>SESC01000296.1_pt1 | contig 18907 bp, 21 predicted proteins | sample 3171431 | NCBI WGS metagenome assembly SESC01 (sample SAMN06051868, study PRJNA518727) | freshwater metagenome | biome: subpolar coniferous forest; feature: holomictic lake; material: water; isolation source: holomictic Lake 227, 8 m depth | place: Canada: near Kenora, Ontario | collected... | reverse complement strand
ATATTGAAGATAGGTCGTTTAGAATTGAAGATAAAGTTTTTCAAGTTGAAGATCGCACTTTTAAAGTCGAAGATAAAGTTTTTCAAGTTGAAGATAAAGTTTTTAAAGTTGAATCGTCTGGGTCATCAGGAAATAATGTCGGCGGAGAAAAATTTGACCAATTATCGCAATTAATCTCAACTGTAAAAGATCAATTAATATCAGTAAAAATGGGTTTAGAAGATAAAATAACAATGTTAAGTACGAATAATGTAACCTCTGATATAGATAGACAGGTATCATCTATTGTAGATGGTAAAATATTAAATATTCAGCAGGATATTAATGGATTGAGATACACTATAGGTGATTTGTCATCAAATATGAGACAAAAAACTATATTTTATGAATCTAAATTTAATGAATTAGATTATAAGTTAAGCAATGCTTTAAATGTAACAGGTGTAGGTAGATTTTTATAATTTATACTTTGTTAAATTAAATATAATATATTTAAATATAGGATTTAATACTATGACAGCAAAAGATATTTGGACAGACTTTGGAAATCAATCAATAGTAGCTGGAACATGTGCTGGTGTTAATGTAGCTTCAGAAGTATTAACTTCTTATGGTATACCTACCAATGGAGTATTTGGTGGTGGTTTGAATACTTTAGATATAAGTCGTATGGATGCTATTCAGGTTATAAAATTATCGTTACTAGAGGCATCTATGTCAGGTGGTATTTTAGAATTAGTTATGGGAAGTGATGGTACAGTTAGTGCTAAAGTAATAGGTAGTGGTGGAGGTAATATGGGTACTACTTATTACACAATTCAGTCTGGTACTTATATTGAAACTTGTGGTGGAGTTATGGTTATAGGTGGATTACCTTTTGCTGAGAGAAAACCTATTGTGTGGAAATCAATATGGGGTAAAACTAAAACAATATATGATACTAGTTTATTAGTTAATAATCATTGCTTAATTAAGGATTTTAGTACTCAAGCTACTATAGTATTTAATGACCCACACTTAGATTCTTCGTTTGAAGATGGTATAGATAATTTGTATGAATTAACATCAAAAAATCCATATGACCGTATTTTAGGATATGCTATATACATAGAAGCTGGATCAAATAGCGATGCAAATACTTCTATTAAGAAAGAAGATACTGCAAAAATACTTTTACCATTACCTAATAATTTTGGAACAAGTTTTTTAATAAGACCTGAAATTAGCGATACTCTTGATGCATTAAATCCTGAATGTTATTTTAATAACACTATTCCAGACATTACCACTGGGGTTGAATTAGTTATTCCAGATACTCTTAGATTTACGGATATTAGAAATAATAAAGTAGATAAATTTAAATCAGTAGAGAATGTATATGTAATTGGAATGGAAATAGCTGATATAAGGGGAATTCCACCTGATAAACCATCATCTTTAGATACTAATCCGGCAAAAGGTTCAGGTGTGCCTCGTATTAAAATAACAAAAACATATGCACAATGTTGGAAATTATCTTTAGGTTTAGAGTATGTAGTTGGTTATACCGATACACCTACAAATAAACAAGTATATATTATTTTTGCTGATAATTCTAGGTCAATGGATCCTATAAAAATTTCTAGCAACCAAGTAACTAGTTTTGTTATTTCTAATGATAGTGTATGGACCAATAACGGAACATACAAAGGTGAAGGTATGATATTACCAATAGGTAGTACAAAAGGTATACTAGTGAATAGTATGTTTGTATCTGTTATTTTAGATACACCATCAGTAGTTGTATTTCATCCAGATGGTAAAGGTAATAGAGCTAAGAACATTGCAAATGATTTAGTTTATGATATGGCAGCATTAGTATCTGTAGAGAAACCTAGACCAGTTGCCTTTAATGGTTCAGCTATAGATATGTCTGCTGGTATGGTTGATCATGATCCAACAACTACACAATCTTTTAGTGACACACCTTATGAATTAGCTTTAGATGCCATGAATGGTGGTGGTATGACAATTAATTTATCTTTTTTAGATGAACAAGGATGTATAGCATTGTCACAGACTTTACAGAGTTATTTTGGATCTGGATCTGGAATTGAAACTACTTATATATGTGGACCAGAGGCAGAACCTGAGTTAGGGGGAGCTGGACCTAGTGGTGGTATAATTAATTCTATAAATTATTCTTATCAAGATAGTAGTTCTTATACTATTTCTGTTAATTGTGGACCTACTATATTGGGTGATTTTTCTCAGATTGATGGAGGACCATCCCCAATGAGGACTGAAGATATATCTGCAGTTGGAACTATTATTGAAGATGCTGGAAATCATGTTAATTTTAAAGTTAAATTAGATGGCTATGGGGTTAGACAAGCTATTAATTTATCACATCATATTATTAGGGTTGGAGATCAAGTTGCTTGTTCAGTTCATAACAACCCAGTGGAGAGTTAATTATGAGTATAACACAAGTACAATGTAGAGCTAAAGTGATTGTTGGTGGATTAGCTATAGAAACTCCATTTATTCAATCATTCAATGTTAGAAAACAAAGAGGTCAAGTTGGAACATTTGATGCGTCTTTAAAAGTATTAGGTAGTAGTATATCTGGGGCTTCTGCTGTTGGTGGAAATACTCAAATTTATGGTCAGGGAATACTTATATTTACAGGAATTTGTAGACAGGCTAAATTATCACCTTGTTTTGACGACCCTGCATACGTAATTTTAACTATATCAGGAGCAGATTCTTTAAGTTTATTGCATGGAAAAAAATATACTAAACGCTGTAGATCTTCTCAATCTACATGGGTAGGTATAACAGGTGTTGTTAGAGAAGGATTAAGAACTGGTAAACTTATTTTTAATAATCAATCGATGTTAACTACTAATGGTGGAGTAGCTGAGCATGAACATAATAGTATTGGATCAGGATTTTTACATCCAAATAATTTATCGTCGCGTACTTCACAAGCATTAGAATCAGAGATGGTAGCATTAACTGTAACTATACTTAATTAATAGTTGAATAGATATTAGGAGGAAGAAGACTAATGGCTTATATTAAAAGTAATACTTCTGTATATTTAATACCAGGTATGTCAGCAAAATTTGAAGCTATAGACGCTTATATTAATTCTAAAAATACTGGTAAATTTCCTGGATCAATTGAATTACCTACAGTTAGAGGATTTGCAGTTTTATATCCTGATGTAGGTACTATAGAAGTAACAGGTGATCGAGAGGCTGCAGTTAAATACACCCATAAAAAATTTAGTTTAAATAAGGTTTATTTTTTATCTAGAACAGGAGAACTTGGGGTTATAGATATAATATCAGTACCAATACATGATCATAGTTCTATAGTAACAGGTGGACCTGCTTATGGTACTTATTTTACTGATGACGAGACTGTTGTATAGGAGTTTAATATGGCTAATTGTAATGTAGTAAGTACGCTTGCTTTAGGAATAGATGGAATAATTTCTGTAAGTACTAGTTGTAGTGTAGAAACTGCTGCAAGTTGTGGAGGTCAACCTTTAGAAGGTCCAGCTACACACTCAGTAAGTATCTCTGGATATGCATCTACTAGTATGTGGACTAGTGGTCCTGCAAAAGCTGGAGTTAATATTTCATTTATAAGAAAATATGATTGTATATCCGATGAGATATATCTTATTTTTGCTGGTCAGGGACAATCATATACATCTGGACCTATTAGTAGTCTTGCTAGTGTTAACGTAGCTTTTAGTTCTTCTAGTTATTTATCAGCAAGCTCATCGTCAGGTCCAATGAGTTTATATACTTCAGGATCTCAAACTTCTGGTTACGGGCTTAATTATAGTGGAACCCCTTTTAGCTTTGATACATCAGGGGGAGCAGTTAAAATAAATTTAGGTGGTTTACTAGGTGGAAGTCATTATTTACAGAGCTTTTCTGTTGATGCACAATGTGGTCAACTACCTATTGCAACATATTCTTTTATTGCCCCAATGAAATGAAGGAGGTTAAAAAATGGCGACTACAGTATATAGAGGTAGACAGTATAGATTAAGAGCTGGCGCACCTATGCCAATAGGTAGTGGTGGTTTTGTATTACATACATTTATGGCAGAAGTTAATGATGTAGATATGTTTTCATGTACTCAAACAATACCAGGCAGTAGCCAATTTAGAGGTCAAGGTGGAAATATGATGTCTGCTAGTTTTTCAAGATTAAACGCAAAAGGTGGAGACTATTTTAGTGGTAAAATAGTGTATGCTCCTACCTATGTAGATGAGGGTTCTATATAATGGCTGAATTTATAGATTGTACATCTTTGAATATTAGTTTTAATGTAATGGGTATAGCTACAGTATCTTATACTGTAGTACATGATAAACCAGGTTTTGTAACATATAATAAAGTTGATGCTGGAGGTCAATCATTTACTGGTTATGTTGTTAATGCAAGCGTAGATCAGATATTAAATACTTCAGACTGGTTTGAGACTCATGTTACATTAATAGCTACTACTAATTAAGGGGAGGATATTTATGGCTTGCGGTGGATGTCAAAAAAGAAGAGATGATCAAACAGCAGCATTAACTGCTAATAGACAGGCTAAAGAGGAACATGATCTAATGGGAGGATACGCTAATCTTACGGATAGGCAAATAAAGGCTAGGCTTGAAATTTATAAGAGACGTTACTGCACTAATTGTACTAAAAGATACGAATGCGATTATACAAGTTATACTGAATGTCGTAAAAGTTAAAACATTATGTAACCTGATAGTAATTAGAAACTAAAAAAATTAAGGAGGATTTATATATGGGAGTTATTGTGGGATCAGGAACAACTGTTACAGGATTTGCAAATGCTATTTCGGCTAACTGGGGTGCTTCTATGAATTCTCAGAGGCTTTATGTTTTAGGAAAAACAGATCCATTTTTAGTACTAAAAAAACCAACACAGAATCTAAGTGTTACTTGTTATTCAGCAGGTCCATCTGTAGATATAGCACAGTCTGCTGGATGTACTGCGGCTACTGGATTTTCTGCAGGAGTTAGTCCAGGAGCTTGTGGTGGGTGTGGTGGTGGTGGATCTGGTGTAACTGGTACATGGTATGTAACTAGTTATAGTTACAACAAAACGGATCCTAATATTCCAGGTCAAGAATCATTTTCAATGATGAATTATTTACCACCAGCGCCATCAATTGTACTAAGAGGTCCAGCAGAAGGATCTTGGACAGCTGATGCTGGTGTAACTGGTACATCAGACGGATCTTCTAGTTCTGGAAGTATTTCTGCTGGTGGTATTGGGAGAGCTGATACTGCAACAGTAGGTGTTGCTACTAGTGTTGGAGGTGGGTCTGCATCAGCTGGTGTCACTGGTCAAGCAAGTGTATCAGTACCTTATACTCCAATTTATTGTTAATTATTAAAGGAATTTATACAAGGAGTGTTACATGGATAATTTTACACAATTTATGTTATCGGAACGGTTTAGGTTGGAATTGAAATGGAAACATGCTATTTATGAAGTAGATGGTATTTGTAAATTTAGTGATGCTTATTTTTGCGGTCCAGTAATACAGGAAGTTGTGCAACTGAATAATAATGATAATATAGTTTTGGATTTTTATAGCCAGTATGCACTAGTAGTTAAAAATGTTTATTTAGCTAAATTTGAATGGGGAGAAGTTATTCATAATAGCGATAATACAATATCCCTTAAAGATGCAATGTTAACTCATAGTACTGAATTGAATAGGGTTCCTAAATTAAAAGATAATGATTATTTAGTGATAGACACCGAGAATCATGAGGTTTCCAAGCATATGTTTCATATGGTGTATAAAACTTACGTGGTTAACGAAGTAATTGATTTATATAACTTTGGAAAAAAATAATGCCAAAAGATAATAATCCTACTTTTAGAACAAGTTCTATACCTGATGCATGGACAGACATCAGACAAAATTTCGGTCCTACTAATGTACTTGTAGGTTCTGAAATATATGCACATGATATAGCTGAATGGACAGCCTGGTCTGCGTCTCATGGGATTAGTGATATAGACGCATTTAAATTTGGTAGATGGTTAATATGGTTATGTTTGTATGGTACTTCGGACTTTGGCAATTTACCGTCGCATACAGTGAGTGATCATGTAGGTCATTGCTGGGCTCCATGTCCCTTTGATTCTACATGCTATACTCCTGAAAGATCAATAGGGTGGCTAGGGTATGATCCTGCTACTTTGAATGACCACGGCAAGTTCTATTTAAAGACTATGTATCACGGAGTTTGGGGACTAGAATGTACTTTTGCAGGCTGTCCATATTTACTAGCAAATGGTAGACCTTATTTTCATGTTTAAAGGAAAATTATGAATAAAAAATTAACTATAGAATACGTAAGATCTGAATTTGAGAAAGAAGGATGTACTTTATTGTCTGAAGAGTATGTTAATTCTAGGACTAAATTGGATTATAGATGTTCTAAAGGACATGAATATAATACCACATGGTCTCATTGGCGTAAATGTCAAAAATGTCAAATTTGTTATAATAAGGTTAAACTTACTTTGGAACATGTTAAAGAATCATTTGAAAAAAATGGATATATTCTATTATCTAAAAATTATATTAATGCTAATACTAAATTAGATTATATTTGTCCCAAAGGTCATGAACATAGTATAAGATGGGGTGATTGGCATCAAGGAATAAGATGTATATATTGCTCTGGAAAAATTAAGTTTACTTTAGAACAAGTAAGAGAATCTTTTAATAAAGAAGATTATATTCTACTATCTAAAAATTATATTAATGCTAATACTAAATTAGATTATAAATGTTCTAAAGGTCATGAACATAGTATTAAATGGAATGATTGGCAACAAGGACAAAGATGTGCATACTGTGCAGGTAATATTAAACTTACCATAGAGCAGGTTAGAGCCTCCTTTGAAAAAGATAATTATATTCTATTATCTAATGAGTATGTTAATACTGAGACTAAATTAAATTTTAGATGTGCTAAGGGACACGAGCATAGTATGGAATGGCATGGTTGGCAACGAGGAAATAGGTGTTCAACATGCGCTAATATAAATTCATCTTTAAATCAGATGGGTGATAAGAATCATCAATGGCAAGGTGGTATATCTTTTGAACCATATTGTGAAATATGGAGGGATAAAGCATATAAACAAGATATACGTAATCGTGATGGAAATAGATGCTTAAATCCTGCATGCAATAAGAATGGAAGTAAATTACATATACATCACATTGACTATAACAAAAAGAATTGTAATCCTAACAATTTAATAACAGTTTGTAATAGTTGTAATTCTAGTGCAAATAAAGATCGTGACTGGCATACCACATGGTACCAGGCAATAATTAAAAATAGATATTATGGAGGTACAAAATGGCACTAAGCATTGATACACAAAATATGAACGATTTCCCAGGCAATATTAAACGAGTTTCTATCGACCAAAAGTCGCTTGTCCTAAGTGGATACGACGGGGACGAGCAATTCATGAATAGTTTTTCAACGTCTGCATATAGTGATAATACAAACCGAACGAATATCCAGGATTATTATGTTACCAGTTTTAAAGCAGGATGGTGCAAGAGTTCCGGATTTACAGGAACTAGTTTCGCTTTGGACGCAACACACAATTCTATAGAAGTTAAGATAGATTCCACTACAAGCGGTATTAGTGGTGGTTATTATAGAGTAACTCTGGACCATTTGGATGGAATTCCGATCGGGGCAGATGTTATTGCAGAAAATATTGAAGCTAAACTAAAAGAAATTGCATATAGCTTAGGAACAGAGGATACAGGGTATAAACTAGCTTATCTTAATGCATCAGTTGAGTTTATAGGTTCACGCTTTTGGATTGTTTCTGGGTCTATAAGCCAGTATTATTCTGGTGCTAATAAATCATCAGTAAGTGTTAGACCATCAGCTATTAATGATTGTTCTGAAATGCTAGGATTTGATTTACCTATAACCAGTGAAATAATGAGCAGAACTACTACGCAAGAAGCATTAGCTCTTACAAGTGTTTCTGGGTCTACTGGTAGTGTTACCATTAACCAGAGTGTAGGTGCTGCTATTAATGACTGCATGGCTATTACCAATAATGTTACTACTGATTATTTTCAGGTTACAAATGTGGTTGGTGGCACAGTTATTTCTTTCGATCCTACTACAATTACTAATAGTTATGTAGCTAGTAAGTCCAAAGTTCAATTATTGAGAATGCATGATGTTGATTCTACTCCAGGATTGTGGTTTGACAATATTGATAAACTAATGAAGCATGGAATTAAAACTATGATAAATCAAATTGATTACTCAGTGTAATAGGGTTTAAATGGCAATATACCTCTTAAGAAATTCGTTAAATCCTAATAAAGTAGTTAGTTGTACAATTACTTTTAGGCAAGTAGTTAATAAGGGTGAAAAGGGTGAGCCAGTATGGGTAGTAGAGATAAATACGGTTGAGCCTCATAAAGATGGTGGAAAAATACCAACCGTATTTGTTCATTATAATACATCTATAAATTTAGACAAGGCTATAGAAAAAGAGACACAAAAGATTGCTGAACAAATAGATTGGGGGGATTTAATACAGGATTTAAGACCTCCATATGTAATTTATACTTATCCATCAATTGATAAAAATGTTGTTGGAATTTATTCAAATGTCATTGTTGATATAAAGGATATTTTACCTGCTGCAGGTATAGATCCTAGTAGTATAGAAGTTACAGTTAATGATATTGATGTCTCAAATGAGATATCTTTGGATGGGGACCCTTATCAATATAGGGTAAAGTGGGATCCTAAAATAAGAGTATATGATTATGCTCAGGAGGAATAATGATAAAGGCTATTAATTTTTGGGATTATCTTTGTAATACTTTAGATTATAGATTTTTTTCAGGTATACCGTGTACTGGATTAAATCCTTTATACAATAAAATGGATTCAAAATTTATGCATTATATTCCAGCTACTACTAATCAAATAGCTATTGGTTTAGCTAATGGATCTTTTTTATCCGGAAAAAAATCTGCTATTTTGTTAGACTCAAATCAATTATTCGCATTAGATTTAAATTTTAGTTTTAATAATTCAATACCATTATTGATAATAACATCAGGAAAAGAAATACCTATATTAGAAAAAGAAATTTATATTTTAAGTTTAACAAATAGTTTAGAGGAATGTTTAGATGATATTTCTAAATATATAGAAATTAATTTAAAACCTGGAATTTTATTTATAGAGGAAGGAATACTACAATGAAACGATACGGAATGGTAAAATTATTTAGTTCAGCTATGGATAATGGTGATATAGGAATATTTATAGGTGATGGTTTATGTAAAGAGGCATACTTATGTCATAGACCAGGAAATCTTTATTTATCATCATATGACAATGTTTTTAGTTTAGGTTTGGGTATTGCTATGAATAATAATAGAAGAGTATTTCTATTTTGTGATGATATATATTTATTAAGAAATATGATTGAAGTTTTTCATGTGGGAGTTAGTAAGTGTAAAAATATTTTTATTGTAACTTTTATTAGTGGTACATATTCTGAAAATATTAAAAATACTACAATTTTTAAAAGTGTACGTTCTATTATAGGTGTGTTATTTAACATTGGATTTTTTGTACACGATTATAAGTTACATTTTAGAAATATACGCAATCCTATTAAAGAAATAAAATCTACATGGAGAAATATCATAGGACCGCTTGCGGTAGTTGCTGAACCAGAAAGTGGTATTAAATTATTTTCTGATAATTTTCCGAGCGAAGAAAAATCGTTATCTGATATTATGAGTTTTATACGTAATAAGGAAATATTAGCTTATAATTATAGTCCTCCGACATTTTTGAGAGGATTCAATAAGGAGGATTAAATAAAATGGCTTATGAAAATATACGTTTGCGTAAAAGAAATGTTGTTATGGTAAATGGTTATTTTTTTATGATGGACGATGATACCGATAGTTTAATAGTAAAAACTGATGATGGTACTTTAGCATATTCATATCCATTGGATACTACTATAACATTACCTGTAGTATCTTTAGAATATGATGGAAGAAATTTTTGGACAATGCAAACTACTAATGTAGATGAAGTTACTATCAGACGTTGGTATTTAGATAATTATGTTTGTGTACTAAGAAATACTTTTGTTTTTGTATCAGGACTAGCACATAAATATAAATCCGATTGTTTTACTATAGAACATTATCATACTATGTTTAATGCTGATGAAGAAGCAGGTCAATCAATTTTAAGTATACAAGATGGTTCTAAGATGGAGAGTGGTTATACTATAGTTTTAGGACCTAATCATTTAGGTCAAATAGAAGAACGTACTATTAGTTCTGCTTCTGAGGGTTCAGTTCAAATAAATGGGATTACTACATACGAATATCGTGCTGGAGCTCCAGTTTCTTTTTATAAAAGAATATGGTTATTTAATAATTATGATGGTATAGATTTTTCTACTGGTGCATTATACTGTATAGACGCTTATACTGGTTCTATGATAACAAAGTATTCTGGTGGATCATATAAAGATATTAAAGCTTGTACTTTTTTTGATGTTCCTAGGTATGTATTTAATAAGAATGTACCTAGGAGTACTATATACCCTAAATACGATTCTATATGTTTTATAAAAGGTACTAATTTAATATTTTTAAATCCTGATGATTTAACTACTAGTTTTGGGTCAATGACAATGGACAATATTGAATTTGATCAAGCTACAAATATTGTTGTTTATGATATTTCCATAGATGGAACAAATATATATAGATTACAATTAAAAGCTACTTATTATGGTATGACTGGTGTATTTGCAGATTCTACATATAATTATCAATTATCTACTTTAAATTCATTTATAACTAGTATAAGTTTAAGGGCAGATCCAGCAATTTTACCAGCTAATGGAGTAAATCCTTCCACAATTACAGCAATTGTTAAAGACCAATTTAATTTACCAGTACAACAAAAACAAGTTTTCTTCACTGATGATGATCCAAATGGTAGTATTCTGTCTTCACCAGTCAATACTGATGCTAATGGAATAGCTATAACTACTTATATAGCTGGTATAACAGCTAGAGAAGTAAGAGTTACATCAACAGCACAACAAGGATAATTATAATACAAGGGTATTTAAATAATGGCATTTGAAAATATAAGATTATTATTATCTAATTTTTGTTTGGGTCCACAAGTAGGTACAATATGTACTATAGACACTACTAATCCAACTACTGTGCTAAGAGTAAAAACTTTGAGTGGTTCAACAGTAATAGATTTATCTTTATCGTCTAATATATTGAATTCTAATATTAGATTAGAATATACTGGACCTAATAATCTATCAGAAATTAAAGATGATTTAACATTTTTTACTTTTGAAAAGGTTAACAATAGTACATGTATGATAAAAAGATGGCAAACTAGGATGGCTTATAGGGAATTAATTTTAAAAGAGGAAATAATTAAATATACTTCTGGTGATGAAAGATATAATGCCATAGATTTTGCTGTTGAGTACTATCATAGAAAATTTAGAATGCCTAATGAATATTATAATTATTTAGATATGGATAATGTAGATAATGTTAAAAATGCTACTAGATTTTTTATAGGACCAAGTACTGATATGACTAATTTTGGTGCTACTGAAACAGCTATAGTTAGTCATATAATAAATTATATAGGTGGAAAAAGAGTATATCTTACGGGACCACTAAAATATCAATATACTATAGGTGATTTAATATCCTTTTATAGCCATGTATATATTTATAGCTCAGAAGGATATGGTGGAGATGATACCAAAGGTTCGTTATTTAAATTAGACGCTTATACATGGTCAACTAATCAAATAGATACTAAAGTTATATATAAACGGGTAACTAGTTCTAGGTGGTGTTCTATGGTTAATAGTATAGCTAGCGTCATAAGAAATAATTTATTATTTGTTAAGCCATATGATTCATATCTTAATTGGCAATCTTTATTTATGAATAATGTTGACACTGATGGTAATACAATGTTTCCAGTATATGATGTGATATTTGATAATTATAGCATTTATAAACTTCAAGATAAAACCGTTTTAAAAGACGATAAAGGTAAAAGATCAGTATATAATTGGAGTACATATAATATACAGACAGATTCTTTATTACCATATAGTAATAATGTCAACACTTGGTTAGAAAAGACTATAGTTGTAGGTTACCATCAAAATGTTGATATAAATGTACAGGTTAGGGATCAATACCATGTAGGTTTGAGAGATGTAATTATTAATTTTTATATGGAAGGTGATATAGATGCTTTGTTTGATCCTTTAGGTGGTATTATAACTACTGATTTAAATGGTAAATCTATTATAAATTATCGGTCTGGTATAACTCATTATGGTCATACTACAATTACTGCAAGAGCTATTGGGTCATCAGCATCTACCGGAAGTGGTTATTCATGGACGTCTAATAATATTATTAGTTACCCATACACAATGCCAGTTTATAAAATACTATTTCAACTTAAGTGGGTTTTTAGTAGGTTTAATAATTTAAAATTATTATGTAATTATTATAAGTTTGCACTCGCTGACATTACTAATAATACTATAACATGGGACTTACCAAGTACAAGTATATATGGTAAATCTTTTTTTACTTCTCCTGGTGGAGATTGGGTAGCTTTAGAAGAAGATTATTATGGTAAAAAACAAAATTCAGTGTCATTACCACAGCTAAAATTATATCTTCCTATGTTATATAGAGGTGATTATCTACAAAAAGATTCCATAGCTAAGCCAGGAATGGGGTATGGTATTTTAAATTGGCCTTGGAGAATGCCAGATGGAGAAGGATTATTTTTTATTGGTAATACTATAACACTTGTAGATAATTTTAAGTCTGGTAACAATGTTAAAAACTTAACAGATTTTTTGATATACGAAGTAGTTGGAAATGATATAGAAGCTATACCTCCATATGTAAGAATAAAACAACCAGATGAGACTGGAAAAGTACAAATAAGTCAATTAAATCTTAGTTTGCATACACACTGGGTTGACGGAAAATTTTATAGTTATCTTTTTACGCGCGCTAGAATAGATCAATTTATATTTGTAGAAGACGCAATTCCTAAATTTTTTAGTAGCAAGAATCCAATAGATACTAATATATGGATTAGATTAAGACCATTTGCTTTTAGTTTGAATAACAATACTTTAAGAATGTGGGTAAGAGAAAAATTTACTAATGGTATTGATACTGGTTATTATGAAGTAACACAAAGTTTAACATTATTAAATTTTGATTCAGGTGGTGGAATGTTAGGTATAGAAGCTCTTTACAATCCGCCCCAAAATTTTTTATATGGTTCTTTGATATTTGTAAGAATTGAAGTTTATGATAGAGCTTATATTCCTAATTTCATCTATGTTGAATACTGGTTTAAGATAATTCCTGATTATAAGGCTCCTTATTTAACTAACCTCTCTCCAGATAGAGAGTCTATTTTTGTACCAGTGGATGGTGGTGTTAGTTTTGACATACAAGATGAAGGAACTGGTATAAATCTTGATACTTTAGAGTGTTTATTGAACTCTGTTAGAATGGATCCAGATTCTTTATATGTAGAAGTTGCTCATAGTAATTATGTTAAAGTACGTTATTTTCCACCAGAAAATTTACTTTTTAGTAAAGATTATAAAGTAACGGTTAAAGTTCAGGACTCGTCTCCAAATAAGAATCAACTCAATGATTCATTTTCGTTCAGTACAGCTGATAGTACGGGAGTTTTTATTACAGATGTAGACCCTGGTGTATGTAAGGGTGGAATGGAGAGGTTTCAAAATGTTAGTGCTAAAGTTTTAGCAGACGGTAATGGAGTTGATTTAAGTACAATAAGAATGCAAATATTTGATAAAGATGTACATCCACGGATAACTCCGATAATATATAGGATTTCATAGGATAATAAATATGAGCAGAAAACTAACATATGAGTTTGTTAAGGAATCTTTTGAGAGTGAAGGATATACACTTTTGTCTAAGGAATATATTAATAATCATACTAAATTGAACTATAGATGTTATGAAAGCCATGAACATAGTATTGACTGGAACCATTGGCAACGTGGACATAGATGTATTACTTGTTTTGGGAATATTAAATATACTATAGACCAGGTTAGAGAATCGTTTGAAAAAGAGGGGTATATTTTAATTTCTAAAGAATATGCTAATGATTGTACTAAATTAGATTATAGATGTTCTAATAATCATATACATTCTATGATTTGGAATAGTTGGCAACAAGGACATAGATGTCCTACTTGTAGTGGACAAACTAAACCTACCATAGAAGAGATTATACTAAGTTTTAAAAAAGAAAACTATATCTTAATTTCTAAAGAATATATTGATGCTAAAACTAAATTAAATTATATATGTTCTAATAAGCATGAACATAGTATAATATGGCGTAATTGGAAATATGGAGTAAGGTGTCCTACTTGTGCTAATATCAATAATTCAGGAATTAATAACTCTTCATGGAAAGGTGGACTTTCCTATGAACCATATTGTCCTATATGGAGTGATAAAGAGTATAAGCAGTATATACGCGATCGTGATGGTAATAAGTGTTTAAATCCTTACTGCAGTAAAAATAATTCAAGGTTAACTATTCATCACATTGATTATAACAAGAAGAATTGTAGTCCTAGCAATTTAATAACGGTTTGTAGTAGTTGTAATTCTAGAGCAAATACTGATCGTGATTGGCATACAACTTGGTATCAAGCACTCGTGTATATGAGATATAATAATAAATAATAGAAGTAGGAGAATTTAATCATGGCAGAACCCAGAGTTTTTTTTGGATTCAATTTTGATTCAGCAGGGGATACACCTTGGGGCTTCGAAGGTGGTAATGAGGAATCACCTGATAAGAACGGTTGGCTAGGTATTAATCCATCTACGGATTTAGTTGTTATGACAGGGGGTGGTATATTAGGAAGTCTGCCAGTACCCACAGTAGCTAAAGGTACCAGGGATGCAACCATCAGACCCAGTATAACATCATACGTAATACCGCAGACATACGTAGAAAAGAGCGACATGATGTATATATGCCAGCATGCTGGACATAATGTTCATCGCTATGCATTTGGTGTCTACATTAAAGGACATATGACTTCAGACCTCTATTTGGAAAGTTGGGACTCAAATGATTTTAGTACTACAGATTTACAGCTTTTAATGGGTACACCAAATAGCGGCAATAATAGTTATATAAATGCCATAAGAACTACTTATAGAGAACCACCGTGGAACCCAGGATGGAACGGATTGGACGATGGTGCATCTTTCTTAAGAGGAACCACTCATCGTATTGGTTTGAGCAACTTATCTGAAATTACTGATTCTGTGGTTTTTTATAACATTTATATAAGACTAGAAACAGACTGTGATACATTTCGTGCGTTTCCAATTCTAGGATTTAGGTATTTGTATTGCTGATTTAATAGGAGATTTTATGAAAAAGCTAACTTACGAGTCTGTAAAAGAGTTTTTTAAGCATGATGGGTATATTTTAACATCTAAAGAATATATTAATTCTCATACTAAATTAAATTATACTTGTTCTAATGGACATGAACATAGCATTACTTATCATAATTTGAAACAAGGTCAAAGATGCTCATATTGTTCTAATAAAATTAAACTAACTTTAGATAGGGTTAATGAATCTTTTGAAAATGAAGGTTATACTTTATTAACTAAAGAATATAGTGGTAATAGAAGTGAGTTAGATTATATTTGTCCTAAAGGACATGTGCATAGTACTTCATGGGGTGGTTGGAAAAATAATAAACGTAGATGTCCTACTTGTGCTGGTAATGCTAAATTTACTATTGGACAAGTTAAAGAAATTAAATTAAGTTTTGAACAAGAAGATTATATTTTATTATCCAAAGAATATATTAATTCTAAAACTAAATTGGATTATCGATGTTCTAAAGGTCATGAACATAGTATGATATGGTATGCATGGCAACAAGGACAAAGATGTCCAACATGTGCTGGTGTAACTAAACCTACCTTAGAACAAATTAGAAATCTTTTTGAACAAGAAGGTTATATTTTATTATCTGACAATTATATTAATAATAAAGATAAATTAGACTACAGATGTCCTAATGGTCATGAACATAGAACAATTTTGAATGGCTGGAAAAGTGGTAAAAGATGCCCAACATGTGCTGGTGTAACTAAACCCACATTAGCTCAAGTTAAATATTCTTTCGCTAAAGAAGGATACGTTTTGTTATCTAATGATTATATTAATAATAAAATTAAATTAGATTACAGATGTCCTAAAGGTCATGAGCATAGTATTGGATGGAGTAATTGGAATAATGGACATAGATGTATTACCTGTTGTACTTTAAATAGGTTTGGGTCTAATCATCCTAATTGGAAAGGTGGTATATCATGTAACCCATATTGCCAAATTTGGAAAGATAAAGAATATAAACAGGATATACGCAATAGAGACAGTAATAGGTGTCTTAATCCATATTGTAGTAAAAATAATTCAAGATTAACTATTCATCATATAGACTACAACAAGAAAAATTGTCATCCAAGTAATTTAATAACAGTTTGTAATAGTTGTAATTCTAGAGCTAATACTGATCGTGATTGGCATACTGCTTGGTATCAAGCTCTTATGTATATGAGATACAAGTATAAATAATAAAGGAGAGGATATGGAAACAATAAACATTAATGATAATATATTACCGAATTTCAAGGAATTAGATGCTGTAGATGGCACAGTATATGGTTCTCATAATAAAGTTAAATCAGTTAACCCATATAAATGTTATTTCATAGCTCTATATCCAGACGGAAGAGTTTTTAAAGGAAATAATCTTTTTGAAACTTTTTGGGATAAAGTTCAGAATGGGTTTTGTGATTTAAAATATATTTTGTCCACGGGGCATATAATAGAAATCCCAAAAGGTCGTGCCATACGTCCACTCATAGAAGTATCATTGGGTATGGATGGTTCAAAAATTTTCCATTTTATAAACGTTAATGTATTAATGGAAACTGAAGTAGTAATATACAAAATTGTGCTAAGGCAGGATAACATTCAGCCTTATAAGATAGGAGATATAATAATGAGTCGAGATAAACTACCAGCAAATTTTGATGATAGCTGGAAGTTTACAAATTACGGGAGGTAATATAACATGGCTGTTGTTATTAGTTCACAATTTTATCAAGCGTCGCTATGGAAAAATATTTCCAAAATAGTTTTTACTAGTCCTAATATGGATAGCCCAGCCATCGCAGGAACAAGATCTCATATATTACCTGGAGAAGGCGATTTAGCAACGTGGTATGAAGATACGGCAAATATGTATCGCATAGAAGATAATCAGTGGGAGACTAGTTCAGATTTCTTTAATTATAGAATGAAGTGTAAAGATACTATTGAAATATTAGATCATTCTGGTTATATTGATGTAAAGGAAACCAATTATAGTTCTCTTGATACTTTCATTAAAGAAAATTCTGGTGTAGAGGTAATTGGGTACGCCGATAATACAAGTTATATTACTAATATAAAACCCAGATTAGAGTATACACTTACTCAACTTAATCTTGATGAAATTTATAACACTACAGATACTAGAGTTAGAGAGGTTGTAGAACGAAGGGAAGCAACAGAGACTAATCCAGGATCAACTACTCAAACTAGAGCTTATTATACTCTTACTTTTAATAGAACAGTAGGAGCATTAACTAAAGTAGTTTCTGGAACTGATTTTAAAGCTGTATTTGCTTTTGCAGAACAATCTCTAGTTCATGATATTAGTATAAGTAGTATACAGACTACTCAAGAAGTAAAAGAAATTCCTGTAGAGACCCTCTTTAATAATCCTATGCCTGCCGGAACTATAACTCATCCTTCAGATAGAAGTATTTTTTTTGGTGAATATTCTATACAAGGTAGTAATGATGCGTCTATTTGGGTAACTATTTATGAGGGTGCCAATACTACTAATTTAGTATGCAGTATTAGTTTACCTGAGATTGTTTTTTATAAATATATTAGGTTATTAGTAACTAGTAATATTGGTTTGGATAGTACTATTTTTAATACTGATTTTTATGGATTAAGTAAGATTGCATTTAATATATCTGTTCCTGTACATATAATCTATCATCCAGTTTTAACAGTATCTTCAGATATTGACGTACCTACATCAGCAGGTTCAAACTCGATTAGCGTTACAAATTCTGGTGATGGTGATATGGTTTGGTCGGCTGAAGTAACTTTAGGTAGCGACTGGTTAAATATTACATCTGGTGGAGCAGGTACTAATTCAGGAACTATAAGTTTTAATTTTGAATCCAATGCACTTAGTTCAGTAAGAACAGCTACAATATCTGTAACTGCTATAGGTGCTGCAAACAGCCCAGTGGATGTATATATAACTCAGGCTCCTGCTGAAGTTGATACTTTAACTGAGACGTTATATGTACAAGAGCTAAAAAGTTCTACTACTTACCCTGCTGGTAGTGGCGCACTATGTTCTATTTCTAATTATGGTAGAGGAATTATGCTATGGACTATTTTGGTTACTGAAGGTTCAAGCTGGTTTTCTGTATCACCTAGTAGTGGAAGTAATTATAGTAGTATAAATGGTACTTGGTCAGCTAATACTGGAATTTCACGTTCCGCACGTTATGTAGTAACTGCACAAAATGCTTCGTGTAGTCCTCAGAGTTTTGTA
>SESC01000285.1_pt1 | contig 19302 bp, 20 predicted proteins | sample 3171431 | NCBI WGS metagenome assembly SESC01 (sample SAMN06051868, study PRJNA518727) | freshwater metagenome | biome: subpolar coniferous forest; feature: holomictic lake; material: water; isolation source: holomictic Lake 227, 8 m depth | place: Canada: near Kenora, Ontario | collected... | reverse complement strand
TTTTTCTGGATCAACGGATCTAGCAACACCATATTCTAGCTCAGCATAGGTTATGGCAGACATAACGACATCCCCCACATAACATTGTGCAAAGCGCTCAGCAACTTCCTTAGGCTGATTCTTCATCAAATAAATACATATATTTGTATCAAGCATGTATCTAGCCATTAAAGCAACTCTCGTTCAATTTGCTCATGATCTTCCCGACCCTCACTCATAAAATCATCTGAGAAACTAGCGAACTTATCTAAAACATGCTTCAATGTCTGGCGGGCCGGACGAAGTATAATTTCATCACCTTTTCGCTCAATTTCAAGTGGAATATCAATACGATCGTAGGCTAAATCTGATGGAATACGGACCGCTTGTGAGTTTCCATTTTTAAATAGGCGTGTGGTGTGCATTAATCGCTCCAAAAAACTATATTTAATAAATAAGTTACGCTAAACCAATAACAAAGTAAATACATGGATGTACGCATTAAAATCTACGTTAGCAAATTTTTTATACGACCCAATTCGGAAACTCCAAACCGATTAAATCAGGCGTGTATCCAAGTACCTGCTTTCTTCTGTATAACGCATCATTAAACACCCTCAAGCGCAAAGCAAAACCACCCAAATAATACCCATTCATAAAACAAACAATATTTACCTTGCGCTTTATATAAATAAGCCTATAGTTCTTGTTAAGCCACCTGAATTAGCAATTAATTCTTTGGATGTACCGGCCAAGCTCTGTTAATTTGCGCTTATCAACGTACAAATCGCGCTAGGCAATGATAAATTTAATTCCAGCAATCAAGTTTGATGACTAGAAACACTTAGCCAAGTGCTTCAGCAACTCAGCCGACCACTCGGCCTATCTGTCGTACTAACTCAGTGACTCTAAAACTGACTCAAAACACTTAACAGGCCACTGAGGAAGCATTTTAGAGTGCTCAAAAAGTCCAGTGGAGTACTGAAGAATGATTGATAGGCTCTTTTTAAAACAGCCTAGCGCTTAAAAATAATTTTGGAGTACTTTAAAAGGTTGGGCCAGTAATTAAACGTATTTTTACAGTCATGCACTGACCTTTTGTACCTATCAAGTACGACTTTCCAGCGCTTCACCCTGGAGTTCCAGTACTACAACGTATTGTTATACCGCTCAGAAATCATTATTTTCAGATTATTATAATTTTCTAGCGCTCAATCAGCTTACTAAAACAGCGCTATAGCGTTGGCCAGTGATCCACCGTTTCGGCTAGATGCCTATTAACAATAGCAGGATGCTAAAAAATCATTGCAGACTGTTTATTAAGTTCTGCAGCATGTACTAAATTGATTACTTCAAAGGAACTAATTATTATGAGCACAACAACATTTATGCCAGTAACCGATGGCGGCAAAGCAGATTTGCTCAACCATTTGAGCACAGCCTTACCCCCGTACGCCAACTTATTAAATATTTCTGCGGATGATTTGAATGTACTGAATGCAGATAGCAGCAGTTTCCGTTATACCCTTCAGAGTGCAAACGACATGCAGGCCTACTCACAAAATTGGACGGCCTATAAAAATCAACTACGTGATGGCACCACGGGCTCTGCAATTTGGCCAATGCCACCCGCAGTGGCTCAGCCCATACCCTCAGCGGTTAGCCCCGGTGTCGTACCGCGCTTATCGGCGTTAGTTGCACTGATCAAAGCCAATAAGAACTTCACCGATGCCATTGGCAAAGATTTATGGTTAATCGGTGCGACACAAATTATTGATCCGAGTACCTGGAAACCCATTTTAAGTATTCAAAATCAGGCCGGACATCCCATTATATGCTGGACTAAAGGCCATGCCGCCGCCATAGAAATTTGGGTCGATCGGGGCGATGGCAATAATTTTATTCACTTAGCCATTAATACCGAGCCCAATACGACAGACAAAAGCCCTATACCCGTAACAGGGAACAGTCAGGTCTGGAAGTATAAGGCCATTTATTTGTTACATGATGAACAGGTGGGGCAGTGGAGTGACGTGATTAGTGTATCAGTAGGGGGGTAATTCAAAAAACACACGGGTTTTAATCATTACCTGATTTAATTACTGAAAAACGTAGAGACAGGTCGCGACCTGTCTTTACATCTCATCATTCACACCCAGTTGGTTCTAAACAGAATATTTAATTCAGAAAAGGGTTGTTAATTAGCAATTGGTTATTGATTTTTTGACCGTGCTGCATATCTTCTGAATATAAAATCACACAGCCTGCGTGTAATGCTGCACTGACTATCATACTGTCGTAGAGAGAAAACCTAAACTGCTCGGAAATATCTAAACCCAATTCATGGGTCTCTATCGTTATTGCTTCGATTGAACAGAACGCACGGACAATTTGTAATATTTCGCGTATTTCGGCATAAGGCATTTTTAATTTTCGCGATGCCACTGAAGCGAACTCGTTTAACACCTGTACACTGATGATACCACCAGTGGCAATAATTGCTTCGGCTCGATTAGCTTTAGTGTAATCAGCGGACAGCAAATATAACAAAACGTTAGTATCGAAAAATGGTTTAGTGGTTTTCATGAGCTTCCAGACGGTCGAACTTGAAACCTTCTGGCAAACGCCCTCGATATTTGTGCAATCGTGCTAATAACTCAGTAGGGCTGGGTTTTCGTTCAAGTTCAAAAATTCGCTCACCACTGACATGAATTTCAATGTCATCGCCATCTTTAAGTTGCAGAGCTTCAACAATAGCAGCAGGTAATCTGATAGCGAGGCTGTTACCCCATTTTGCGACTTGCATAGTAAAATCCTAGGCTTGTAGATATACGATACTTATTATATATCCGTAATTCATAAGCGCACCATGCTTAATTTTGACAGGTCGCGACCTGTCTACATCTCAACATTCACATTTAGCTTCGCTCTCTCCCTTAATTTAGCTAAAGAAGGTACTAGTGTGAAGATCATCGCCAAAGTGACTGGTTTATCAGAAGCCGATATTAAACAAATCTTACTCTAACTGAGTTGTTAGGAAATCAACTAATTCAATCCGTGTATGACATCGCTGCCGCATTTAATGGGTTCGCATGGTAGAATAAAAATCTTTTTATCTCTTAAAAAGAATCATGCGTTTAATTAGAGGCTTATCTCATTTAGAGTCATTTAAAAACGGCTGCGTGCTGACCATAGGTAATTTTGATGGCTTGCATTTAGGCCATCAGATAGTGATAAAAAAGTTAGCCGATCGAGGAAAGGTTTTAGGTTTGCCTGTCGTAATTATGACGTTTGAGCCGCAACCGCTGGAATACTTTTTGGGTGATAATGCGCCATCAAGATTGATGTGTTTACGAGAAAAAGTAATAGAGTTTGCAAAATTACCGGTTGATAACTTATTGATAGTGGGTTTTAATCGCCACTTTGCCAATTGTGATGCCGAGCAGTTTATTGATGATGTATTAATAAATAAATTAAATGTTAAGCATTTGGTGGTGGGTGATGATTTCCATTTTGGAAAAGCCAGGAGGGGCAATTTTGCCATGCTCAAGGAAATGGGTAAGGTTTATGGTTTTAGTGTTGAAGATACAGGGTCACACAAAGCCGCAGGATTACGTGTGAGTAGCACGCTGATTAGGGATGCTCTGAATGCGGGTGACTTAAGGCAAGCTCAAAAACTATTGGGTCGTTGTTATTCAATTTGTGGTCGGGTAGCGCATGGCGACAAACGAGGACGATCGATTGGCTATCCAACCGCCAATATACAAATGTTTAGAAAAAACACACCCATTAATGGCGTGTTTGCGGTGACGATGACAGGGATTGATGGCATCGAGTTTCAAGGTGTTGCCAATGTGGGGACAAGACCTACGGTTGACGGTAGTTCCAAGGTTATTCTTGAAACCCATTTATTCGATTTTAATAAGGAAATTTATGGGCGTTATGTGGAAGTGCACTTCTATCAAAAAATCAGAGATGAAATTCGTTTTCAATCTCTGGAAGAACTAAAAGCCCAGATAGTAAAAGATGTGGCCAAGACTAAAAAGATTTTTGCTGAGATTAAAAGATTATGACGATGGATTATAAAAAAACACTTAACTTACCTAATACCGAGTTTCCTATGAAAGGAAATTTAGCGCAACGTGAGCCGGAACGCTTAAAGAAATGGAATGAGGTTAATTTATACCAAAAGATCAGGGAAACCTTTGCGGGGCGTCCTCAATTTATTTTGCACGATGGTCCTCCGTATGCCAATGGTGAGATCCATATCGGCCACGCGGTGAATAAAGTTTTAAAAGACTTTATTGTTAAATCAAAAACCTTAAGTGGTTTCGATGCGCCTTATGTGCCCGGTTGGGATTGTCATGGTTTACCCATTGAGTTAATGGTAGAAAAGAAAATTGGTAAGGCGGGTGTTAAAGTATCGCCTGCTGTTTTTAGAAAAGCCTGTCGTGAGTACGCAGCTAAGCAGGTTGATATACAAAAAGAAGCGTTTATCCGCTTGGGGATTTTGGGTGATTGGCATAATCCCTATTTAACGATGGACTTTGCTTTTGAAGCGAACATTGTGCGCTCCTTAGGAAAAATTAATCAAAAAGGTCATATCACCGCAGGGGCTAAGCCTGTGCATTGGTGTACGGATTGCGGTTCTGCCTTGGCTGAAGCAGAAGTTGAGTACGAAGATAAGCACTCTCCTGCTATAGATGTACGTTTTCAAGTCGTTGATGAAGCCGCTTTTATGGCATCGTGTCATCACGCCCCTGAATATGAAGGCCGAGGCCCTTTATCTGTAGTGATTTGGACAACGACTCCCTGGACATTACCTGCTAATCAGGGGGTTGCTTTAAACCCGGAATTGGAATATGTGGTTGTTCAATGTGAAGCAGAGCGTTTAGTCGTTGCTGAAGCATTACTAAAAGACGCCCTGTTACGGTATGGGATTGAGCATTATCATGTGATTGGTTACTGTAAAGGTGAGGCATGGGAGCATCAGTTATTACAACATCCGTTTTATGATCGCCAGGTTCCCATTATTTTAGGTGACCATGTCACAACAGATGCAGGAACTGGCGCTGTGCATACGGCACCCGGTCATGGTCAAGACGATTACGTGGTCGGTCAAAAATATGGCTTACCGGTTGATAATCCAGTGGGCGCCGATGGTGTATTTTTGGCTAATACGGAACTCTTTGCTGGAGAACACGTGTTTACAGCCAATGCTCATGTTTTAGAGGTATTAGAGTCTAAAAACAAGCTGCTTCATCATCAAGCTATTCTGCACAGCTATCCGCATTGCTGGCGTCATAAAACGCCGATTATTTTTAGAGCGACCGCGCAGTGGTTTATCTCTATGAATAAAAACAAACTGCGGGAACAGGCTCTGGACGCGGTTAAGCAAGTCGAGTGGATTCCTGATTGGGGACAAGCACGTATAGAAAGCATGTTGGAAGGACGTCCTGATTGGTGTATTTCACGTCAACGTACGTGGGGGGTGCCTATTACCTTCTTTATTCATAAAGAAACCCGTGAGTTGCATCCACGCACGCCTGAATTGATTGAAGAAGTGGCTAAGCGCATCGAAGAAAAAGGCATAGAGGCGTGGTTTGAGCTAGAAAAAGAAGAGCTCTTAGGAGCTGAAGCCTCTGATTATGAAAAAATGACTGATACGCTGGATGTGTGGTTTGACTCCGGTGTAACCCATGCCTGTGTATTGGAACAGCGTGAGCAGTTAAGATTCCCAGCTGATTTATATTTAGAGGGATCGGATCAGCACAGAGGCTGGTTTCAGTCGTCATTGCTGGCTTCTACCGCCATGAACGATGTTGCACCTTATAAGGCGGTGCTAACGCATGGTTTTACTGTAGATAAGAATGGCGAAAAGATGTCGAAGTCTAAGGGCAACGTAATTCCGCCTCAATCAGTTATGAAAAATCTGGGTGCGGATGTCTTACGGCTATGGATTGCGTCAACGGATTATCGGAGTGAAATGCGCGTCTCTGATGAGATTTTAGAGCGAACTTCCGATGGCTACAGACGTTTAAGAAATACGGCGCGTTTCTTATTATCCAGCATTAATGATTTTAACCCTGCCGTAGATTTAGTCGAAACTCAGGATTTATTGGCGTTAGATCGCTGGATTCTTGATAGGGCTTATGCGCTACAGGAAGACGTAAAAACAGCTTATGAAACGTATCAATTTCAGCACATCTACCAAAAAGTGCATCACTTTTGTGTGATTGATCTCGGTGGTTTTTATCTGGATATTATCAAGGATCGACAATATACCGCAAAAGCAGATGGCTTGGCACGACGATCTGCACAAACGGCAATGTATCATGTTGTTGAAGCGTTAACCCGATGGTTAGCGCCGATTATCAGTTATACCGCTGATGAGATTTGGCAATATATTCCAGGTGAGCGTAGTGAATCTGTTTTCTTGGAAACGTGGTACGAAGGCTTAGTTAAATTTGATGAAGATGCCGTTATGAATCGTGAGTTCTGGCAAAAAATAATGTCAGTAAGAACCGCGATCAGTAAAGAACTAGAGAAAAGTCGCAGTAAAGGCGATATTGGCTCTTCACTCAATGCGAAGCTTGAGCTTTATTGTAATGCCGAGTTTTTTGACGTTTTAAATCAATTGTCTGATGAGCTACGCTTTATTTTTATTACTTCTCAGGCCGCCGTATTTGCAGAACAACTTGCACCGGCTGAGGCTATTCAAACTGAAGTGGATGGCGTTAAATTAGTCGTTACTGTTTCTGAGCATAAAAAGTGCGTGCGTTGTTGGCATCAACGTGCTGACGTAGGTCAACACGAAGATCATGAAGAGCTTTGTGGTCGCTGCGTAGAAAACGTTTCAGGTAGCGGTGAGCAGAGACACTATGCGTAATCTTAGTATGTTGAAATGGCTAGGCTTATCATTGTTGGCAGTGATCCTGGATCAGGTGAGTAAGTTAGCGGTAGATGGTACGATGCGGCTTTATGAGTCTATTCAGATACTGCCTTTCTTTAGATTAACTTATGTCCGTAATACGGGTGCAGCGTTTAGTTTTTTAAGTGATGCAGGTGGATGGCAGCGTTGGTTCTTTGCGGGGCTGGCTATTGTTATTAGTCTGGTGATAGCTGTTTGGTTAACACGCTTGAAACAGCATGAGACTTTGTTGGCCGTTGCTTTATCTTTAGTCTTGGGCGGTGCGGTAGGTAATTTAATTGATCGCTTATCCTATGGTTATGTGATCGATTTTCTGGATGTTTATTACAATACATGGCATTGGCCAGCCTTTAATATCGCCGACTCTGCGATTACATTGGGGGTTATATTAATGCTTCTGGAGTCTTTTGGTCTGGTTGGTAAGCCCAGTCAGCCGGAGTAAAACAGCTTTAGCTGTTTTTACAGGCAATAGCTGAAGCTATTGTGCTCCGGTATAAAGTTAAGCCGCTTCTGAGAAAACGGACACTTGCTTAGTATTATTTGATTCTATGCCAGTCAAATAAAGGTCCAGGGTCCGTTTTTCTATCGGGTGCAATGTTACTGTGCCCAGTAATATGATGTTTAGATAGCGTGGGGTAATGTTGCAACAAGCTATCAATCACCCTTTTAAGTTGATCGTATTGTTCATCTGTATATGCGATTGTTTCTATTCCTTCCAGTTCTATTCCAATAGAAAAGTCATTACAGCGTTCCCTGCCTTGGTAAGTTGATTTGCCCGCGTGCCATGCCCGTTTATCAAATGGAACGTATTGTATGCAGCTACCGTCTCTTTTAATGAGCAGATGGGCTGACACTGTGAGTTGATAGATCTTTTTAAAATATGGGTCGTCATCAGGATTAAGTGTATTGCAAAATAACTGATCGATGTAAGGGGTGCCGAATTGACCAGCAGGCAGGCTAATACAATGGATTACGATTAACGAAATATCAGAGGGATCTGGACGTTCATCATAATTGGGTGATGGAACCTTAAAAGCACTTGTTAGCCAATGTTGGTTTATAGTCATAACAGTAAAAAGTCTTGTAAAGTGCAAACAAACTGAGTTATCTGCGCTAAAATAGCCATAATTGGCTGAGTTACATAAGCATTATTCAAAATTTGAATAATAATGGTTTGTTCCGTGTCTCACCATGCGTAATCTTAAAAGATACTTTGTGATTATCATTAGACATGACTAAGGTTATTTATATTGAGTTGGAGAAAACGCATAAGGATTTAGGAAACTAAGTTTTGATGGAGAGTGCGATGCACGTCTGTTGTAACTGTAATTTCTTAAGCATTCTATGCGTTTCTCTTTTAAAAGAGAACACATAACGGGAGATTTTTATGGCAAAGTTAGCGGTATATAAACGCCTGATCAAATGGACTTTGGTGGTAATGCTGGTAGGATGCGCGAGTGAAAGAGCGCCTAAATATGAGGATACATATTCAGGTAATGGCAACATACAAAATAAACCTACAGTTCCTTCGAGCGATTTTTCAGTGCAGGAAAATCAGAATACCTTTAGTAAAGGTAATTATGAGGCGCTTGTGTTAACAGGCGTTTATGCCAATTCGATCGCGTTACATAGCTTTATTCAGCACATGGTTCAAAAGTATGGTTTTTCGGAAACCTATCTAAATGGCTTGTTTTCAAGGGCTCATAGACTTGATTCAGTCATTCGGTTAGAAAGTCCTGATCCTACTATTGGGCCATCAAAGCCACAACCCGGCAGTTGGACTCGCTACAGGAATAAATTTCTTACCGATGACCATATCAGCAACGGAGTCGAGTTTTGGCGAAATAACGCTGAAGCTATCCAGCAGGCAAGCGTGGTTTATGGTGTTGATCCAGAATATATTGTTGGTATTATTGGCGTAGAGACGTATTTTGGTAAGAACTTTGGAAAGACTTGTATCTTTGATGCCTTAACTACCTTGTCTTTTGATACACAAAGGCGTTCAAAATATTTCACCTCAGAACTTGAGCATTTTTTACTGATGACACGTGATGAAGCCTTTGATCCTTTACAGCCCCAAGGTTCTTGGGCTGGCGCTATGGGGTATGGTCAGTTTATGCCGAGTAGTTTTCGCAGTTTAGCGGTTGATTTTAATAAAGATGGACGGCGTGATTTATGGCATCCAAAAGATGCGGTGGGTAGTGTAGCGAATTATTTTTCGCGTAGTGGATGGCAATTACATAATCCCGTTACAAAGCGTGCAGCCGGCCCCGCTATTGATCCTGCTGTTATTGAGTTGAGTACCTATGAAGGATCTGAGTTTTGGTATACTTATCCAAACTTTAAAGTGATTAAAAAATACAATAACAGCAATAAATATGCGATGGCTGTACATCAGTTGGCACAAGCTATTAAGGTCCGTTATCAGCAGGCTTATGCCAACTAGTGAATGGTATATAAGTCACAATTGACTTATCGTTAGGGCTGATCAGTTCGTTTATGAGGTGAATCATGTTTAAATTAAAGAAAATTGTTTCTGTGTTTTTGTTGATGGGTTGTACTGGAGCTGCTTTGTCAGTGAGTGCGGCAGATAAAGTGGCTGGCGAGCAGCTATCTGCAAATTGTGTCGGTTGCCATGGTCAGAAAGGTCAAAGTAGTAACGGCCAATGGCCTAATTTAGCTGCACAACCGGTCTTGTATTTAGTGAATCAACTAAATGCCTTTAAGTCTGGGCAAAGAAATAATCCAGTTATGCAGGCAATGGCCTCAAATTTAACTGACGAAAATATTACTAATTTGGCTGTTTATTACTCAGGATTGCCTGCAGTCAGTTCTGGTGGAGATCAAACATTAGCAAAGTTAGGTAAAGATAAGTCGGCTATGTGCTTGGGATGTCATGGGGGAGCAGGTGAGGGCAACGGACAATTTCCAAGACTTGCTGGTCAGCAACCAGATTATTTATTAAGTCAGCTTATAAGTTTTAAATCGGGTGCCCGAAAAGGCGGCCCAATGCAGATGATGGTCAAAAATATTTCCGAAGAAGATATGAAATCATTGGCCGCTTATCTTGGATCTATAAAATAGTCGGCAGATAATTTGAGCTTGAAAATGAGAAAGTTTACTAGTTTCAACATAAAAAATGCGACTAGACTTTGCTTAATGCTTATTATTGTTTGTTATTCAAATTCGTTTGCTATTAACGGCTTGAATCAGCAAAGAAAAGATTTTGTATCGGCTGAGCGATTGCTTGAGGAGGGGAATGAGTCTGCATTTTTAAAACTAACTGAAACACTGATTGATTATCCACTTTATCCTTATCTAAAGTACTTGTGGTTAAAAGATAATTTACAGCAAACTGATAAAGTTCAAGGCTTTTTATTGGCTTATAAAGACTCACGTTTTGCCGAGTTACTTCGGGCCAAATGGCTACCGTATCTCGCAAAAAATGAACGCTGGTCAGATTATATTAATAATTATCAAGGGACTGATAGCACTGCCCTTGAGTGTCAGTATTATTGGGCGAATTATAAAACAGGTAATGAGCAAGTAGCGCTGACTGAGGCAAAACGGCTATGGTTAGTGGGACATGATCAGCCAAAAGAATGTGAGAAACTGTTTTCAATTTTTATGCATACTCCGTTATTAACAACTGATTTAGTTTGGAAGCGTTTTGAGCTGGCATTGAAAGAAAATAATACCGGATTGGCTGGAGCGGTTCGGCAATTATTGAGTGAGTCGGATCAGCCTATTGCAGATCTTTGGTTACAGGTTCATAAAGATCCTCTGGTAATTCAGAGCAATGAATTTCTATCGGGCAACGAGTTACAGGGGCGTATTTTTGCGCATGGTGTTGATCGCTTAGCAAAGTCTGATCTAAACACGGCTTTACTGATATGGGATAGCAAAAAATCGGGTTTTGCCATAGATAATGAAACAGTGCAAAAACTTGAGCGAAAATTAGCCCTGGCTTTAGCTTATGAGCGTGACGAAAGAGCTTATGAGCGGTTGAAGCCGTTAATAACAATCGATGTAGATGTTAGGGAATGGAGTCTTAGAGCCGCATTGTTAGAACAAAACTGGCAACATGTCGCAGAAGCATTAGCAGGGGCACCTCCTGAAGAGCAAAAAACACCTCAATGGCAATACTGGCAAGCTCGATCTTTAATGGCAACAGGAAATATTGTGCATGGGCAGGTTGTCTATAATCAACTTGCTGAAGACAGAAGCTATTATGGTTTTATGGCGGCAGACCAAATTTATAAACCGTATGCTTTTTCAAATAATCCGGTCAACATGGATGGGAACGAACTGGACGCCTTAGCTGAAACGCCTGACTTTAAGGTTGTTCAAGAGTTTAAGTTGCTAGGCCGTGATGTTGAGGCAAAGAGACACTGGGCTTTTATTATAAAAAAACTTTCAAAAGACCAGTTAAAAATAGCCGCTAAATTAGCTCAGCAATGGCAATGGTATCAATTAGCCATCATTACCCTGGTTAAAGCAGATTATTGGGATGATTTAGACATTCGATTTCCCTTGAACTATTTTCAGCAAGTGCAAGACAATGCTGAATGGCAAGCTCTTAGTCCCGCCATTATATTTGGCTTGATTCGTCAAGAAAGCATGTTGGATGAGCATGCCAAGTCCGCAGTGGGTGCGCTGGGCTTAATGCAACTTATGCCCGAAACAGGCAAGCAAGTGGCACGCAACCTAAATGAGCCCTGGCAATCAGACAATTGGTTATTAAAGCCGGATATCAATATTAAGTACGGCGCTTTTTATTATAAGCAACTACTGGGGCAGTTTGATGGGCATTTTGCTTTGGCAACTGCTGCTTATAATGCGGGGCCAGGAAAGGTGATTAAATGGCTGCCCAGCCAGGGATCTCTTCCTGCAGATATATGGATTGAAACCATACCTTATAAAGAAACTAGAAAATACGTCATGTCCGTCTTAAGTTATGCCACAATTTATCAACAAAGGATGCAGAAAGAGACATTAAAAATAACCGGATTATTATTCGATGTGCGTTCGCGTTAAAAATTGAGCTGATTTTTTTTAGTGTCTGTTAGATAATATAGAATTACGATAATAATAATTACTAAGGTATACGAATAGCATGGAAAAACAGCATAGTTTTACGCGCGAAGAACTATTAATGTCTGGTAGGGGTGAGCTTTACGGGCCAAAGAATGCGCAACTGCCTTTACCTAATATGCTGATGATGGATCGAATCACGTATATCTCTGATGAGGGTGGCACTTATGGAAAGGGTGAGATTATCGCAGAGTTGGACATTAATCCTGACTTATGGTTTTTTGCCTGCCATTTTCAAGGTGATCCTGTTATGCCTGGTTGCTTGGGCTTAGATGCTATGTGGCAATTAGTGGGTTTTTATTTATGCTGGATGGGCGGTCCAGGAAAAGGTCGGGCATTGGGTGTGGGTGAAGTTAAATTTACTGGCCAGGTCTTACCTACAGCCAAGAAAGTAATCTACCGAATTAATTTAAAGCGCTTAATTCTGCGTAAACTTGTGATGGGTATCGCTGATGCAACGATGGAAGTTGATGGAAAGGTTATCTATGAAGCGACTGATTTACGGGTCGGTTTATTTACGTCTACAGCAGATTTTTAGAGGCTAGAGCAATGAAAAGAGTCGTGGTAACCGGTTTAGGCATTGTTTCCAGTATAGGTAACAACTCGGAAGAAGTCGTTGAATCACTTAAGCAAGGTCGCTCAGGGATTAGCTTCGCGCAAGTCTACGCAGACTTGGGTTTTCGTAGCCATATCCATGGCGCTATTAACATCGATTTAGATGAATTTATCGACCGTAAGGTTAAACGCTTTATGGGTGATGGCGCGGCCTTCAATTATATTGCCATGCAACAGGCCATTACCGATTCAGGTCTGGAAGAGTCAGAAATTTCCAATTTCAGAACAGGCCTGGTGATGGGGTCGGGCGGTCCTTCAACCTCTAACATTGTTGAAGCTGCCGATATTCTCCGTTCAAAAGGCGTCAAAAAAGTAGGCCCTTACATGGTGCCTAGAACCATGTCTAGCACTAATACTGCCTGTCTTGCGACGCCCTTCAAAATAAAAGGTGTTAATTACTCTATTAGTTCTGCCTGTGCGACCAGTGCGCATTGTATTGGTCATGCGATGGAGTTGATACAAATGGGTAAACAGGATGTGGTTTTTGCCGGCGGCGGTGAAGAACTACACTGGACTATGTCAGTATTGTTTGATGCTATGGGTGCCTTGTCGTCGAAATATAATGATACCCCTACCACTGCATCAAGAGCCTATGACGCAACCCGTGATGGCTTTGTTATTTCCGGTGGTGGTGGTGTTTTAGTGATTGAAGAACTGGAACACGCTAAAGCACGCGGTGCTAAAATATATGCCGAGTTAGTCGGTTATGGCGCAACGTCTGATGGCTATGATATGGTGCAACCGTCTGGAGAAGGTGCTGTACGCTGTATGCAACAAGCGATGGCCTCAGTCGATGGAAAAATTGATTACATCAATGCGCATGGCACCAGTACCCCGGTCGGAGACACCAAAGAATTAGAAGCGTTGCGCGTGGTGTTTGGAGAAGGAAATGTGCCTTGGGTCAGTTCAACTAAATCATTGACCGGCCATGCTTTAGGTGCGGCCGGTGTTAATGAAGCCATTTATTCGTTGCTGATGCAGCAAGAAAACTTCTTGAGTGCATCAGCGAATATTACGCAGCTTGATCCAGGTGCTGAAGGCATTCCAATTGTGCTTGAGCGTCAGGATGACATCACCTTAAACACCATTATGTCTAATAGCTTTGGGTTTGGTGGAACAAACGCCACATTAATTTTCCAGCGTTATAACGGTTAAGATTTTTCTTGTCGGGGTTCATGCGAACAATGAGCCCCGAATTTCCCCCACTTTATCATTCAATATTCTTCTGACCATGTCAGATTCGACACAAAAAACTAGATACTCATTTAATAAAATACAAAAGCGTTTACGGCACACCGTTGGTGATGCGATTGCGGACTATAACATGATCGAAGAGGGCGATAAGGTCATGGTTTGTTTATCGGGAGGTAAGGATTCTTATACCTTACTGGATATCCTGATGAACTTGCAAAAAACCGCGCCCGTCAATTTTGAATTAGTAGCGGTTAATCTGGATCAAAAGCAACCCGGTTTTCCTGAGCATGTGCTGCCGAATTATCTGGAATCCTTGGGTGTTCCTTATCACATAATCGAAAAAGATACCTACAGTGTCGTCAAGCGTGTTATTCCAGAGGGTAATACGACCTGTGGTTTGTGTTCACGGTTACGTCGAGGGACTTTATACGGTTATGCCGAGGCCAATGGGATTACAAAAATAGCCTTGGGACATCATCGTGATGATATTCTCGAAACCTTTTTTCTGAATATATTCTATGGGGGTAAGCTTAAGGCGATGCCACCCAAATTATTGAGTGATGATAAAAAGAATATAGTGATCAGACCGTTGGCTTATACTCGTGAGAAAGACATAGAGCGCTTTGCTGCGTTTAAAGATTTTCCTATTATTCCTTGTAATCTCTGTGGGTCTCAGGTAAACCTGCAAAGACAAGCCATGAAAATCATGTTAAAGAGTTGGGATAAACAATTTCCCGGACGACTTGAAACCATATTCACCAGCTTGCAGAATGTTGCGCCATCCCAGTTAGCTGACCGGCAATTATTTGATTTTGCAGGCTTGATGCAAGAACTGCCCATGGGGGATGCGCCATCTTTCTCAGAGGATGCCGGTTTAGATGTATTAGCCTTGTAGTGGTGATACACTTCATTGTATTGCGGACACCCTCCTGATATAAACCTATTAGCCTACCCGAAATGCCTGATTGCCCTTGTTCATTTGTGATGAGCATCCCTTTGGTTTTTGGATAACTTTAAATAATTGCTCGTTTACTCTATGACAACCCTACAATATATTGACACCCCTGCTCAGTTGGCTCAACTGTGTGAACAGATAAAGAAAGAATCCTGGGTAGCGCTGGATACAGAGTTCCTGCGTGAAAAAACCTATTATCCGAAGTTTTGCCTCTTGCAAATTGCAACACCTGAATGGGTTGCCTGTGTTGATCCGATTGCCTTACCGAATCTGGAGATATTATTCGACGTCTTGTATGATCCGGCTATCGTTAAAGTTTTTCATTCGTGTCGACAAGATTTAGAAATCTTCTTTCAGTCGACGGGCAAATTACCTTCGCCCATTTTTGATACCCAAATAGCAGCACCCTTATTAGGTTTTCAGGATAATCCGGGTTATGCCATGTTAGTGTCCAGCTTATTAAGCATTAATCTAAACAAGGCACACACCCGTGCTGATTGGAGCAAGCGTCCCTTGACAGAAGCGGAACTGGAATATGCGGCAGATGATGTGATTTATTTATGTCAGATTTATCAGATTATGGTAAAGAAACTGACTGACTTAGGCAGAATTAATTGGTTAAAACATGATTTTGCTGAATTGACGAACCCAGAACTGTACAAGGTTGATCCTGATAAGGCGTGGTTTAGAATTAAAGGCAAAAACAAACTAACAGGCAAGCAGTTATCGATTATTCAAACCTTAGCGCAATGGCGAGAAAAAACGGCTCAGGCTGAAGATCGGCCCAAGAGCTGGTTACTACGTGATGAGCTATTATTTGATCTCGCTAAATTACAGCCGGAATCGGTTCAAGAATTGGCTAATGTGCGAGGAATTAATGAACGTTCCGTCAACCGTTATGGCAGAGAATTATGTCAATTAATTACCGCTGCCAAAAATCGTCCGCCTTTGCCACTGAATGAGAAAGATCGTTCTGCCAAAAAGACTCAGCAAGAAGAAGCTATCCTGGATATCTTAACGGCTCTGGTACGAATTCGTGCCGAAGAAAATGCACTGAATCCAAGTATTCTTGCGACACGAAAAGACCTTGAAGAGCTTCTGTTTAATGTGAGCGACGAAGGCCCTTTGCTACATGGTTGGCGTTATACTATGGCGGGTAAAGAATTGGTCGGTTTGTTAAAAGGCGAGTTCTTATTAGGTATTGAATCAGATAAATTGGCTATTGTTGAAAAATAGCCGCGTTACCCTTTGTATAAGGAATATTAATGAGCCAGCTTTTTACGCCTTATCAGATAGGTCAACTTACGTTACCCAACCGTATCGTTATTGCACCCATGTGTCAGTACTCAGCCATTAATGGTGAAGCCACTGATTGGCATCTGCTGCACTTAGGGAATTTAGCGATTTCGGGTGCAGGTTTACTGATTATCGAAGCCACTGCAGTGGAGCCAGAAGGAAGAATTTCACCAGCTGATTTAGGGCTTTGGTCTGATGCTACGGAAGCGGCTTTAGATAAGGTGTTGAAGGTTGTTCGCCGTTATTCAGACATACCGATTGCTATTCAATTGGGTCATGCGGGTCGTAAAGCATCAACGGCTGTGCCTTGGGAGGGTGGGCAGTTAGTTTCGCCTGAACACGGCGGGTGGCCAGTTGTTGCACCCTCTGCACTGCCTTATTTGCCAGAAGATCCAGTGCCCATTGAACTTGATCAAGCGGGATTGCAACGCATACTAGCCGGCTTTGTTTCTGCTGCCCAACGTGCGTATCGTTTGGGAATTGATGCGATTGAAATTCATGCCGCGCACGGTTATCTGTTACATGAGTTTTTATCGCCGCTTTCAAATAGCCGATCTGATAGTTATGGTGGTTCCCTGGAAAATCGTATGCGATTTCCTTTGGCAGTGTTTGATGCGATGCGGGCGGCAGTACCTGCTGAAATGCCCATTGGTATACGGATTTCTGCAACCGATTGGGTTGATGGTGGTTGGGATTTGGAACAGAGTATCGTATTTGCAAAAGCCTTAAAAGAGCGAGGCTGTTCGTTTATACATGTTTCCAGTGGCGGGCTTTCATCTCAGCAAAAAATTCCTTTGGGCCCGCAGTATCAAGTTCCTTTCGCTGAGGCTATTCGCTCAGAAACAGGTTTACCCACGATTACGGTTGGCTTGATTACGGAACCAGAAGCAGCTGAAGACATTATCGTTAAAGGTCAAGCCGATATGGTTGGGCTCGCGAGGGGCATACTTTATGATCCTCGCTGGCCTTGGCATGCAGCGGCTAAATTAGGTGCTCAAGTTGTAGCGCCTCCACAATACTTGCGTTGTCAGCCACGGGAATTAAAATTGCTATTCGGAGATGTGGCGTTTCGCCAGCGCTAATGGGGTTATCAGGTTTCGTCTTTGCCCACCCAGCGTTTTATAGCGGGTGGCTGGTAATGGCTGTAGCGGTTAAGGAGAGTCTCTGGATCTGATTCTACCATCAGTAGGTCATGTGTTTCCTGTTTTACAAATTGCTCCGCTAGAACATGATCCAAGAATCCGATTAATAAGTCGTAATAGCCATCAACGTTCAGTAAGCCACAGGGTTTATGATGAAACCCTAGTACTCAGTCATTCTTGTAATGTCGGGTAAAGTTTCTTCAGCTTTACCGGCAAGCTAAAGTTTGATTACCGACTGTATTTCATAGAGCCTAAACAGTTAATGCTGCTCAGAGCTATGATAGGCGTGGTATTAGAGAATACAATCATAACAACGCAGTTTCACGTGCGAAGTCATCAGAGGTATCCTCTAGCAATGTAGCGCCTGCTATAAAAGCAATATGCAAGAAAGCTACCGGCCCTATATGCCCAGCCAAGCCGCAGCTGCACCAGAGGATAATTTACCTTCTTTGAACAAATTAATTGCTGCTTGTTTTTTTAGATAATCTGCAAATTCTTCTGCGTTTAGATGAAGTCCAATTAGTATTTCTGGAGGACAATCAATAGTGACGGATTGTTGCATTGTTTGGTCTCCGATAAATTAATAACTCACTCTGAGTACAGTGAGTTATTAAAATAACTTTGGCCTAATTATTAAAATCAACACCCATTAAATTTCTCTTCCAATACAGGGCGGATCATATATGACCCGGTGATTTTATGTGGGGATACAATTCAGAGGCCGATCCTTTTATTGTTTCTTGTCGCTATCACAATCATACGATGATCTTGTACTTTCATTCCTTGTTCTACATTACATATACGTTTTATTTCTCGTAAAATATGCTCATCTCCCTTTCGGCAGAAATTCCTTATTGTAGGTGTTTGTTCAAGGATTGCTAATAGACTTTCGTATGTCATAGTGATTTTACTTGTAACATGGTGTATCCGTATATCGGAAAAATACGGTGACATGCTGTGATATAAATATTGCTCCCTGATTTCATTATCTTGATTTAGCAATATTCCTCTCCATCCTAGATCATCTCTTCCAAACCTTTTTTTTAATTCTATCTTATCATTAACACCTAAAAGCTCCATGCATAATATGCCACCGCTTCGCAAGACTCTATGTATCTCTCCAAAGCAATACATTGCTAACATGCTTGACACTAAGTCAAATTTTTCATCTTCGAAAGGCAAATAAAAGTTATTTCCAAGTATAGGGATAACGTTGCGAGCATTAGTCATTTGAACATTTTCCAATGCTCTATTTATCATTGTGCTGTTATAGTCTATTCCATAATACCTTCTTACCCTGTTCGCTAGAGGCATTATTTTTCTGCATGTCCCGCACCCTATATCAAGAGCAACTGTGTCAGCAGTCAGAAATGGCTTTATGTAACTAACTACAATGTCGTTATGAACTATTGTGTTGTCGTATAATTTTCCGTCATAGAACATGTTTTATCCTATTTCATTAGCACTTAGTTATGCTTATCGTTCCTTTAGTTTCGACACTGTCGAATGCAAATTGTACTTTTGTTATCCGTCCAGTTGTCCCTTTTGTTTGCTTTCCGTTATTTAATGTAAAAGCTTTAGCAAATGGACTACCATATTCTTTTATTGCTGTTCTTGAATGAATTACGAAGTCAATCGTTATATCCTGATCTACGCTTATAAAACCATTATAATCGGCATGTAAAATTCCACGGCTGAAGCAGGTAATTACATCGTCGTTATAGTTGGCTTTTTGAACGCCATAGACATATACAACATCATATATTGATTTATCTGGATTCCAGTCAAATGACATTTCGCCTCTCGTAAAATGTTGCTCATTAGCATTATGATACATAGGAAAGTCTCCACAAACGTTCCATATTCCTTCTAAAGGTTTTCTAAGAGCGTCTCTAATTTCTTGAGTATCTTTAACGACAACTTTTAGTTCATTTACTTCTTTACTAACTTTTCGAAATTGCAGATAGTTCACAACAACTGATAAAAAATAAGCTATTACAAGTAATGCAGCACCAAGTATTTTAAATTGTTCTTCTGTCATTTTAATAATCCTTTTTTTTACTATGCTAAGAAAAGCCTGATAAGACAAGCTGAAG
>SESC01000280.1_pt1 | contig 19466 bp, 12 predicted proteins | sample 3171431 | NCBI WGS metagenome assembly SESC01 (sample SAMN06051868, study PRJNA518727) | freshwater metagenome | biome: subpolar coniferous forest; feature: holomictic lake; material: water; isolation source: holomictic Lake 227, 8 m depth | place: Canada: near Kenora, Ontario | collected... | reverse complement strand
CCTGTTTAATATTGGATAAAACCGGCACCGTCACCGAAGGCAAACCGACGGTATCCACCATTGAAGGCAGCGCCGGCTATACTCAAGAACAAGTATTGTACTTTGCTGCCAGTATTGAGTCAGGTTCCGAGCATCCATTAGCGGCTGCTATTTTGAAGGCAGCAGAAACCCGGAAAATTAAACTGGAAAAAGCCAAGCAGTTTGAAGCGATTGCCGGTTTTGGCATTACCGCGCACATTAACGAACAAATCGTGGCCTTTGGCAACGAGGCCTTGATGGATGCCGAAGGCATTAGCTTTGCTCATTACATCGACCGGCTTAAAGAACTGTCGGCACTGGGGCAAACGCCGATGTTGCTGGCCGTAGACGGTAAAGTAGCCGGACTCATTGCCGTTTCTGATCCCATTAAAAAGGACTCTGAGCTAGCCGTGCAGCGGTTGAAAAACTTGGGTTTACGGATCATCATGGTAACCGGCGATAATCAAATAACAGCCCAGGCCATCGCCAAACAAGCCGGTATTACAGAAGTCAGGGCGCAAGTGTTACCGCAGGATAAAGCCGCTGTCGTTAAAGAATTGCAGGATCAAGGCGAGATTGTCGGCATGGTCGGTGACGGTATCAATGATGCGCCGGCCTTGGCGCAAGCGAATGTGGGATTGGCTATCGGCACAGGCACTGATATTGCCATTGAAAGCGCGGATGTAGTCATTTTGCAAGGCTCCTTGTTAAAAGTCCCCGAAGTGATCGCGTTATCCAAAGCCACCGTGATTAATATCAAACAAAACCTGATGGGCGCATTTTTCTATAACACCATCAGCATCCCCGTTGCCGCAGGTTTGTTGTACCCGCTGTTTGGCATTTTATTAAACCCGATGATTGCCGGTGCAGCAATGGCCATGTCATCGGTGACCGTTGTGACCAATGCCAATCGCTTGCGCTGGAAAAAGTTGGATGAGGATGAATAAACTGGCATTTTTTCGCATGGTTTAAAGATGGCAGTAGTGTTAAAACGTTGGGATGGGGTTACAAACCCCGTCCCGCGTGGAGTGTTTATTTAAATGAATATTAACGGGAATTTAAAATAAGGAAATAAACAATGCCTACCATATCTATTTTTTATGGCATCCAAATTATGATGTATTTTTACGATAATGGAAAACACAACATGCCACACATTCACGCTGAATATCAGGATGATGAAGCCGTATTTTCAATTTTGGATGGTGACGTTATTTCAGGTAGCTTACCACGTAAACAGACGCGCTTGGTACAAGCCTGGATTGAGTTATATCAAGAATCTTTACTGATAGATTGGAAATTGGCTGTAACAGGTCAAGATCCATTCCGCATTGAACCGTTAAGATAACTGAGGTATTTATGAAATTGATTAATGTAGAGGCTAAAGATAACTATATCCTGCGCATTTTTCTGGATGATAATTCGATCATTGATTTTGATGTAAAGGCGGAATTGGAACGAATCCCCTCTTATAAACCACTTTATAACCATACCTTATTTAATATGGTAAAGTTTAAAAATAAACGACTCTATTGGAACGAGCAGTTTGATTTTCATTTGGATCAAATTTTGGAACGTGGGCACTTTGTTAATTTTGACGAAAAAGAACCCTCAAAAGTTTTAAATTGATCCACAGCAAGACAAGCGTACTGTTCATCGCGGATAAAAATCTGTAAAGACAAGGGTTGATGATTAATGCAACCTTATTGTCGGCAGCATTCTACTGCGCAGTTTACGAACTGATCATGGTTGACGGGAAACCAGAAAAAGCCATGTTAGATTAAATCATGGCTACCGGTAAAATTCGTTTAAAAACTCAAATCTGCACTTTATTAAAAGCCGATATAATAGGGCTTGCAAGAGTCATTATCAATGATCGCTTGATGAGCGGCCTAAATAATCCGCTCAAACATTTTCTTTAAATAAACTTGCCCACCATCATTCATAAACAATACATTCCGGTCTTCCAGGTCTGCTTGCTCGCAGGAGACATTTAGCAGGCTGGTAAACTGTGTTCCAGAAACGATAAAGGCATTCAAGGTCAGCTTGGGGTCGCCCAGTTTTTCCTGGATTATCTTAACTTCCTTGTAAAGCCCAAGCTTGGGGTCGTTCAGGCTCATCTGCCGCAAGCCTTTTGGATCAATAAAATTCAACCACTGCTCGCCGGTTTCATCGTCCACCAACCATAATAAGAAATCCGGATAGAAATTACCGGCCATGGCAAAGCCTAGCCCTTTGGCTTTGGTATCGGCATTACGTAACAGGTAAAGGCTGAGCTTACCAATAACTTGCTGTCCTAAGGGTGATTTATGGAATGCTTCAAGGTCACGCACAAATTGTACTTCGCTAGTTGCATCGAATGCCAGAGGGCGCATTTTCAAAGGCACGATACCATCGTTGAGAGATTCACCGGACAGCGTTGAAAACCACGGGTAATAAAGATGGTGCCCAAAACAAATAGCGACCATCTGTCCCATACCCCACTGACTGGCTTCACCGATTTTTTTCTCATTTACCAACACTTGGAGAGCTTCAATTTTTTTCTTGTAAATCTCGCCATCTTCGTTGTTGTTGATGTCAAAGTGATACGCTTTTTTGAGGAAGTCCTCTTTTATTTCCACATTAACGATGCCGTAGAACTGCCCTTCATAAGCAGTTTTCAGCGAATTGTAAAAACGGTCGGTGTAGTCTTGCAACAAGCGGATTAGAATATCTTCTTGTTTTTTAATATCGGCGATACTGTTAATAACCAGTTCAGCTTGCGGAATATAGAGCGTGTACCAACTATTATGCTTTAAACAAAACTCGATTAAACGCGAACGTTCCAGCCGTAAGTTACTCCAACTACGCAGTTGTTTAAATTCCTGCACACTTAAGTAAATCCGGTCGAAATCAAATAGCGCCATGGTCTCGGCGCTTATTTTTCCGGTCTGGCGTAAATTAATGGAAGGTGCGCCTCCATCAAGGCTTTTTCCCGCAGCCATCGCCTCAATTTTTGGGTATAAATCCAGATCAATATGGGCGGTTTTGATTTTGCCTGCAAACTCGGCAGGCTCTTCGTAAAGATAAGGAAAGAGGGTACGTTTAAAGCCTTTAATCTGGTTATCCTTGTAACCGTCTTTAAGTGCCAGTGTTTTGAGCTCGGTTTTGGGCAGATTGCTGCAAACATCAAAATCCAGCTGGATCATTTCATCCGCTGTCGTCACGCCTTCTTCTTTTAGATATTCCTTAAAAGTAGCCATGTAACCGGCATTAACACCAAAGATATTTAATGTTTCCAGTCGCTCCAAATGTGCCCCTTTGGGTCGTTGGCTTGCGGTGCTACGTTTGAGTGAGTAGTCTTTACCCTTTAAGCGCACACCACGACCAAACAATTGGATGATTTGTGAACCTTCACCTTTACCCATGTTGAGCAAGCCCATGGTGGACACACGCCAACTGCTCCAGCCTTCCGTGAATTTGCGCGAACCAATCAAGATATGCAACCGGCTATCTTTGTTGTTTAGCGATCCAAACAGCGAGCCACCAAAGTCATCTGCCTCAGTATCAAACAACTTTACGTTTTCTGATTTTTCGGCCTCTTTAAAAAAACCGGCATCATCACCAATATTAATCAAGCCAAATGGCTCGGCCTCGCCGACACGCAGTGCCAACTCGCCTTTGCTGCTCCTTAGGTTAACTACCTTTAAGCGTTGCCGTGCTTCAGCATTGAAAAGTTTCTTGAGGATGTCAGAATAAACCTCATCGGCGCTGTATTGCATTAACGGTGTAAAGCGATCTGAAAAAATATTACGGCCTTTGGCATCCAGCAAGCGTGCGGTATTAGTCAGCAAGTCTTTTAGCCACTCCTTGGTTTTTTGCTCGTCATTGAGAAAACCTGCCAAGAATTTCAGCACATTAAGAACGTCTGAATCTTCACCAGAAACAGTATTACCGACAAACACCCACAACGGCTTTTCAATATTGAAGTCAGTCAGCTTGTCGCGGTTTATGTTCCACAGGTATTGCTGCTGATAAAAACTCAGCAAGCAAGCAGTGAAATACTGGCGTTTAATATCCTCTTGTTCATAATCTTCATCCTTCAAATTAAGAATCAACGATTCTTTACCGTAGCCATCTTCGTAAAAAAACTTGTAGGAGTAATCAAATAGTATGCTTTTGGCGTAAATTTCCCGCGTTGCCAGAATGCGGGCGCGACGTTTATCATCGCTGGTCAGCGTCAATTCCGCTAGTTGTCCATCGTCCAGTTTTTTTAGGTTGGTGGTTTGAAACTGTAATTTTGCTTTTTTCTTAAGCAAATCATCTTCGGCTTTTAGCACCGTTAAGCCTTTGGCAACCGCTTGTCCAAAGGTAGCGGAATACTCAAAAGCAAAACCGCCCCGCACCAAGGTCTCACGACGACTCATCCAGGCGCCGGCTGCTGTCCCTGTGCCGCGATGTCCTTCATCCACCAATACCAGGTTGTTACCCTCAAACGCTTCAACGGCGACGGTTTTTTCGCCCATCTTATCGCCCAGCTTATTGATGTCGATGACCTCAATGGTGCCTTTATAAAGTTCACCCCGGTTTTTAGTAAATAAATGACAGAAGTTAAAACCAGAGAGCTTTAATTCTTCCAAATGCTGAGCGGATAAACCTTCGTTTGGCGTCAGTAATATAATCTTGTCAGGGTACGCGTTTGTTTTACCGTTTTGAAAATAATGCAGATACTGCTTGATGTTGACGTGCAACAGTAAGGTTTTACCACTCCCTGTGGCATTCCAGAAGGCCAGCTTGTTTAATTCATCTGCATCAAAAGGCTGAAAATGATGCGCGGCGTCTTGCTGGGTGTTGTAAGCCTTCAAGTTCTGATTCAGGCCATCCAGTAATTGTTGACGTTGATTAAAATACCAGTCCAGATAAATCTCGGTAAATAATAGCGAGAGATACTGGAAGTACTTCATATTGAGTACCGTGCCTTCGACCTTGTTACGCTGCCCGGTAATGGCGTTCCAATGCTGCACAATGTTCAGGTCGTAACGGAGCAGGTCTTGCTGGCTGATGCGATCCACCCCGAACAGATTGTGCTGCAAGGCATGGAAAAATCCGCTTTGGCCGTCTTCGTCTATACCCTCGTGCCGGTCTTCGCTCAAGCGCTCTTTCAGCGCGTGTAAGGTGCCACCACTAAAAAAGCTCATCATCCATTGATTGAGTACCAGCTCCAGATGAAAACTACGTTTGGTGTTCTTACTCATCGGTTTCATTATCTTTTTGTTTGATTTGCCCAAGCAACATAGCTTGTTCCCTTGCAAGTTCTGCCATAAGTTCTGCTTCAGTAGGCAAATAGAGCATGTATTTACTGGCAAACAACTGTTCGCTTTCATGTAACATCGAATATCGGGCGACCACTTCATCGCGTTCGGCACACAGGATCAAACCAACACTGGGGTTATCGTCTTGACCTCGCCGTAGTTCATCAAACATCCGCACATACATATCCATTTGCCCGACATCCTGATGAGTCAATCGCCCCATTTTTAAATCGATCAATACAAAACACTTGAGTAAAAAATTGTAAAAAACCAGATCAATATAAAAATGCTGATGCTCTGTAGTGATTCTATGTTGGCGTGCTACGAACGCAAAGCCTTTGCCCAATTCAAGCAAAAACGGTTGCAGTTTTTCAAGAATGGCCGCTTCCAAATCTGACTCGTGCAGGCGCTCGGCTTCTGGCAAATCCAGAAAATCAAGAACATAAGGATGTTTGATAACATCCAGGGGACGATTCAAGACCTGCCCCTCGGTACTCAACCTGAGTAAACCTGCTTTGTCGCGACTTTTTAGCAAGCGCAAGAATAAATGACTATGAATTTGTCGCTCCATAACGGGCTGAGTCCAGTGTCCACGCTCGGCTTCAATTTCATAAAATAAACGCTCTGACAGATTTTCAACGCTACAAAGCGTTCGATAATGAGACCAGCTCAACTGATCAGAAAACCCTTGTAAGTTATCTATGGTATTCAACAAGGTTTCCAGCATCTCCAACTGTTCAAATTCATCACAAGCCTTGTGACGAATTTCCGGCTTACGATGTGAATAGGCTTGATAAAACAGCCGAAAATAACGAATATTAGTGACAGAAAAGCCTCGGCCATAACGTTGCGTCAACTGTTGCGACAAATCCGGCAGTAGCCGTTTACCATAATCAGCACGCTCTTCGCCCTTTTGCAGCGCCTGAATTATTTCACGTCCAATCAACCAATAGGCAATGACCATATTGCTATTGACCGCTCGCACGACATTGGCACGAGCCTGATCCAAAATACTGACCACGCGATCCATTAATTCGCCGTGCATGATGGGTTTAATCAGATCGATATCATTGGTTTTGGGTGGCTTTTTACCGGCAACCATTACACGCCATCCACTGCAAACATGCGGCTTAAAAATTCCGGCTCGATCTGGCGTATTTTCAAGGTTTTGGTGATGCCGCCTTCAGCTTCGGTGCTGGTAAATACGGCGGGGATATTGTGGTCGCCGTTGATATAAACGATCGCGAATTCGCTATCCGCCGGATTGATAGCCAGCTTGTCGCACAGGCGGTTCAAGGTTTCATAATCCACCTGTTCCACGTCACGCCACAACACCAGCGTTTTTTCACCGGTCGGTAGCCAGCCTGTTACTGCTACAAAGCCTTTACCTAACTGCATGTCGATATGCTTTACCCGCAAGCCGATCAGGTAGTTAAAGGTTTCTACCAGATCAATAGTGCGCTCTTGGTATGCACCTGCCGAATCCACGGTGACTTTTAACTTGCAATCAAACGGCTTGTTGAACTGTTCAACTGATAGCAAGGAGCCACGGCTTTCGATGTCCAGTAGATAGCGCAGCAGATAATCTTCTTGGGCGGATTGCGTCAAGCTCTCAAGCAGTTCTTGTTGCGGTTTGGTGCGGCGTAGTTGTAGATTGTTCAGGGTGTCTTCGTAGCTTTCGAGTTTGAGGACTTTGAAGGCGTGGGAAATGCCGTTAAACTTCCCCTCACCCCAACCCTCTCCCCGGAGGGGAGAGGGAGCTTCTTTGCCTTCTCCCTTTTGGGGAGAAGGCAGGGATGAGGCGCACGGTTTGCCATCTTTCCAATTGGCGGAATAGACGACTTTCTGGATGCGGGGTTTTAATACTGTATCGAAGTAGTCGCCTTGTTCGACGAGGATGTATTTGCGTTTGCCCTCGTCTTCGCGGTTGAGGTTGATGACGGCGTGGGCGGTTGTACCAGAACCGGCGAAATAATCAAGCGTAAGAGCTTTTGGATTCGATGCGCCAGAAATGTAAATAGAATCGACTACGGCATGAATTGATTTCGGAAAGGAGAACTGGCTTGATCCAAAAAGGTTCTTGAGCAAAGCCGTGCCATGTTCTGTGGCAGAATACTTGGCATCAAACCACGATGAAACTGAAACAACGCCATCTTCATTTGGACGTCTTTTGTAGTAGACATAATCTTTACCAGAGCGATCCTTCCTTACGGCCAAAGAAGATATGGACTTCATAATCGTTTTCCCCTCCCACCGCCATGTTTTCTGTATACCATCCTCGTTATCTGGATAGACAACTTTATCCATCTCGGTTGGCTGTTCCTCAATTACCCACGATTCTGCACTTTCATCCCAACTCATCTTTGGAACACGAATTTCATAACCATTGATATACATTGGATAATAAAGTGCCTTACGAGCATTCCGATCAGAGTTCGATCCTTCACGCCTCATATTTCTCCACTCAAAAAAACCATCCTCATCGCTTTGATTGAAGCGAGCCTTTTGGTCAGGAGTGGGGGGCAGACGGCCAATTACAGACTTTTCCGACTGTCCTGCAACCAATAAATATTCATGCGAAACAGCGTATCCTGTTTGTGTTGGGCGTCCCGATGGGTTTGAGCGAACGCATATTGTACCGAGCAGGTTTTCTGAAAAGGTTTCTGAAAGCAGAAAACTTAATTCTCTTTGTTGGGCGTCATCGATGGCGGCGACAAGTACGCCATCATCAGTCATCATTGATCGTGTTTTTTGAAGTCGTCCTTGTATCAACGAAACCCAACTTGAAGACTTATAGCCATTTTTATAACAGATGGCGCTTGCATCAGTGTTGTAAGGCGGATCTATGTAAATGCAATTGATTTGCTCCCGATACCGATCCTGCAACAAATTCAAAGCCTGAAAATTATCCCCATGTATCAACAGTCCATCGAGACTATCATCCAGATTATCAACAGTTGCCAGTAGTGCGTGTTTGAAGGCGGCATCAAACAGGGCGGTATCCACCATCAGATAAGGGTTTTCTTTCAGGTAGGTTATCTGCTCTTGCCCCTCACCCAACCCTCTCCCCGAAGGGGCGAGGACTTCGTTACTTGGCTTTAAATGGGGAAGGGCTTTGTTACCCGGCTCCAAATGAGAGAGGGGTTTATTATCTGACCCCGAGAGGGAGGCTGTTTTGTTATCTTGCCCCAGAATGGAGTGGGCTTTATGCTCTAGCTCCCTCTCCCCTCCGGGGAGAGGGTTGGGGTGAGGGGAAACAGACTCATCCAATGCCAACAAAATCTGCTCCAGTACCGCTTCTGTTTGTTGCAAAAAGTCATTATTCCAAAAACGCAGCACTCGTAAACCACGTTCTGCCAAGAAAGCAGTGCGCTCTTCATCGCCTTGCTGTGCAAATAGATCAGCATGTTGCCCGCCATCCAGCTCAATAACCAGCCGGGCATCTACGCAAATAAAATCAGCAATGTATTTCCCCACGGGATGCTGGCGACGAAATTTCCAGCCACCCAACCTGCGGTTACGCAAAAAATACCACATCCTGGCCTCTGTTTCGGTGGGTGCCTGACGCATTTCCTGAGCGAAGGTATTCAATATTTCCGAGCGTTCTGTTTTCGTTCGGGTTTTGATTTGTGGGTTGTTTTGCCCCTCACCCCGTTCCTCTCCCCGGTGGGGAGAAGGAGGAAATGCTTCCAACATACCCAAGCTTTTCCACTGTTCCCATTGCAGTGGATTGGCGGCTATCGTTGGATAAAGACTTTCCGGCACACGGTCGAGGGTAATGCAGTAATGCGTAGCGACAACAAATTTCTTTTTTAGCCAGAGCTTAAGTTGGAAATCTTCCAGTTGCGCCAGGAAAGTAATCAAATCCAGGGCAATGGCACGCAGGGTTTGAATCAGGCGCAGGTTCTTTTCGATATCGGCAAACTTTTCGGCATTCTGCACGTCATCAAGGTGCATGACTTCGTTCTTGATGTAAAAATCCAGCTCGCGGCGCAAGAAGCTGCCTAAATCCTTATGGATAAAATAGTCCGCAGAATTTTTGGCGGTATAGCTGGTTAAGCATTTTTCCAGTAAAGTTCGTTGTGGATTCTTCTCGGTCGGTTCACGTTTGTTCAAATCCAACCAGCGGGCTTTGACGATTGAATCGGCCAGCACCTTATTTGTTGCATCAAGTATCAGTGTCTCCTGCTTGGTGCCTTTAGGCATGGCCTTGTATTCAAAACGCAGGACAAGTTCGTTATTTTCTTCTGTTATCGGCAGCAGCGTTTCTTCATAATCTTCACCTTCATCATCGGTGTGCATGCGAGTATGTGCTTCAATCAAGACAAAACGCCGCTCCTTGTCGTTGTCCTTGCGGTTATCTTTTGCGGTATCAGCCGTCACCAAACGAAAACGCACGCTGCGCCCATCGTCCAGCTTAAACGCATAATTGGAAAAGTTTTCCCCGCTCTTGGTGTAATACTGGTCTTTGTTCGCCCAGTGCAGCAGCACTTCTTCACCCGCGTAGGGAATGGCGTAAGTGTCGCCCTTGTAGCGGCGCTGACTGATAAAATCGCCATTATCGTAATAGCGCGAGAAGAAGGTGAGCAGGTGCGTGAATACCGCGTTTTCGTGTTCAGACGTACCGACCGTATAATCCGCGAGTTTTTTTCTGAGTTCTCGTACTTTAGGCACGGTTTCAGGATCAATGCCATCAGCGCGGTATTGCGCTTCTTTTTCTTGTAATTCCTTATGGACGCCATCCACAGTGGCCGCACCCGAGGCTAACAGGCTTGCACTCACTTTAGACTTGAGACGGTTTTCCAGATAGTCATTGATCTCAATCACCCGCGCATTGATAATGCGATAAATGCCAAAATCCAGTTCAGGCTTATCAATCTGGAATATTTCTTTTAGTTTCTTAACAAGGTCGTCGTGTTTGCTCATGGTGAGTTCAGTTAAGATGTTAGTTAAGTTCGGTTTGTTATCGCCAGATAGTTCGTGCTTTCCAGTCATCAGGAAAACCCATGCGTACTGGATCGATGTGATGTCGGTTTAATAGCTCAAGCAATCGGTTGCGCCAATGATGGTCGGGGGCAATACAATTCATCAGATAATGCGACATTACTAAGGTGTTGTAGATGCGACGTGGTTCTTTGGGGTTGAAACTGCTAAGCAGTACTTGTGGTCGTTGTCGGGGCAGTTTGAAGGTGAATGTGAATTCGCGATTCCATAAACGGCTGTGATGAGCACAGATGTTGCGCACAATACTTAGATGATGCATAAAAGATACCAAATTGACTTCATCACAGTCATAAATATGCGCCACAAGGTTACGATCAGCGCCGCTTTTTAAATTAGCATACCATTTGGAAAGCTGTCCTAGTGTCATAACTTCTACTACTGCCCAAATAGGCGGCAGGGGTTCAGCGTAGGTCGTCAAGAGGTGTTGGATGAAAGCTTCCTTGCTTTGGTGAGCATCTTTTTGTAATTGGCTAACATTCTTGGCGTGATCCCAGGCTTGCTTGAATAACGCAAGATTCAAATGAGGGTGCGTGCCATAGCGATGCCCCAACTGGAACGCCAATTGCGTACGTATGGCAACTTCGATGCGCTCAATAGCATCAAGTACCAGCAAGCGTAGTTCACGATCAAAGATGTACAAGTCCAGCACTTGTTCAAAGCGGGTTCCATGCTGAAAGGTATGTGTGGTGTGATCAGACTCAAACGGTAGCCAGTAGGCGGTCAAACGATAGTAATTGATCTGGCTAAGGTAATGCTCGGCTAATGGGGTGTCACTGATAATCATGCCACGATTACGTAGCTGGGCAATCTGTTGATCGATGGTAAGCGCTGGCTTGGTGTAGGGCTGCTTAGGCATTCAGGAACCCCATAAAAAAGAAACCCCTCATGGTGCGCAAATCTTACGGGATGCGTGAGGGGTGTTGTTACAGCCATAATAGTGAGTGCATACAAATCCGTCAACCATTTTTTGACTATTTAAGATTACTATTTCAATTAGCACGTCAAATCACTTCCCATTCAATGATGAATAGTCGTTCGGATTCAGTTTTTTGGGTGAGGCGACGTTCCAGTGTTTCTATCAGGCCATCGCGCTTTTCGATAATACTGTCTTCGACCTGAAAAATCTCTTGCCGCTGGCGACGTTGCTGTTTCTCCAGCTTTTGTATCTTTTGCTGGAGGTCATGCTGTTCGTCAAGATGGATGGCAAGCCTGGCTTGTCGTTGCAGGATTTTAATTTGCTCTTTGGTATCTTTCAGTGCTTTTTCAGCCGCCAGTACCAAGTCATCGGCCCATTTTTCAAGCTTTTCACGCGCTTCATTAAAGTGCTTGTTATTAGTTTCCAATGATTGGCTGATGGTGGCTTGGGTGTGTCGTTGTGCTTCAGCGACCAAGCGCTGGTTAATCGCTTCGGGTATGTCGGCTAAACCGGCGTTCTCGGCAACACAGTTAAACAGCTTTTCACAGGTTTCTTGCTCCAGGGGCAAACCTTGGCTATCAATCGCTGAAAAAAGCAGGTGTTCTTCACGATCATAGCTTTCTATTGCCAGTGTCTGTAAAGTTAAATAGCCGTGTTTACCGCGCAGTGCTTCTATGACATGCAGGCGAACCGGATGCTGGCTGATATTAAAAACAAGGCGTGCCGGTGGTGTGTCCAGTGCTTTGGCCTGGTCGATAACAAATTCACCTAACGGATGGGAAAGACGGTAAAGAAATGCGCCGTAGTCTGCATGCATTGTTTCCATTGTTTCTGAAGATTGTGGCTTGCTTGCACTGGGCGTTGATTTGGATATCAGGTGATAACGACCGGCGATAATCGCTTGTGAGGGTGGCTTGGTCAGATCAAAGGCCAAAGCATCATCATCGAAGTGCGCCCGTTCATTCAGCATAAAATGGGACAGTGACCAGAAGCGTTTACTGAAGCGGTCAAGTTGTGCTTTGGCGTCGCTTAATTGGATGCGCAAGCGTTCATGTACGTCTTCGTCAAAGTTTTCGAGCAGCATTTTTCGTGTGTCGGTCATCCGCGCTTGGATGCGTTCATCCATTTCCGTTTGCAATGCTTTAAAGGCGGCATCAATTTCTGTGGGAGTGCGGCATTCCTGGTAGATCGACAAAATGCGTTTTTCAAAATCTACGCCGGATTCAATGCTGCCCAGTACATCATCTGACGCGCCAAAAACGCCATTAAACAAGTTGAATTTTTCCGTTAGCAGTTCCAATACGCGCCGGTCGGCTTCATTGCGCTCATTAAGAAAGTTAACGACGACGACATCATGTTGCTGCCCGTAACGATGACAACGACCTATGCGTTGCTCGACTCGTTGCGGGTTCCAGGGTAAATCGTAGTTAATAACCAGTGAACAAAATTGGATGTTGACACCTTCTGCTGCCGCTTCGGTGGCAATCATAATGCTGGCTTGATCGCGGAAATGTTCAATCAAGGCGGTGCGAATATCGATGTCTCTGGAACCGGCAATACGGCCTGTACCTTGGTTTGACGTTAGCCAGTTTTCATAAATAGCAGTCGCTTCCGGGCTATTATTGGTGCCGCTGAATTGAACAATTTGGCCGGCATAACCATGGGCTTCCAGATAGTCCTTTAGATAAACCTGAGTACGGCGTGATTCAGTGAAGATAAGCGCCTTACGTTGAGCTCCTGTGGTCTCCATTTGCTGAAAACCAATTTCCAGGGCGCTCAGTAAGCTGCGTGTTTTAGTGTCGGTGCCGATGCTGCGTGCCCAGGTCGCTAATTGCGCGAGCAGATCAATTTCTTCTTTTAATTGCTTGCGGTCAATAGTGGACGGGGATGTGTCACTTTCTTCCGGTGGATCAATATCCAGAATTTCGTCGAGTAAATCGTTTTCAATGTCTTCGTCGCTGATCAGTTGCTCGGCAAAGTCAGGATCATCCTGAATTTTATCAGCACAGCTTTTTTCAACGTAGAGGGCTTCCAGCCTGAGCTTCATAGTCTCAAGCGTACCGGCAATTGCCACGGAAGACGAGGCCAATAATTTACGTAGAATCAGTTCGGTAAGATGTCGCTGGCGATGCGGGATGGCATAGCTGTCCGGGCGCAACAAAAAGGCACTGACCGCCTCATAAAGTCGGTGCTCGTCATCGGTGGGGCGAAAGGGTTGGGTGATGGCGTGGCGTTCAGTGTAACGGATATATTCGGTGACTTGATTACGTAAGGTACGTCGACAAAAGCCTGATAAGCGCTGCCGCAAGCCCTCCATGTCTCCACCTGCCGAGACATATTGACTACGGAAGGCATTGACGTCACCAAACAGGTGTTCGTCAATTAAAGTGGAAAGACCATACAACTCCAGTAATGAGTTTTGCAAGGGTGTCGCTGTCAGTAGCAACTTGCGGCAATCTTCCAGCGCCCAGCGCAAACCTTGACCAATTTTGTTGCTTTCCCGGTAGGCGTTACGCAGTTTATGCGCTTCGTCGATGACCACCAAATTCCAGGCAATAGCTTTTAGCTCTTCACGCATCCGGTTGGCATAGTGATACGACAGGATGATAATGGCTTTTTGGTTAAGTGGTGATTGCCCTTTTTTTAGGGTATCGCGCCAAGTTTTGGCATCCAGTACAACCACCGGCAGGTTGAATTTTTCTTCCAACTCCAGTGCCCATTGCTTGCGTAAAGAAGCGGGGCAGATAACCAATAAGCGCCGTTTACGTTCCGACCAATACTGACACAGGACAATTCCCGCTTCAATGGTTTTGCCCAAGCCCACTTCATCAGCCAGCAAGACCCCTTTAGATAAGGGGGATCTTAAGGCGAATAAAGCGGCTTCAATTTGATGAGGATTTAGATCGACACTGGCATCAAATAGCGATTGTGACAGACGACCGACATCGTTGGCTCCATGCTGCCTTGTGAGCTCATGCGCAAAATATTTTGCATGGAATGAGGTAATCATTAGTTAGGGCCGACCTGCTTAAAATTCACTTTTTGCTATTTTATGACAGTATCGGTAAATAATTAACAGATAATTTCCGGGTTCAGTTTCCTGCATATCGGGAAATCAGTAAAAAAGAAGACGTAGGTGATTTTCAAGAATAAATACCCTTATGGGTTAATATAATTTCAAAGCCGGCTATGGTCGTTTTTCATAAGGAAACACGAGGGTGTAGTTAATTACTAAATGGACTGAGTAGTCACTACCTTTTTAAATTTGTCAGAAAAACAAAGGATGCTTGATAAAACAGGCACTCTTCAAGAAGGAGCAATACCCGTTAAGTCTTAGTTATTACCCCGGCTTGGTTAAAAATTCGGATAATTTATTAGGGATAACTGGCATTAACAGTCAGTTCAAATTAAAATGATTAGCTTTTTATTGGGAACACTCAATAAGCATATCGTGACAATCACTCCGACGGACTTTTAATGACTGATCATAAACTAACACACCTTAAAGAGCTGGAAGCTGAAAGCATTCATATTATTCGTGAAGTCGCGGCTGAATTTGAGCGTCCGGTCATGTTGTACTCCGTCGGCAAGGATTCTGCCGTCATGTTACATCTAACCATGAAGGCCTTTTTTCCCGGTAAGCCGCCATTTCCGATGATGCATGTGGATACCACCTGGAAGTTTAAGGAAATGATCGCGTTTCGTGATCAGTTGATTAAAAAGCTGGGGCTGGATTTAATCATTTATACCAATCAGGATGGAGTTGATCAAGGTATTGGGCCTTTTACCCACGGCAGCAAAAAACACACGGACGTCATGAAAACGGATGGCCTTAAACAGGCACTGGATAAATACCAGTTTGATGCGGCTTTTGGCGGCGCACGCCGTGATGAAGAAAAGTCACGCGCCAAAGAACGGGTGTATTCATTTCGTGATAAAAACCATCGCTGGGATCCCAAAAATCAGCGTCCTGAATTATGGAATATCTATAACGGAAAAATAGATAAAGGTGAAAGTATTCGGGTGTTTCCTTTGTCCAACTGGACGGAATTGGATATCTGGCAATATATTCATTTGGAAAATATTCCTATCGTACCGCTGTATTTTGCCAAGAAACGCCCGGTTGTTAATCGCGATGGTATGTTGATCATGGTTGATGATGAGCGCATGCCCATTGGCCAGGATGAAAAAGTTGAAATGAAAATGGTACGTTTTCGTACCTTGGGTTGCTACCCGCTAACCGGTGCAGTTGAATCAAATGCCACCACGTTGCCGGAAATTATCCAGGAAATGCTGTTGGCGACTACTTCTGAACGCCAGGGACGACTCATTGACCATGACCAGTCCGGTTCCATGGAACAGAAAAAGCGCGAAGGGTATTTTTAAAGCAGGCAAAAGACTAAAGGCACAAGGCAAAATATATGGGGCGATTTGAAGACTTGGATGTTTGGCGGCGCTCATCAAGGCTTTGTGTCGAGATTTACAGAGGCTTGGCTTCTTGTAAAGACTTTGGCTTTAAAGATCAGATAACGCGCTCTAGTTTATCTATCCCCAGCAATATAGCGGAAGGTTTTGAAAGAGGAAGCGATAAAGATGCCAATAAATTCTTTTATTACGCAAAAGGCTCCTGTGGTGAGTTGCGTACCCAAATCTATATTGGCATTAAAATTGGCTAAATTTCAAAAGAAGCAGGCATTCCCTGGAAAAACGAAGCGGAACAAATATCCAAGATGCTGGCCACTCTAATTAAATTTCGGTCAACCTAATTTTTGCCCTTCGCCTTTTGCCTTGTACCTTACACCTAACCTTATTAATTTTAATTTTTGGAACCTCCATGTCCCACCAATCCGATTTAATCAGTACCGATATTGATGCGTATTTAACGCAACATGAAAACAAAGAATTACTGCGGTTTTTAACCTGCGGCAATGTCGATGACGGCAAAAGCACGTTAATAGGCCGCTTGTTGCATGATTCCAAAATGATCTACGAAGATCAGCTGGCGGCGGTGCAGGCGGATAGTGTCAAGTCAGGCACCACCGGGGCCGGCAAGATAGACTTGGCCTTACTGGTTGACGGCTTGCAAGCCGAGCGCGAACAAGGCATTACCATTGATGTGGCGTATCGCTATTTTTCTACATCGACCCGTAAATTTATTATTGCCGATACGCCGGGGCATGAACAATACACCCGCAATATGGCGACCGGTGCATCCACCTGTGATTTGGCCATCATTCTGATTGATGCCCGTTATGGCGTGCAAACCCAGACTAAACGGCACAGTTTTATTGCCTCGTTGTTAGGGATTCAGCACATTATTGTGGCAATCAATAAAATGGATTTGATGGATTACAGTGAAGCGACTTTTAATAAAATAAAACAGGATTACTTAAGCTTTACCGATACACTGGATTTACACGATATTTATTTTATCCCGATGTCGGCGCTGGACGGTGATAATGTCGTTAATCGCAGCGAGAATATGCCTTGGTTTACCGGCGAGCCGTTAATGGAAGCGCTTAATAGTGTGCAAATCGCCAATGACCATAACTTTGACGATGCCCGTTTTCCTGTTCAATATGTTAATCGTCCCAACCTGGATTTTCGTGGTTTTTGCGGCACCGTGGCGTCCGGTATTTTTAGAAAAGGCGATCAAATTACCGCCTTACCATCCGGTAAAAGCAGTAAAATAAAAGCCATTGTCACTTATGACGGTGAACTTGAAGAAGCTTATCCACCGATGGCCGTCACCTTAACGCTGGAAACCGAGATTGATATTAGTCGAGGCGATATATTAATTGGCACAGAAAAACAAGCGCCCATCGTCGCTGACAAGTTTAAAGCCACTATCGTTTGGATGACTGAAAAAGCTTTAACGCCGGGTCGTCAATACACCCTTAAGCTGGCAACTCGCAGCGTTTCCGGTTCTGTGGCTTTTATCCATCACCGGATTGATGTCAATACTCTGGAACACCACGACGCGGTTGAATTACAGTTAAATGAAATAGGTTCTTGCACGGTAACCGTTAATGCACCCGTTGTTTTTGATCCTTACAAAACCAACAAGGGCACCGGTGCGTTTATCATTATTGACCGCTTGACTAACGGTACGGTCGGAGCCGGTATGATTACCGGCGCTACGGATGATGAAAACCAGCAGTGTGTTAGCACTGATGAACGCGCTGCACGCTACAGCCAAAAAGCCACCGCCATTGCTTTAACCGGTTTAGCCAGCAAAGAAGTCGCTTATAAACTGGAAAGAAAACTGTTTGATAATGGCCACGCAACCACGGTTCTGGAAACTCAAAATACCGCATTAATAAAAGCCATCAAAAACGCCGGATTGATTTGCTTGTGCGTTAATTACAGCGCTGATTTGGCGGATATAAATTTTGATACCGATCAACAGATTATAGATGATATTTACAGTGCCTTGAAAGAACAAAAGGTCGTTTATTGATTTAATCCGTAACGACTCAGTCGTTAAAAATAGAACACTGATGACACGGATTTGACTGATAAGCACGGATAAAAGACGTTTTTAATCTCATGAGAATATAAACACGTAACGTATTTTTCAACTAAAATAAAATCCGTTGAAACCCGTATAATCAGTGCCATCCGTGTTCTATGATTGAAACCAGCATCGACTGGGTAGTTGCTTTAATCTTATAGTTTTTCAATCATTAAATTTTCAACTCCATGTTATTTTGAGTCCACACACCTAACATCCCTTTACGGGATGTTAGGTGTGTGACTATAAACAAACACTATAAACACCAAGCGATTAAGGATTAAGTTATGAAAAAAATAAAGTATATTGTGCTTTTGGTTTTGGTTATCTCAGGATGTGATGATATGAAAATGGACAGAAAAGTAGAGAAGCAAATGACTTTAGCAGGCTCAATGGTATTATCTTTTTTGGTATAGAAAATAATGATGACGCCTGTTAAATGCCTTGCACGGCTATCTTTTATGAGTTTAATGCTGTCGGGCTGTAACGCGTCGATGGACAGTTGTTCTTCATCAGAAACCCAAGATCTGATGCAAAAGGATCTTATCGAGCAAGCAGTAAAATCAATAACTCAAAAAAGAGATGATCACTATAATGGGGCTCTTATATTTGGCGCTACCAAAGTTAGAGCGTCCTTAGCTGAAATTCGCATCGTCCTGGAAAATATTAAAACCGTTAAACAAGACCCAAAGAGCCATGTAAGCAGTTGCACAGGGCAATTAAAAATTACCGTTCCACCGCCTATGCTGGAAGATGTTGATATGGCGCGAGACAATCAATATCAAATAAAAATTGCGCAATACGCACGGCAATTAGCGATTGAAAATAGTCGAAATGCGTTCACACAAACAGTGGACTATTCCGTAAAATCGCTGGAGAACAGTAAAACTGGTTCTATTGAATTTAAAAGTACGCCATGGGTACATTTATTGGATGAAATTATCACGGCTGCCTTATTAAAACCCACGTTAGACCATCAAGAAGCGGATGTCGGTCAGCATAACGAGCCGCCCATTCATGAAGTTGAGCCAGTAAAACCTGAGGTAGAAGTCAGTCGTGTCCTTCAAGAAAAGCAAGCGACAGACAGCATAATTAAAGACGTGCCCAAGGTCGAACCGACGGAAAAGATCATTCCAAAAATACCCGTCCCCCCAAAAAATGTTCAGCCATCGCAGTCACCTGAAGCGGCTATACAGAAAATTTCTCCCGGCTTTAATTGTAATAAGGCGAGCAAACCAACGGACATTACAATTTGTGCCAACTCGGCATTAGCTGTTTTGGATCTGGAAAATATGGCGCTTTATAAAAATGCCAAAGTCGTTGATCCTGTCATGACAAAAGTCATTTGGCATGAATCCATACAGTCAAAATACGCCTGTGGCATTGATATTTCCTGCATAACAAAAGCCTATAAAAGATCAATGCAGCGTTATGAGTGTGTTGCGGGCAAGAAAAAATTGTGCTGAAAAGATAGGTTTTCAGAAACAGGTATTCCCTTTTTTGTTTCTTCAATTTCTTTTGTTATAACTCTTTTGCCTATTGATATTTCAAAGACATCCGAATTATTTAAACGTAATGTCGTTGTTGCTTTTGACTGTACTTCTTTGAAGTTGTTTTGAATATCTTTTCTTGCATTTTCAGAGATATTATTAAAAATCGTTATGAAACATTTCAAATCACCAAGTTCCAAATCTGCGTCTAGGTCAATATTTATTTTGGGTGA
>SESC01000274.1_pt1 | contig 19720 bp, 13 predicted proteins | sample 3171431 | NCBI WGS metagenome assembly SESC01 (sample SAMN06051868, study PRJNA518727) | freshwater metagenome | biome: subpolar coniferous forest; feature: holomictic lake; material: water; isolation source: holomictic Lake 227, 8 m depth | place: Canada: near Kenora, Ontario | collected... | reverse complement strand
ATCTCTGCGTTGTTGGACTTATCTACAAAATCGGGAATAGCTGATAAGGTAGAAAAGAGAGACTGCGTTGTTTCTTTTGCAGAAGGTTTTACCTCTGTGTATGCAAAGCACATTGAAAAAATACTTCATATTTGTGAAGCGGTCTGTGTGGAGGTTTATGAATCGCTAATGTCCGGACATGTTCCAATTTTAATTTCAGGTGATCATAGTAGTGCGACGGGAACAATAGCCGGGATTAAAAAAGCTAAGCCAGAGTCAAGGCTGGGAATTATATGGGTTGATGCCCATGCTGATTTACATTCACCCTTTACATCGCACTCGGGAAACATGCACGGAATGACTTTAGCTGCTTCTTTGGGAATGGACAATCTAGCCTGTCTTTTTAGAAATCCTGATAAGATAACTTTGGATTTTTGGGACTGCTTTAAGCATATTGGGGGTATGTCTGAAAAGATACGGCCTTCGGATATTGTTTATGTGACATTACGTGACTTGGAAGAACAAGAATCGCAACTCATTGAAAAATTTGGTATACGAAACTTTACGACTAAAGAACTGCGCGGTATGAAAGAAAAGGTTCCCGGTACTTTGATTTTGGAGTATCTGAAGGACTGTACTGATATTTATCTTTCATTTGATACCGATAGCTTGGAAGGGTCTATATCGAAGGGAACCGGGCTCCCTGTAGATAATGGAATTATGCCAAAAGAAGCAGAAGAACTTATCGAAATTATTTTAGAAGATCCCAAAGTGATATGTTTTGAGATTACGGAGCTTAATCCCCGTTTTGATTTTAACCATGCGACAACCACTATGGTTTATCACCTATTGGAAAAAGCACTCAGTGTGTTAAAATACCGTCGGATTCAGCAGGGTTTTTTGCCCACACTACGCATTAACTTAAGCAAGTAGCCCTTATAAGGCGGGGAACTTCGATAGCTGTTATAGGTCCGTACGAGAAGAAATCATAAGCTATGTGTACTATCTAAGGTGTAAAAAGAATATTCAGCATTCCCATCAGTATTAAGGGGTCGAGTTCCTGGAAAAATGATTGCACGAATCTATCGCTGATATTGCAAGGTTCCACGAATACAAAATGGCAGAGCTGGAGAAAGTTGGCTTGCGGCTTAAGGCTTTTCTTCCCGTTTTTGCAATCCAAAAGTTCCGCGAATTACTGCTATACCTCATCGCGCTGATTACCCTCTTCGATAGGCTGGTCAATAAAACCACGAAAACCGATTCACTAAGGCAGAGAATATCCATCGCAGAACTCGACTTGTAATCTTTAATTGGTTCTGCATCAGTTGGCTACCACATCCCGGCTATCCAACTGCTTTATGCTAATCAACGCACTCGAAAGAAGGATTCAATGAAAAAAGCTCAAGCAGTCGCATCTCTTGGCCAAAAAAAATTGATCTTGCCAGCCTGGGTCAAAGCGGCTCTGTCGGCTAACGACCGTCTCAAGGTTTACCTCACAGTCTTGCAAACTGCTTCGTCGCATGCATCGCACCCGAACCGCGATCTGCCCGATCTTGCGAACGAGATCGCCGCTGCCGGGCTAAATGCCGGATGGCTCCACGATGTCGCAGCCGCCGCAACGCGAATCGACGAAGACCTCTTTATTCCCGACTTGTCGCGGCTCATTAAGTATCTTGTGGACGAGCTTGAGACGATGGCTCGACCAGTGCTCGAGACTACGATGGCAGGCACGGAGCCGCACTCTCGCGTACAGCATTGGCTCGACTGGCTCGGCGCGCTGCCTTTGGATCGGCTAAGCGAAAGGCAGGTTGAAGCGCTCACCCATGGCCGTCGAGGCGGCCAGGACAGTTTGCATCTGCTGGTGATGGATCTGCACAAGCAGATCAACCACCTTTCGGGCGAGTTGGCAAGCGAGGTGATTGACGGTGCCAACGTTTGGGAACTCCAACCCGAGGATCGTGCGCGTGTCGTTGCCTTCATGCGCGGGCTGAACCGGACTGCAGGGCTCAAATTTGATCACCCGGGTTTGGAAACAGCTGCCACCCGGGATGGCGAACGACTGCTGCTGCAAAACGACATTGGCACCAACGATGCGCACGTGCTCGTACTCCAGGTCACCGCTCAAGCAATTACGCTGACCTATTCAGATCTCCATCGCAGTCGCCTTGAATTCTTCCAGTCTCTTCTCGTGCCGTTCGGAGCCCAATGGTCGGAGCTCGAATCGCGCACCAATGCAAATCTTAACGATGGCGAGGCGTATTCGGTGGCTACGGCCAAGTTCGATTGCCCGGATGAGCGCACACTTGACGCTGCTCTGGAAGGTATTGCCTCACGCATTGTGTTCCTGATCGACTGGAACCGCGCCCGCAAGCGGCTGAAGGCATTCGTCGGAAAGGAAGAAGCGATCGCCGTGCTTGCTGAAGCCGCTCTTCTTGATGTCGGTCACCGTGCGTGGTTGCAGGTGGGCGGGGAGCAACTCATTTTCGCCGCGATGCAGGTAGCTGGCGAAGGTGCGTTCCGCATTGGAGAACGGCTCGATGAAGTCATTGGGGTCGCCGATGCGCGTGCCTTCTTGGTGGCGGTCATGCAGTTGGCCTGTGATGCCTTGCGCAACGGACAACCGTCAGCCTTGGTGGTCGACGAGACACGCATGCTGCTTGCCCAGCATGTGCGCCATCGCACCAGCGAATTCGATCTGTTGGCAGAACATGCAGCCTACTGTCACGCTCTGGCACAAGCGGTCAGCGATGGCCTCGCGCACGGTGTTGAAAGATCGGGCAAAGCGGCCAAACAGCTGGCGGCACGTGCAAAAACCTGGGAACGCAAGGCCGATTACCTCGTGATGCAAGCGCGTGAGAAGGCGGAGCGCCAGCTTCGTTGGCAGCCCGTTGCCAGACTTGCGGAACAATCCGACGATGTAGCTGACGCATTGGAAGAAGCTGCCTTTCTGATCAGCCTGATTGCTGACCACCACCTGAAGGGTTGGAATGCTGACGTACGGAAAGTCCTGACACGACTCGCAGCAACGGTGCTGCAGGCGACCCAGGACTATGTGAAGGCGCTGGCCATCGCCCGCACACTGGGTTCGGATAGCGAAACGGTCGATAACGATGCCTTCCTCGGAGCGACCTGGCAGGTACTACAAGCCGAACGACAATGCGATGCCTTGCTGCGTGACGCCCGCCGGGTGATCCTCGGGGCTTTGCTGGATGCACCATCGCTGATGCTTGCCAATGACCTCGCGGCCGCGTTCGAAGCGGCCTCTGATTATCTGCTCATGGCTGCGTATTCGTTGCGGGATGTAGCCTTCGACAAGACCGGAGTGCGAAGATGAAATCGCACCGTCATCGTCACCATAACGCAAGGCACAAGGGGAAACCTGATGAACACGGAACTTTAGAGATACTGTCTCCGTATAGTGTCGATCCGGATAAAGCAACACCCACGGCTGCGTCGACGTACGAGGAGTCGACCGCTACGCTGCCGCCCGAGGTATATCTGGTCGGATGCGGCACCATGGCTACAAACACCGATCAACCAACAGCACAGACCATGGGTTCCAAAGCTTGGAACTTGTTGCGCATGGTGCAAATGTCTCTGCCTGTGCCACCCGCTTTCGTACTCGGTACGCACTACTGTACGGATCCCGGAGCGCGTGAACTTGTCTCAAGTCCAAGCCTGTGGAAGGTTGGCCTGCATGCATTGGAACGTGCGACCGGCCTGGGCTTTGGCGATGCCCATCACCCGCTGCTGCTCTCGGTTCGCTCAGGGGCGGCGATATCAATGCCTGGAATGATGGAGACGCTTCTAAATATCGGGCTCTGCGACGCGACTGTCGGCGGCCTGTTGCGCCAGACCGGCAATCCGAGGCTGGTCTGGGATGCGTATCGACGACTCGTGGCCACCTACGGCGAGATTGTGGCCGGACTGCCGAGGCAACTCTTCGACGAGGCCACGACAACACTGTTCGGTGCGTGCGATGAACGTGACCTCGATTTTGCTGATCTGCGGGCGCTCACACTTCGGTTTCTCGATATCTATACAGAAGCTGCGGGCCGACGGTTTCCACAAGAACCGGGTCTGCAACTCGCCGGTGCGATCGAGTCCGTCTTTGCATCCTGGCAGTGCCCCAAGGCATGCGAGTATCGACGCCTGAATCGCATACCCGATACGATTGGAACAGCAGTGACCGTACAAAGCATGGTCTTTGGCAATGCGGGTGGGCAGTCGGGTGCCGGCGTGGGGTTCACACGCGACCCTGCCAGCGGCGAGCCAACGCTGTGGGTGGACTTTTTGTTCAATTCGCAAGGTGAAGACGTGGTGTCGGGCCGACGCAGCGCCCATGGACACAACGAATTAGCCGCCGTTCTGCCAGCAGTTTGGCAGGAACTGATGGTCGCAGCCCGGCAACTTGAGCACGCCTTCGCAGACATGCAGGACTTCGAGTTCACCGTCCAGGAGGGTCGGCTGTTTATGTTGCAGAGTCGCGTCGGAAAACGCACACCTTATGCCGCAGCCCGCATTGCACTAGACTTGCTTGACGAGGGCCTTATCAGTATCAACCTCGCGCGTGAGCGTACCGCCGGACTTAACCGGGAAGCCCTGGCGAGGTCTCGCATCGTAGCTCCGGGTGGCGGAGGATTGGTGCCGCTCGCGCGGGCTGCTACCGCGAGCAGCGGGGTGGCCATCGGCGAGATTGCTCTTGATGAAACACGTGCCCTCGCCCGCCACGATGCCGGTGTGCCAGTCGTACTGGTACGTCGTGACGCGGAAACCAACGACATCGCCGCCCTGGAATCGGCCACCGGACTGCTCACGCAACGTGGAGCGCGCACATCCCATGCCGCCGTCGTAGCCCGTCAATTGGGAAAAGTCTGTCTTGTCGGCTGTACGGAACTGCAAATCGATGAAGCCAAACGTACGATCAAAATTGGTGACACGACGCTGCATGAGGGCGATCTGCTGACTCTCGACGGCAACGAGGGCACGCTCTATGCGCTAGCAGTCGAAACTGAAATCGAATACCCTGTTGAACTTTTGGCACGACTGGAATCGCTCAAAGAACGAGACTAAGCGTGTGTAATTGTATTCATTTTGTTTAATCGTGCCGATTTAACGCTTGATGCTTATACAAAGACGTCTGAAAACAGGACTTCAAACCGAATCGAAAAAACCGGGAAAGAGGATTTTGGCAAACCTAAAGCTTGTTGGTATTCTTAAGTAGGCTCCAAATATATGTAATGAATGGTGAGAGTAGAATACTGATATTCCACGATCGGATTTTATAGAAGCCTTCGCCGGAATTCCTTAGTCGGCTTATATCCATAAAAGAAATGCTTTCAGTTCGGGGTATCCGTTATCTGATCAGCCATGAATAATCAAGGGCATAAATCGAAAAAAGTCTTGGCAAGTTCAGGAATCATTTTCCAGGCTATAAACTTAAGCTGGTCGCCACTTTCTGGAACACATCGAGTTGAAAACAAAAAAATTGGAATGATCGACAAATAGAGCCGAATGGTTAATATTTAGTAAAGTCATCTCATTTCGCCCAACAATTAGTAAATGCTAATTGTTGGATTTACATAAAAAAGTCGCTTCTAACCAGATACTGTCAAATTATTGTAATTTTATTCAGCTATACTGTGAAAAACCCATCAGAATTTCTATGTTAGTCGATAAATTATTTATTTTTTGTTCAAACTAAAAAGGATCAGGAAAATAATATGAGCATTTGTCCATTTTGTCAGAGTGATTTGGAAGAAAAGATGACTATTTGCCTAGGTTGCAATGCAAAAAAAGGTTATTTGAAAGTGAGTAACGATATACTTGGGAAAAATGTATTGATTTTTTTCGGTTTGATAGTTCCTTTTATGATTATTCTATACGCTATTTCTGCCCAAAATTTATTTGGCGTGTATGTGAGTAAAATCATGGCATTACCAATCCTGTTTGCAATTTTTCATTTGATTCTAGGTGACAGATGGATAAAATAGAACTTTAGGGTGACGAGATGCTCCTGAAAAATGCACTCACTGCCATGACGTTCATATCAATAAACATTTTTGAAATAAAAAGTATTCTCTTCACAAATCAGCAGCTAAGTTGATCAGTTTTGTTATTGAATCGAACAGAATGAATTTTTCGAAACTGATTTTTCGCGGTGCCCCGCAAGCGTTGACTCCCCGGAATAGGGGATTTTAAGGTTTACGTATAACACCCATACCACGATTGGAACTTCTTTTATAGACTTATTAGGCCACTATGAATACTGTTAATGTTGATCGCCCAAATTCACGCCCCCTGGAGATTATATTCAAGGAGCATCTCAATAACACGATAGAGTGCGGTAAGGCTCTTAACGAACTCTTCTTGAATCTTGAGGAGCCTGATCAAAATATATCGAAGGTTAAATACCTGGAAGAAAAAGGTGACAAACTGACAGCGGAGGCATACTCCAGCCTGGAATTGCTTACTTACTCCGAATATATTTATATTACCGAGCAGTTAGTCAAACGCTTGGATGATATCGTGGATGGAATGAATGATACTGCTCGACTTATCGATATATGTCATCCAAGGCAGATCGAGAATGCAGCGCACGAGATTCTATCGACCCTGGTATCAATGATCGAAAAACTGCAGATGGAGATAGTGCAGTATCCAGACTTTGAGCTGGCAAGCATAAGAGCCTGCTGTAAGACGCTCAAGGAGTGTGAAGAAAATGCGGACTTAATCTATCATGAATGGCGAAAGAAACAGCGTCGGGTTCTCGTGCTTTCACTGATCGAAGAGAATAACTGGATCGAGATATTGGGTGTTCTCGAGCAAACGACGGATGACGCTTATCATGCGGGACTATTGCTCGAGCGCATCGCCAGGTATAGCCAAAAATATTAAGCCTGTCATCTGCCTCAGGGAAGCTTTTGGGTCTGAAGTCCAGTGATACGGGAACATAAGTTAAGATGCATCGTGACAAACGGCTTTGCCCGAGCACGCTGTCTCGAACACCTTGACATTTCATCTGACTATCCTCATCACCTTTGTTTTCTCGATGCTCATCGCTTGACCGTGACTAACCCGAGAAGTATCATTCCAATAAAACGGTCAATTAAGTCCATTGTATTTCCTGTACTTCATCTGTGCTATGGATAGGGTCGAAAATAGCTTCCCTGAATAGGGCCTGTATGAGCTAACTCGTTGACCGGGTAGAGCAGAGACTAATCAGGGTTGTTGCACGACAGGCTTTCGACCTTGCTTTCCAGCAGATTTCGGGAAGTTATTTTTAACCAACCCCTTAAAACCTTTTTAAGTGGCGCGAATATCATACGGAATTCCTTCATGAGCAAAAAGCGCGTTCTGATCATGTCCGTCAGCGCAGGCATGGGTCACATCAAGGCGGCGGCGGCGCTGGAAAAAACCTTTGCTGCCGATAAACGCGTTGTGGAAGTCATCAATAACGACGCTTTACAGTACACCAATAAACTGTTCAGGGATTTCTATTCCACCTTCTACACCTCCCTGGTGAAGTCAGCGCCCAACTTCCTGGGATGGTGGTACAAGACCAGTGATGAACCGTGGCGAACGGATACCATGAGGCACATGATCGACCGGCTGAACACCAAGCCTCTGGTCCGATTTATCCGCGCCTTCGATCCTCACATCATCGTCTGCACCCATTTCATGCCCGCAGGGATTATTTCCCACTTGATCGCGACTGAACAGTTGCAGGCACAGCTTTCTATCGTCGTGACCGACTTTGATTTTCACGCCATGTGGCTGTCGCGTGCCTTTCATCGTTACTTCGTGGCGATCGACGAAACCAAAGCGTATCTGGAGATGCTGGGGATGCCGACGGATCGAATCACCGTTTCCGGCATTCCCATCGATCCGGTGTTCGGTAAACCCATCGATAGGACGCGAGAATGCGTCCTGCTGGGTTTAGACCCGACGAAACCAATATTGCTGCTGTCTGCAGGTGCGCTGGGAGTCAGTCCCACGGACTTTATCCTGGAACAGCTCCTGCTCCTAAGCCAGCAGGCTCAACTATTGGTGGTCTGCGGCCGCGACGAAGAACTGAGACGGCGCGTCGAGCAGCGTGTGCAGAATCTACATAATCGTGCGGTACGGGTTTTTGGTTACACAGACGAAATGCACCGCTGGATGAAAACGGCGGATCTCTTCATCGGCAAGCCCGGCGGGCTGACCACCGCCGAAGCCGTCGCCAGCGGTTTGCCCATGTGCGTACTCAATCCGATTCCCGGACAAGAAGAACGCAACTGCGACCATTTGCTGGAAGAAGGTATCGCGGTCAAGTGCAACGACCTCATCACGCTTCCCTTCAAGATATCCAAGTTGCTGGACGATCCAGCCAGAATGGCGGAGATGAAACTGCGAGCACTGCGCTTCGCCAAACCGGATGCAGCGCAAACGGTGGTGCAAACGCTGATCGAAGATCGCCTGCAGCCGCTGTCGTTGTCCCGAAAACAACGGTTGGCGATGGCGGAAAGCACCCAGATTCCATGAAATCACGGGAACATGGGGACTTCTTGTGGGGGGTCGCGACGTCGGCCTATCAGTCCGAAGGAGGCTATAACCAGACCGGCATGCCTCATACCAACTGGGCCGGAGCCGAGCAACGGGGTGAAGTGGAGCCTGCGGGTCGGGCTGCGGAATTTTGGAGCCGTTACCGGGCAGACTTCGACGCCTGCCATCGCTTGGGACTCAACGCTTTTAGACTCAGTGTCGAATGGAGCCGGACTCAACCGACGATGAGCGACGCCGTGGGACCGCCCCCTGCCTTCGACTATCAGGCACTGGACAGTTACAGCGAAATCCTGTGCCAATGTCGGGATCAAGGTTTAGAGCCGCTGGTCACTCTGCATCATTTCGTCCACCCCGCCTGGCTGGGTACCGATGCTTGGCTATGTGACTCGGTGATTAACCACTATGTCGACTATGTCCGTACGGTGGTGCCGTACCTCAATCAAAGAATGGTTGCCAAAGGATATGCGCCGATACGTTACTACATCACCATCAACGAACCTAACATGCTGGTACTAAATACCTATATCGGTCAGCAGTTCCCATCTCAGGCTCGGCGTGGTCTGCGGACTGCCGTTAAAGCCATCGATCATCTGCTGGCGGCTCATGTGCTCGGCTATAACGCCATCCACGCGATATACCGGGATGCCGATTGGCCGACTCCCCTGGTGACTGTAAACAACTACTGCAGCGATCTCTACTGGTGCGATAAACTGCTGCTCGACCTGTTGAGCTTGCGGGAAAGGCCAATCAAACCCACGGCGATAAACGCGCATATTCGCAGCCAGGCGACAGCATTCGAAGCTGCGCTGACCAATGCTGCGATACCGCTACGCAAAAACTTCGTCTCGCTGATTGGCGCCAGCATCCGAAACCTTAGTCATCGACTGGGCATGCGCTGGTTCGATATCAGTCGTCTGCCCTGCTTGCTGTCGGCTCTGACTGATTTACCTGGAGACCAACTGCTCGATTATATAGCTATCGATTACTACGATCCCTTCTCGGCACACACCTTCCGTCCACCGGTGTGGTGGGATCACGAGTTTAAGAACAAATCCCTGCGGGCCTGGATCATGAGTACCATCACAAGCAAATGGTGGGATTGGACTATTTTGCCGCGCGGGCTTTATTTCTTCTGCCGTTACTATGCGGACGAGTTCCCCGACCGTCCCCTGGTTATCGCCGAAAACGGCATGGCCCTGCACCGTCGCCGCGACAATAACTACACTCATCGTCGCGACAATATCAGCCGCAGTGAATTTCTGCGTCTGCATATCGAGGAGGTCATCCGAATCGTACGCGATGACATACCGTTGATCGGTTATCTGCATTGGTCGCTGTTCGATAACTACGAATGGGGTACCTACACCCCCCGGTTTGGTCTCTACAGCCTAAATTACCAGACGGGTACTGCTCGACTGGAACGGGATCATCACGGTGATACTCCTGCGGCAACCTACGCCCTGTTGATAAGGGAGGCGAGGCGAATAATGGGTTCGGGAGTTGTCGGGCGGCCAAAACCAGATTAGTTCGACGCTTTCGGCGTACTTACCTTTCCGGTTGCCGGATTTTCTTCACTGTGGCAACTTTGAAAGATGAAATATCTAAAAAAATAAAACTTCGTGTCTTTCTCATCTTCGTGGTGAATAAAAGACGTTAGCGGTTAACGTGAACCACCTTGGCGGGTGCAAAGCCATTGAAATTAGTAGCTGTTGCTCCGCTATAGGCACCGATGTTTCTGCTGTAAAGAAGATCATCACGTTCCAAGTCGGCAGGGAGATCTTCGGTCATGGAAATAACATCCAGTCCGTCACAGGTAGGGCCAAATACCGTACAAATCTGGGTCGTCCCTGTTTTGAAAGCGTCAAAGTGATATTGGCAGTGGTCGAAAATTATACCGGAAAAAGTACTGTAGACGCCGTCATTAATGTAATAACAAAGCTTGCCGTGCCGGACTGCCTTGCCGATGATTGTCGAGACTGAGGTTCCGGCTGTCGCAACAATAAACCGTCCCGGCTCGGCAATAATTTTTATATCGGGTGGAAAGAGTCTTTCCAGTTCAGAATTTATCCTTTTAGCCAATTCACTGAAAGGCTTTACTGAAGAGTCGTAGGGAGCCGGAAAACCACCGCCAATATCCAGTAAATTCATTTTGTTATAGCCGCGTTCACTGGCCTGTTTAAAGATAAGCGCAGCAATATTGATGGCTTGCACGTAGTTCTCAAAATTGGTGGTTTGGCTTCCGACATGGAAGCTTAGTCCCTCGACGGAAAGTCCCGCCTTTTCCGCCTCTAAAATCAGGTCAACTGCTTCATCCGGTTCTGCGCCAAATTTTGAGGAGAGCTCCACCATGGCACCTGCATTGGAAACCCTGAGGCGAAGCACAAGCCGGGAGTTAGGCGCGTATCGCCTGATTTTGGCAAGCTCATCGAGGTTATCGAAGGTCAGCAGTGGCTGGTAACGGTCAAGCTGCATTAGCGTCTCGTTTGCCTTGATCGGGTTCGCATAGATAACATGCTCCCGTATCCACTCATAGCGTTCCTTATCCGGCATTGCTTTTATGTTTTCGTAGACCACTCTAAATTCCGGCATTGACGATATATCAAAACTGGCACCGGCATCGAACAAGGTTTTTACTATGGCCGGATCAGGGTTTGCCTTAATCGCGAAATAGGCTTGGACGCGTGGAAGATATTCCTTTAAGGTCGCATAATTGCTTCGCAATTTGTTATGATCTATCACGAACAACGGTGTTCCGTGGGTTTCAGCAAGCTGTTGCAAAATGTTTGCAGTGATCATGGAAATTTCCTTGGTTTTGATGTTTTAACAACACTACACACTGAGCATGAGAAGCAAAATGGCGATTAGGATAGTCTCATCATCCGGATGACGGACGCTATTTCAGTCGATCAGAATAGCCGTGATATTTTAAAAGTAGAAATCATCAAAACACTCTGGATTAAAAAGATTATCGGCCAATAATTGAGGCTCTCAGGGAAGCTACTAAAAAGCAGAAAAAGTAACGGAAACAAAACACCATTAACAGTAATGGGTAACCATTCAAAACCGGCTTCTTCAGAAATATTATAACGTGCAAGTCGAAGCATGCCACAGGCAACAAAAAATAATGCCACTATGATACCTAAAATACCGGGAGAGCTCAGGGAATAAAATAACAAAACCGGGGCAACGCCAAAGGATACCAGATCAGACATTGAATCGATTTGTTTGCCAAACAGATTCTTTTGATGCATTAGACCGGCTATTTTACCATCAAGCACATCAAACACCACTGCTAAAAACAGCAGCAATGCGCTCAAATCAAAAAGACCGTCAATTGCCAGAAAAATCGAAAGTACCCCGCAGCACAAATTGCCAACGGTAAAAATATCAGCAATTTTCATTAGACTTAACATGTTCATATCACTACCTAATGGTTAATGTTAAAAGTATTACAAGCCTATAACAGACTCATGACAAAATGATGAATCTCGGTAATAACAAATCATGGACAACCAGAACCACGTTAATTAAAACTGGATTTTGTTAAAAGTACCGGTTCCTGGACGGCTTTATCGGGTCAATATCAGCTATGAAAACAGGGGCCTATCAACAAGGTTTAGAATTTAAAAAACAGCTAAAAACTGATATCTTGGCGATGTTAAGATGTTATAAAATAAGGGTCAAAAAATAGGATGATAATTTATTAGTGTCGGGACAACTTATTGGCTTACACTGTTAAATCATCTGAAATATAAAGAATGAAGTATTGGTTAACCATGGATAATGATAAGCTGATAAATGAAGCCAGGCATCTTTATGCTGTATTGCAAGTTGAACAACTCGTGCAATCCATAAAAAACAAAGCCAAGGTTGAACGTCTTGATCACGCAATACTATGTGCCTATTGTCGTTATCAGCGAAGGTTAAATCGTTGTGTTTTGTGTTACAGGAGTCGATTAAATGACTGTAGTCGGGAATTTGGGGAAAAAGAACGCAGATTCTGTCCGGCATGCATAAAGCACTCCATTGACTGATGCAACAGAGAGGCATATTATGCAAAAAACCAGTTATCAAAGTCTTTGTAAGTAGGAGATTATCGACATTTAGAATCATTACCTCCCCTTAAAATCTATTTTTCATCAAACCTTCACATTTTTTTAGTAGACTTAAACATTACGGATATAGCGGTAACGGTTCAACGTATTATCTTTTCTTTTATTCTCAAAGAGTGGCTAAATCGGAGTGAATGGTTATTAAATAGTTGTTTTGTCATACAGGCTGGTCAAATGGTAGCCACAAAAAAAAACACTCCCGACCCCTACGAAGATGTCCTGAAACAAATTCTTGGCGAGGTCGTCGAGTTACGCCAAAAAATTGAAATCAATGCCAATCAGCGCTTGCAAAAATATCGTGGCCACTTTCATTCCGGTTACTTTTCTAAAAGCGCCTGTAACCTTGCACATTATCTTGCCATGCGGCAATTTGATTTGCGTCATTTACAGGATCGACTCGCTCAGGCTGGTTTATCTTCGTTGGGCAGAGCTGAAGCGTCAGTATTATCGACGCTTGATTCGTTGATCGATGTATTGAAACGGGCAACAGAAAAACACTATCTGCCGGGTGAAAAAAACCCCTGCGAATACGGTTTTAATCGCGGCCAGCAGTTGCTGGTGCAACATACAATTGAATTGTTTGGCTCCTTTCATGAGCACAATGAGTATGGTAGAGCCCATGTCATGGTGACTTTACCCACTGAGGCCGCGCTGGATTACTCGCTGGTAAGTTTATTACTTGAAAAAGGCATGACCTGTGCCCGTATCAATTGTGTATACGATGATCCGGTTATCTGGCAGGCAATGATATTGAATGTTCGCCGTGCAGAAACCGAAATGGGTCGTTCCTGCCGTATTCTAATGGATCTTGCCGGACATAAAATTCGCACTGGATCCATTGCGCTTGGGCCTTCGATTTATCATATTCGCGTACAAAAAGATCTAACCGGAAAGATTGTAACTCCGGGGTATCTAATCTTGACCAGCAACCCGGAAAGCGCGGTTGTTGACAGCGCATTATTCAGCGTGTCCATTCCAAAACCGTTGCATCAAAAACTTGCGGCAGGCATGTACTTGGGGTTTATTGACAGCCAGAACAAGCAGCGTTTCCTGAAAGTTGAAAAAGCACTTTCTGATACGAATTGGCTGGTGAGTTGTGACAAAACGGCTTACCTTGTTTCAGGTTGCACCTTAACGTTGACCTCCCTTCAACAAACGGATAATCCGATATCCGCTGATCAGTTTACGTTAGGAGAATTTGCCGGGGAGCCTCTGGATATTCGTGTATTTAAAAACCATTTGCTGTTACTGACACCGGATAATATCGACGGTAAACCTGCCGAGCAGAATAAAGGTCTTTTAATTCATCCTGCTCAAATAGGGTGTACGCTTTCTTCCGTCCTGGAAAAACTTAAAATAGGTCAATCGGTCTGGATTGATGATGGAAAACTGGGAGCCGTCGTAGAAGCGGTGACCGAGCAAGGTGCATTGTTACGGGTAACCGTGGCAAAAGCCGGCGGCGTCCGCATACAGAGTGACAAGGGCATTAATTTTCCGGAAGCCGTATTTAATTTGCAACCACTCACCCGAAAAGATTTAACGGATTTGGATTTTATTTGTGTGCATGCCGATTTGGTTGGCTTTTCCTTTGTAGAAACACTGGCAGATATGGAAAAATTGATATCCGAACTGACAAAACGAAATGCCTCGGAACTGCCTGTCATCGCTAAAATTGAAACCAATCTGGCGGTAAAAAATCTTCCGGATATTATATTGGGAACTATCGGCCGGCATAACCTGGGCATCATGATTGCCAGAGGGGATTTAGCCGTAGAATTAGGCAGTGCCAGATTGGCTGAAATTCAGGAAGAGCTACTGTGGTTATGCGAAGCGGCGCATGTTCCCGTCATTTGGGCAACCCAGGTACTGGAATCGATCACCAAAAAAGGCACCCGCTCCCGGCCTGAATTTACCGATGCAGCAATGGCGGTTAGAGCCGAATGCGTCATGTTGAATAAAGGCCCCTATATTCTCGATGCGATAGAAGCGCTGGTGAACGTTATGGTGCGCATGCACGAACATCAAAGAAAAAAGTTTTCCCGCCTACGCGCTTTGCACTGGTAATCCGCTTAAATTTCCTTTCAGGACTGGACAAGGCCAACCAAACAATGAAAAAAGTCAAAATTGAGAAACATAAGCTACTGCTGCGGCATTTAACGCTGGATGATTACGCTAATATTGCATCTTTAATGGAGCATGTTTACGGTAATTTAGGCGGTGCCTGGAAACCGGATCAGTTTGCTTCACAAATCGCACGTTTCCCCCAAGGGCAGATTGCCATTGAAGATAACGGCCAAATAGTGGCCGCTGCCTTAAGTATGATTGTTGACTATGCCCGCTTTGGCGATGTCCATACGTATGCTCAAATTACCGGCGACGGTTATCTGACACATCATGACCCGCACAGTGACACCTTATATGGCGTTGATATTTTTGTTCATCCCGAGTATCGGGGATTACGCTTGGGCCGACGTTTGTATGATGCGCGTAAAGAATTATGCCGAAATCTGAATTTACGTCGATTTATTGCCGGCGGGCGGATTCCCGGCTATGCCCAATACGCAGATACGTTAACGCCTGTGCGTTATATCGAAGAGGTTAAAAACAGGGAAATTTTTGATCCGGTACTTTCATTTCAACTGCTTAACGGCTTCCATGTGCGGAAGGTGATAACCGGCTATCTGCCCGTAGATGCCGATTCGATGGGATTTGCCACACTACTTGAATGGGTCAATCTTGATTATGTTGATAAATTGCCTGCGTTGGGCAGTTCCAAAAACATTATCCGTTTAGGCGTGGTGCAATGGCAGATGCGAACGTTGACCAGCGTCGAAGAATTACTCAAGCATGCCGAATTCTTTATTGATGCAGTATCCGGTTACCAGGCCGACTTTGTGCTGTTTCCTGAGTATATGAGTGCGCCACTCATGGGCTTGTTTAATGATAAAAACCCGCCCGATGCCATTCGTGCCTTGGCTGGTTTTACCAGTGAAATCAGAAACGGTTTACTGGACATGGCCATGTCTTACAATATCAATATCATCGCAGGTTCAATGCCTGAATACAGCTCTCATGAACTCTATAATGTGTCGTGGTTGTTGAGGCGTGACGGCACGTTTGAAGCCCAATACAAAATCCATGTCACCATTGATGAAGTCAGTTGTTGGGGCGTTCAAGGTGGTGATGCGTTAAAAGTGTTCGATACCGATTGTGGCAAAATTGCCGTCTTGATTTGTTATGATTCAGAATTTCCGGAGCTTGCCCGTTTAGCCACCATCGAGGGCGCACAAATCCTGTTTGTACCCTTCTGGACGGACACCAAAAACGCATACCAACGGGTACGTTATTGTTCGCAAGCGCGAGCCATTGAAAATGAATGTTTTGTGGCGATTACCGGCAGTGTCGGAAATTTGCCCTACGCTGAAAATATGGACATTCAATACGCGCAAGCGGCCATTTTTAGTCCCAGTGATTTTTCATTTCCACATGATTCAATCTTGGCGGAAGCCACACCCAATACCGAAATGACGCTGATTGCCGATGTCAATCTGGATTTATTAAAACAGGTCCGCACGCGCGGCGCTGCCCGTAATCTTGCCAATCGCCGTCAAGACCTGTATCGCCTGGAATGGGTGTAGTTTAGTGATTACGACACCGAAGATATTAGCTTCAATTGATAGAACACAGATTATACGGATTTCAACGGATTTTATTTTTAGCCGGAAAAGATCTGTTTCATGAGATTAAAATCTTCCATTATCCGTGTCTATCATTCAAATCCGTGTCATCCGTGTTCTATTTTTTTAACGTCTGAGTATAAACCCATCTTATGAATCTATCGCTGCTGACACTTAATCTTCATACTTATCAAGAACATCCCCGATATTGTTCTTTTGACACCATGCACCAACATGAGCGAGAAGTATATATTATCGCGGAAGCCATTGCTCATTTAAAGATAGATGTCATTTGTTTTCAGGAGGTGGGCGAATATATGCACGACCCCATCACGACCCCTTATGGCGAATCGCCGTCCAACATGGCTTTTCGAATTTGTAATAAATTGCGTCAATGGGGGCATTGGTATCATATTCATCAAGACTGGAGCCACATTGGCTTTGGTCGTTGGCGGGAAGGCACCGCCATCATGAGCCGCTATCCGATGCTGCACAATTATTCGGCTTATGTTTCTACAGATCATCGCAAAGACAATTATATGTCCCGAAATGTTACCGTGTCATGTATCAACGTTCCGTGGTTCGGCTTACTGCATATCGCCAATGTGCATTTGAGTTGGGGGCATCATGGTTTTTATGAAGAATATAATAACCTCCAAAAACTGATCCGCTCACGTTTTCATTTTGGTGTCAGAGGCGATTTAATGATTGGCGATTTTAACTCGCCGGCAGGAGAAAATACCTATAACCATATCGTAGGCAATCGGGAATATGTGGATCAATTCCATGAATTACATCCCTACCGTTTTTACGAACCCAGCTATCATGGTCAAATAGACGGCTGGAAAAACAGTCCGCCCAAACGCATTGATTACATCTTCAAACGCAATGGTAATCCGATTAAAATCAATTCCATGGAAGTCATCTTTAACGGCCATTTTTATCCCATCGTTTCCGATCATTTTGGATACCTGGCAAAATTCGAGATGTTTTGAGGGCGTTCTTCATTCCTTGGTTTAGACTTTTTTCAACGACAGGTTATCAATTCAAAACAGGCCTATTGATTCCGGGAACACCCAACCCCAGCTCGGCGTAGTCACTAACAGTCAGTAATCGGCCTGACTATCCCGTGCCGAGCTGGGGCTCGGCGTTCCCGGAAAGTTATCTTGTTCAACTGCCACAAAAAGCAGGACGATATGACAAATACCAGCCCGTCAAAGAATGTTATCTGTCCCGCCTTAATAGGGCAACCCAAATACGAAGCGAACCTGCGTATTCGCCCTATTCAAAAGATTCGATTAATTTAGGGTAGGCACAGTGGTCTGCTTACGGTTAATTAATGTTATTCTACGCCTTATTAACTCTGCTAAACCGCCTTACAATCTACCCTTCTTATAAGTATGTATTTTCCGACCCGAGGATTCCAGACAGTTTTTTTGAATCGTTGCCGGACGACATACTGTTGAATACCTAAATGAAAAATGTCTGACTAAACAGGAAAACCTGCAATTATTGGTCAATGATTTATTGCGCAAAGATATTGAAATTGCCAAACGAGTGGCTTTATAGATAATCCGCTAAGAAGCTCGCGTCATCGCACAACAAATAATCGACGACACAGCCAGTAAAAAACAAGCCCATTGAAAACGTATTGATAGGAAAAAATCATGTACACAATCCGTAAGGCCTATTCGCTTTAGTGATCAAATAAACCAACCTGACCCTCACCAGAACCTTTTCAGACAAAAATCTCTCCCGTTCCCTCGCATCACGTGATAATGTATTTAATGCATGCTGCTTCGCCGAGTGAAATTTTGTTTTTGTAATAACCCAAAGAAAAAGTCTTACCGACAGTTCTCAATACAAATAATTTCAATTAAAGGTATTAATTATAATGAAAATAACACATTTACTCCTCTCCCTTTTTATACTTCAATTTTCGCAATACGCATTGGCTGACTCCAACTCAAGGTCTGAATGGAAAACAATACCTGTAAAGTCAACACTTACCATTAAATCTCATGACGGCAAGCCATTAAAAATAGAGCCTGCCTGTGCTTTTGATACCTTAACAAACCCAGCAAACGGATCGACCATAGATAATTCTTTTCATTTTTATTTCAAACCTGGTAAAAACGATAAATTAGTCGTGTTTTTTAATGGCGGTGGTGCATGCTGGGACGATGCGACTTGTTTAACGTCCCTGAAAAAAGGCTCTAGCCCCACTTATAACCCATCAATAAATCAAGCAAACTCACCTGTTGGTGCGGGCGGAATATTTGATGATACTAATGCAGCAAATCCTTTCAAAGAATGGAGCAAGGTATTTATCCCCTATTGCACAGGCGATATTCATGTGGGTTCAAAATCTGTCACATATATTGACAATGGTTCATTAACGGGTTATCCAGGTGCACCTGTCAACGTCAAACATCATGGCTTTGATAATTTTCTCGCTGTAAGAGAATGGATTAAAGGTCAATTTCCCGCTAATCATGAACACCGCCTTAAAAAGCTATTAGTCGCAGGCTCTAGTGCGGGTGGCTATGGAGCAACCCTTAACTTTCCTTATTTACAAGAGGCTTTTCCAAAAACCAATGCCGTTCTTTTATCTGATGCTGCAACAGCGGTGGTTACGCAGGGATTTATAGATACGGCATTTTATCCCGGCGGTAACTGGAATTTAGAAAACACCCTGCATAAAATTTTTGAGGAGGGTTTTCATCAACATTATTCCGTAGACTCATTTAACGCCACCCTTATTGAAAAATTAACTGCCACTTATCCAAAAGATCGTTTTGCACAATATACAACCGAGTTTGATGTTGTCCAGACACAGTTTTTAAAAATCATGACTATGATTGATGCCGGCTCAATTAATCCGGTTGAATGGGGTTTCACTGGCACTACCCCAGAAGACCAAAACATTTGGTTTTCCTGGAATTGGCGGATGGAAGAGTCATTGGATGATATAAATGTTCACACCAAAAATTATCAGTATTACATAGGTCAAGGCACTGTACACACGATACTGACCGATGCTTTTGCACCCAGTCCCTCTATCCACCCATTCTATGATGAACATAGCGCAGAAGGTGTTCAATTTTCAGATTGGATTAATCGACTTGTCAACTCTGAACAATTTACCAAAGAAAGCCTAAAGTTTATTCCGTAACCCCTAAATATCCGCTCTGGCAATCCGCCATCATCGGAGTCAACCAAACCACCCACGCCCGGATTTTTCCAGGCGTGGCTTTTCTTTTGGGAAGGGCTTTGTTTGAAGAATCAATAGGGACAGACCTTCACTTCACAGCCAAGTAGTAGAAAATGTGATGATTGGAACAGCATCAACCCAATCTACCACATTCTTGTCCACTATTAACCCGGATATAAATCTTACCCTCCATC
>SESC01000267.1_pt1 | contig 19957 bp, 20 predicted proteins | sample 3171431 | NCBI WGS metagenome assembly SESC01 (sample SAMN06051868, study PRJNA518727) | freshwater metagenome | biome: subpolar coniferous forest; feature: holomictic lake; material: water; isolation source: holomictic Lake 227, 8 m depth | place: Canada: near Kenora, Ontario | collected... | reverse complement strand
TTACCCAGCACCTTGTCGCTTTCGGTATTAACCGTTATGACATACGCTTGTTCTTCAGTTGACAATGCTTGCGCTGATTGCACCTGCTGTTTCAACACAGCCAGTGTCGCTTCTGACGCATCGTTTTTCCGTTGCGCGACACGTCTATTTAATTCTTCATCAGATGCCTGAAAATCAATAATGATAAATTTAACGCCACTTTCGATTGCAAGCTTTTTAAACAGTTCACGCTGTTCGGTTTTAAGAAAAGCAGCATCAACAATGGCAGAAAAACCGGCTTCAACGACCTGTTTTGCACAATCAGCCAGATGAAGATACGTTTTCCGACTCGCTTCTTGGGTATACAGTCCGTTATCAATCCCGCTGCCGGTATCTGCTTGTGCCTGATAACCGAATAGCCGCTTGCGTTCTATATCTGAACGTATCTGCAAGGCACCCATTTTTTCGGCAAGCTGATCTGAATAAGTCGATTTACCGGAACCCGAGTAACCGTGGGTAATAATTAATGCAATGGGGGTTTTTTGAATGAAGCGCTCTGCCAAATTGGCAAACCCGGTATATTTAAAGCCGGCTTGATTAAAGTCTGCCTCATTTTGTTGCTGTGCATTACGCAACAACGAAACTTTGGCACACACCAGCGCACGATAAACCAGATAATATCGCAATAAAACCAGTCCCTGATAATCACCGGCGTGTTGTAGATAATGATTGAGCAAACGGAAAGCATAGTGTTCATAACCCACATTGATGAGGTCAATCACCAAAAAAGCCAGTTCACTCATGACATCAATCCAACGTAACTGTGGATTAAACTCGATACAATCAAACAACGTCACCTGGCCGTTGATCAGCGTCATATTACTTAAATGCAAATCACCGTGGCATTCCCGTATAAAGCCCTGCTCTCTCCGGCGCTGCATTAAGGCAGCCTTGCCTTGCCATTCATTATTACCCCACGTCTCAAGCACTTGAAGTTGCTGTTTTTGTTGGTCATCGACCAGAAAAGGTCTGATGTGATCAAAATTCTCGTCAAACCAATGCTTGACATCGTCACTGTGACCATAAGGAGAAGCGGCATCCGCTTTTTCGATAACATCATGAAAATCAGCAACAATATCCGTAATTTGATCAATTTCATCAACATTTAACTGCTCGCACGCGGCAAGTTCGCTTAAGGTTAATCTTGAAGGAAACTGACGCATCTTAACGGCATATTCAATCGCCTCCCCTGCGCCCCCCATTTCGGGTTGCTCGGGATGACCGGTTATCGGTATCACATCAAGATACAAATCCGGTGCCAAACGCCGGTTAAGTCTTATTTCTTCATGACAAAAAAAGCGGCGTTTCTCCAACGTAGAAAAATCCAGAAAACCAAAGTTAACCGGCTTTTTAATTTTGTAGGCGTAGATCCCCGTCAGTAACACCCAGGAAATATGCGTTTCAACAATACTAAAAGCCGTTACTTTATGCGGATATGCACTGGTTTTAGACAAGACCTTAATTAAAACCCCGGCTGAATCCAGTGCGCTTTGATGGCTATCCATAGATAACGGAAAACTATCGACAATACTCTGCCAAATCTTCATTGATCTCTTCAAGATCAAACTCTTCAGGATCAAATTCCCCACCTACCCATTCCATCATCTCTTCATAGTCTGGGTTTTTGGGATCAGAAAGGGTATTAAGAAGCTCTTCATAGCCCCAAATTCCACCACAATCGTCTGGTGGACAGGCACGTTTACCTTTAAGGCAAACAGGCAGGGCAATGTTGGCATCAAAAGGAAGTATTTTTTCAAGCAGTATTTTGTGCTCCCAGCTATCCCCAAAATCGTATTCATAAACCAGGGAATCTTTTTCCTTGGTTAATAATTGAGATAACTTGTATTTTGTCTCGTCTTCCACATCCATATCCAAATCCAAATCGTCATCAAGCATGCCATAAAATTGTTTATTGGCAATAAATTGATGTAAATGGCTATCTGTCCAGCCCATTGCAACCTGAATAACAATATGCAAAGCGTCTAATTTTATATCGCCGGGCACTAAAACTGTCCGCCATATCGGCGGTTTTGAACCGATTAAAGTGATTTTTATTTGATAGATTGAAGCTGCGTGTTTCGTTGCCATTTTAGTCATCCTCAAAGGTGTCTGTGGGTTCAAGTTACGGTGATTAAAGCCTAACTTCAAGATTTTAACAAGCGTAAATTAATTAATTGCCCTTTTTTAAAAATACCTTTGCCTCATTCCAGAAAGCATCAAGTTCCATCAGTTCGCAGTCCAGCAAATTACGGCCTGATGCTTCAACTTGCTGCTCGATGTAATGAAAGCGTTTGGAGAATTTTTTGGTACTTTCTTTAAGTGCAATTTCAGGGTTGACGTTTAAATGCCTCGCCAGGTTGACAGCGACCAGTAACAAATCACCGATTTCTTCCTGGATATGGGCTTGGTCGCCGGATTCCCAGGCTTCTTTGACTTCTTGCAATTCTTCCAGCACTTTTTCAAAAACCGGCGGCACATCGGGCCAATCAAAACCGTGCTGCGCCGCACGATCCTGAACTTTTTCGCACTCCATCAATGCGGGAAGATTACCTGCCACCCCCGATAACACGCTATGACGGACAAGCGTTTTGTTTTTTTCCTGCCGTTCGTTGGCTTTGGCTTGTTCCCAAGCCTGATGACGTTCGGCATCGGTTTTAAAAACCGCATCGGAAAAAACATGGGGATGCCGGCGAATCAATTTGTCACAGATACCGGCCGACACTTCTTCAAAGCTAAACAAGCCGCGTTCTTTGGCAATTTGGGAATGGAAAACGACCTGTAGCAAAAGATCACCCAATTCTGAACGCAGATCATCCAAATCATTACGTTCAATGGCATCAACGACTTCGTAAGCTTCTTCAATAAGATAAGGAATCAGGCTGGTAAAGTCTTGCTTAAGATCCCAGGCACAACCGTCTTCCGGTCGACGCAGACGGGTCATAAGATCCAATAACTGTTGGGTATTTTTTAACATGAAAAGCCCGGCATCTTAGAATGAACAACCAAAGTTTTCGTGGTAACGTTGCTTAAATTCGTCCATGTCCAAGGAATGATTTTGGGTACCGTGATGTTCAATTTTAATGGCACCCATCAATGATGCAATTCTGCCGGTAGTGTCCCAATCCAAATCGTTCATCAAACCGTAAAGCAAGCCAGCACGATAAGCGTCACCGCATCCGGTAGGATCAAACAAAGCTTTGGGTTTTGCCGGAGGAATAATAATACACTCACCTTTCGTGTAAATTTTGGAACCTTTGCCACCCAGCGTGATAATCAAGGCTTCCAACCGTTCTGCCATTTGCTCTAATGTTAATCCGGTGCGTTCCTGCATTAACTCGGATTCATAATCGTTTAAGGTCATCCAGGTTGCCTGATCAATAAAGGTCAGCAATTCTGCCCCATTAAACATCGGCATACCTTGACCGGGATCAAAAATAAAAGGGATGTCCAATTCTACAAACTGTTCGGCATGTAGCTGCATACCTTCTTTGCCGTCAGGTGATACGATGCCTATGCAGATATCCCTATCGGTGGGAATCGAATTGATATGCGAGAAACTCATGGCACCCGGATGGAACGCGGTAATCTGATTACCGTCTTCGTCAGTGGTGATATAAGCCTGTCCCGTGTAATTATTATCCATAATATAAATAAACTCACTGGATAAACTGTTTTGGTTCATCCATTGACTGTAAGGTTCAAAATCATGACCCACTACAGCCATAGCCATGGCCTCTTCGCCCAGCAAATTCAGATTAAAAGCAATATTACCTGCACAACCACCATATTCACGACGCATGACCGGTACTAAAAAAGATACATTCAGGATATGAACTTTTTCCGGCAAGATATGGTTTTTAAATTTATCATGAAACACCATAATAGTGTCATAAGCCATGGAACCGCATATTAATGCACTCATTGGTATTCCTCTTTAAAGTAAAATTAATGCCCAGGTAACGGCTGCCCAGGCTATAGACATCATCACTGCCGCAGAACCGATATCTTTGGCTCTGCCGGATAATTCATGATGCTCAAAACCCACCCGGTCAACGACTGCTTCTACCGCTGAATTTAATAATTCAACCAGCATCACCAAAACCATGCTGCCGATTAACAGCAGTTTTTCAATGTTGGTTTGCCCCAACCAGATCGCCAGTGGTGTTGTTATTACAAACAAAACAACTTCTTGTCTAAAGGCTTCTTCATGCGTCCACGTTGCCTTAAACCCGGCAACTGAAAAGAAACATGCGTTAATGAGGCGTTTAAGGCCTTTTGCATTTGGATTTGCCATTGTGTTACTGATTATCCTTTCAAAAAAGTAAGTTGATTGTAAAAAATTTTACGCAGTCTGGCGTAGCAATTTTATTGCTCGATAAGCAACTGGTAGGCATCAGCATCCAGCAACTGATCCAGTCCGGATAGATCATCGGCTTTGACACAAAAAATCCAGGTATTATAGGGGTTATCATTAACTTGCTCGGGTTCATCTACCAAAGCCGAATTAACAGCAATAATTTCTCCGGCAACCGGACTAAATAAATCCGATGCTGTTTTAACGGATTCAACCACAGCACATTGCTCTTGTGCTTTAACTTTACGACCCACGTCAGGCAACTCTATATAAACCAAATCGCCCAATTGTTCCTGGGCAAAATCGGTTATACCCACGCGAACGATATTATCGTCTTCCACACTCGCCCATTCATGCGACAGCGCATACTTTACATTTTTTGGTAAATTACTCATAGTCTAACCCCTCAAAAATTAGTCAGGTATCGATTAAAGGTACAAGGTACAAGGCACAAGGCACAAGGTTATTTTTATTCATTAACCTTGCACCTTTAACCTTTAACCTTTAACCTTAACATATTAACAAACATATTTAAAACATGCCTGAGATACTGATCTACACAACCGCTATTTGCCCTTACTGTGTGATGGCTAAACGCCTGCTCGACAAAAAAGGCGTCTCTTATACCGAGATTAACGTAGGCACCCAACCGGGTTTAAGAGAGGAAATGATGCGCAAAACCAAGCGCCGAACGGTACCTCAAATTTATATTGGTGACTTTCATGTTGGCGGCTTTGACGACCTATATGCGCTTGAGCAGCAAAAAAAACTGGATACTTTACTGGGCTTTGCTTAAATCAAGTACTCTACAACCGCCCAAAATCAAGCCATTTCTGAAGCAATAGGTCAATTAGGTTACACAAAACCACCATTAAACAATTATAATTAACTTTTTAAAGAACGACATTTTACGTTACTTGCTACCCTTATGAAAAAAAAGCCACTCAGCACGCCTAAAGCCAGTGCTACAGATGTTAGTGTTCTTGAAAGCCTAGCCTTGTCAAAATTAAATGCAGGGCAATACAAAGAAGCCATTGAACTGTACAAAGCACTATTAAAACATACAAATAAAGCTGATTGGCGACAGGCATTAGCCCTGTGTTACTTACAGAGAGCCTTGGGATTTGCCACAAAAGGCATGATTAAAGAAGCGTTGGTTTTATGGGAAAATTATGCCCAATATGCAGAACCGCCTTATCAAGCCCTTGATCACTATGTCAGTTGGCTTTTGCAAACCAATAACATGGTAAAAGTTAAAACCTGTTTGGGGCAGTTATCAGCACAACAACTGGATGAACAATATCCTGACCTTGCCGGTTTATTGGGTTTGCTTATTATTACCGGAAAAATCACTTGCCAGGAACTGTTGCCAACCAATTCGGTTTTCATGAAGCATTTGATTTTTGCACAAGACGCGTTGAGCGCTGACAAAAACAATAAACTGGAAGACCTTGAACTAGCCTTACAAAAACTGCCGTTTCGTTCTGCTTTCCGTGATTTTCGTACGCTTATGAAAGCGGCTCTCTTGATAACTGAGTCAGTCGAACAAGCGCAAGCGCTGTTAGCCAAAATTCCTGCCGATTCACCGTATCAACAAGCAAGCAAATTACTCTTGGCGATTACGCATCAAGGCACCGCATTGGTTAATGACTTGGGGCAATTTACCCCGTCACAAATCAAGCTGGTTGAAACGGCAAAAAACTTCAATAAAAAGCAGAGCGAACTACTGGATATCGTCACCAAACAAAAAGACCGCTTGTCGGACAAGACAAAATTTAATTTAGTCCTTCAGTATAAAGCGCTGTTGAGTGCCGATTTGGCACAACATTACTGCCTGGCCGCACTGTCAACCTATCCTGCAGGGCAACGCGACTTTACCAAACATTTTGGCGTACTTAATGATTTTGAAGCCTGGCGGTTAAAAGCCCTTACCTGCGAACACGATGGGGACTTTTATGGTTCAGAGTATTATTGGAAGCAAGGCATTGCTGTTCTAAAAAAACAGGGATCTGGAGGCGCGTTTAAGATAGCGCTAATCATGAGACATATCGCCAAGCATCAGGAAACACCCGAAGAAGCCATTAACTGGCTAATAGACAGCCTTGATCATGACCCGGAGGATCGTGATAGTTACGTACAAATTATTCATTATTTTGAACGACAAACGCAAGAAATTGATACGTACAAAGAATGGCTGGATAAAAGTATCAAAAAGTTTCCAAACGATATTGAATTATTAGGGTTGGCAATAAAAGCCGCCGTGCGTAACAAAGCGTTTAAAAAAGCGACAAACTATGCACAGGACTTATTAAAAATTGATCCCGTTAACACGTTTGCCAAACAGGTTTTATTTTCCAGTCACTTGGGACATGCCAGAAAATTAATTAAAACTAAAAAGTTTCATCTGGTTGAAAAAGAAATCCAACAGGCAGAAAAGATAACCTTAAGTAAAAGTTACCAGACGCAAGCGCAGTTAATGCGGGGTTTTTTGGTATTGCTTGCGGAAGATAAAAAAAGAGGCGAACAGCTCATTATCGAAACCCTGCAAAAATATAATGACGGTGTATTTAATGCGCATTTTTACATTATTATGGAAGCACTGTTACTTAATTTTCCCATGGCACCCTTGCTAAAAATAGTACCGCCATTGGCAAAAAATCAGGTATTGTCTCAGCAAGAAATAATTCAGCTGACTCAACAGATTCAACAATACACTGATGCCGACACCACCAACCAGGCACTACTGCATAAGGCACTGGAAAAAGTAAAAGCCGTTATTAAACAATCAATTAAACCTAGTCTTGGCGAAGAAACCCTGTTAACACTATGCCAATGCCTGGATGCTATCGGTCATTTTGAGTTAATACGTGTTTGTGTCAAAATTGCCCAGCCGGTTTGGAACAAGCCTATCTGGATGTATTATCGTGCCTATTCAGAAGCCAATGGCGAACCGGGAAAATGTTCCGATATAAACAGATACCGATTGGAAGAAAACCTTAAAGAAGCCCAAAAGCAAAATGACCTGCGTGCTGTTACGCTAATCGGTAAGTTTCTCGATCAATATTTTCAATCTCGCACGCCGTTTGGTTTAAATATTTTCGATTCATTATTTGACGATGATGAAGACGAAGAGCCCATAGAAATACTGTTTGGTCATTTGCCCGAAAGTTTATTCGATAAAATCGTCGTAAAAACGACTGACTTGATTAAAAAATTTTCACCAGACCGGATGCTAAAACTAATCGCCGCCAACTATTTATCAAACGACAAGACCCTGATACTTAGGCTGACTAATGATTTTGATCTACTGTTTGCTTTTTTAATGCTAAAAGCGGCGGATGACTTGGGTATTGACACAGGCGTGACGCCCGATGAGATTATTGAAGTCTTTTCTGATCAAAGTGCATCGTCAAAACCCAAGCCATTTCCGTTTTTTTAACAAACAACACACATTTATGAAAACACCTTACGACATATTAGAGGTCACCGAACAAGCCACGGATAGCGAAATCAAGCAGGCTTATTTACAAAAGGTGAAACTTAATCCCCCTGACCGGGATCATGAAAAATTTCAACAAATACAAGGCGCTTACGAAACCATTAAAAATGTAACCAGTCGCGAAAATTTCGCCCTGTTTAATTATCCAAAAGCTGATTTTGATGCACTGCTGGAACAGGCCTTTATTACCGGGCCAGTATTAATGAACGCCAATATTTTCGTGACCTTGTTACGTGCCAGTATTGACGACAACACTTTTATGCCCGGCAACCCTAAAAAGACAACCGTATGAGTGACCTACAAAAAAAACGCTTGCTGGAAGAATTTGAGACGTATCTGGCGCAAACCGACCTGACTGAAAATATCGGCACTGAACCGCCTGACTTAAGCACTTTACTCAGTGAAATGGCCGGTTTAAAAAGTGAAGTTAAGGCCGAAGCCAGGCATTTTAAAGCCACTCTGGACACCCTCAGCAGTGCTTTGGATAGCCTGCAAGCGGATAAAAAAACACTGGCCGACCAACTGGCAGCTCAAAGCGATCAGATCGAAGCTGTGCGCAGTGAAACCCTGCGCACTGTGCTGTTGGATATGGTTGATATTTATGATCGACTCAGCGTAGGTTTTGGTGTTTTACAAAACTACAATCCGGTTTCATCGTTGTTTAGTCACTCCAAAAAACAGGATATTCGTTTTATAGACGCATTTAAAGAAGGCCAGTCCATGACGCTTAATCGCTTTGAACAGTTATTACAACGCTACCATGTCAATGCGATAGACTGCCTTGGCAAACCACTTGACCCTCGTACCATGAGCGCCGTTGAAATCAGTCATAACCCAAAAATTGACAACGGTATTGTGGTCGAGGAACTGCGTAAAGGTTTTCTTTTTGAAGAAAATGTCTTGCGTCTTGCAGAAGTCAAAGTTAATAAAATCCAACCTACTATAAAAAATAACTTATGAATGAAATAATTATCGGAATTGATTTAGGAACGACTAACTCGGAAGTCGCCATTGTAGAAAATGGTCAAGTGTTGGTCATTACCGACAACAATAAAAAAATCTTGCCCTCCTTTGTAGGCATTGATGATCAAGGTGATATTTTGGTGGGCGAAAGCGCCAGAAACCAATACCTGGTTTACCCGGAACGTACCGTTAAATCAATCAAACGCTTGATGGGGCAAGATATACAAGTCGATCTGGCCGGACATGCTTATGCGCCACAAGAAATTTCGGCCATTATTCTGAAACGTCTTAAAGCCATTGCCGAACAATACCTTAATCAACCGGTTACTAAAGCCGTCATTACCGTACCTGCTTATTTTTCGGACGCTCAACGTCAAGCCACCCGCGAAGCCGGGGAAATTGCGGGTCTGGAAGTGGTGCGCATGATTAATGAGCCCACTGCCGCAGCTCTGGCTTATGGTGGCAATCAGCTGGAACAAAAGCACATGCTGGTTTATGACTTGGGCGGTGGCACATTTGACGTTTCAGTCGTAAATATTGAAAGCGGCGTTGTCGAAGTACTCTCCAGCCATGGTGACAACCATTTGGGCGGAGATGATTTTGATCAACAAATCATTGAGCATATACTGGATCATCTTCAAGAAACACACGGCGTCGATGCTCGCCAACATAGCAAAGCACTGGCGCGTATTACGCGTGCCGCTGAAAATGCAAAATTTGTACTTTCAGATGAGCCTTATGTAACAATTGAAGAAGAATACTTGCTTGAGCATGAAGGCGCAGCGATTCATTTGTCTTTAGAACTGTCTCGTACCGATTATGAAGAAATGATCGAAGACTACATCAACGCGACCATTGATGCCGTGCATATCGCCATGAAAGGCGCCAAATTAACGCCCGCAGACATTGACGAAATTGTTTTGGTAGGCGGCTCAACGCGTACACCGTGTATTCGTGAACGACTTTTTGATGAATTCGGCTTTGAACCGCACAGCGAAGTCGATCCCGATTTATGTGTCGCCATGGGCGCTGCCGTTCAGGCCGCCATGATTAGCGGACAAGAGGTCAATGCCGTGTTAATTGATATCACACCTTATACTTATGGCACCAGTGCGATAGGTTATTTGAATGATGACTATTATCCATTTAAATATGTCCCTATTATTCACAAAAATACCGCCCTGCCTAATCGTAAAACCGAAGCTTTTGTAACCAATCATGATGGTCAAGAAGTCATTAGTGTAAAAGTCTATCAAGGTGAAGATCCTGATGCCTTGAACAATATAAAAATTGGCGAATTTCTGGTTGAAGGGTTACAGGATGTCGAGGCCGGTAACGTTATCACCATCACCTTGGCGCTTGATCTTAACGGTATGCTGCACGTTTCGGCACAGGAAAAAGCGACTGGCCTGGAAAAATCCATTACTATCAAAAATGCTATCTCCCGTTTTGAGCAAGGCGAATTAGATTCTGCCAGACACCGCATCAATACGCTATTCGGACAAAATGAAGCCGGTAGTGTGATTGCTGGCAATCAGTCACCAGAAATTGTAGCAGCGCTTAAACTGATCGCCAAAGCAGAAGCCTTGTTTGATAAAACCTCAACTGAAGACAAAGAGGATATGATTGATTTAATCGAAGACATAAACACCTGTATCGAAGCCGGACTCGATGACCGCCTGCAAGAAGCGGTGGTAAAATTAACTGATATTATTTATTATTTGGAATCCTGATGGATCGCTGCCCTTGCTGCAATGCACGCTTAACGGAGGCCGTTTTCTGTCCTCGTTGTCAGGCTGATCTAAGCAGCGTTCTTGGCAGCGAACAAATGGCAAGGTATTGGCTAAACAATGCCTTGCAGTTTTGGGTGATGGGTGAGTCGCAAATGGCTATTCTGGCATTAACCAAGTGTGTCAATCTTAAGAAAATGCCAACCGCACTGATTTTTCGTAATTTTATTATCCGCAGGCAATGTCAGAACGTGTTACGATTATTGACCAATGAAGATTATGCAAAAGCAAAAGAGGCGCTCTCGCTGTTGCATAATTTACATCCTGACCATCAATTTATAAGTCAGTTACACGGATTTACCCGGTATTTATTAACCAATACATCAGGTAAAATTATCCACCCAGCAAATAATGACCATTATTAATGAATACAAACCAGTCCAGTATCGCTTCACCTTGTATCAGCCAATGCTGCTTGAATGATGACAATATCTGCACGGGCTGTTTTCGTTCCATTAATGAAATCACCCTCTGGGCTCAAGTTGATGATAAAACACGCAGTCACTTTCTTGGCAATATTGAGAGTCGCCAAAAGGCATTGAGTCACTGAGCTTCTTTTTTGTTGAAAAAGCTCTGGATATGCATAATTAATCGAGGATATCTCAAATGAAACAATTACATAGAAAAGATTTATTCGGGTGGTCAGAGTTTAACAAGGAACGCAACCTGGATTTTCATAGTGTGCTTTGGGTACGTGACGGCGGTAATGTTTTAATAGATCCGCTGCCCATGTCAGAACATGACCATAGCCATCTGCAGCGCTTGGGCGGCGTCAATTTTATTATCATTACCAATAGTGACCATTGCCGTGATGCCGAACATATTGCAAGCAGTACCGGTGCCCCGATTTATGGCCCGTCAGGTGAAGAAGATACCTTCCCTATTGTTTGTGATCGTTGGCTTCATGATAATGAAGAAATTGTGCCCGGATTGATCGCTTATCAACTTGAAGGCTCTAAAACGCCTGGAGAACTCGCTTTGCTTTTGGAGCACACAACCCTGATAACAGGTGATTTAATTCGTTGCCAACTCGGTGGTGAATTATGTATGCTGCCGGAAACAAAACTCACTGATGTACACAAGGCGATTCATTCAATCAAGCGTATTGCCGACTTGCCCGGTATTAAAGCGGTTCTACCCGGTGATGGCTGGCCGTTGTTTAATCATGGCAGTGAAGCGCTACATCGTCTGGCAAGATCACTTTAACAGGCATCAAAACCTCCATTAAAGTCACTTATAGAATACGAATGACAGTGATTATACGGGTTTCAACGGATTTTATTTTTAGTCGAAAAATGACATTAGGTAAATCAAAAAAAAATATCCACTGCAAAAGTTGCCACAGATTATAAACAGGTTTAATCTGCACTTCTGTGGCAGTTTATTTATTGCGAGTTACCTTAAGTGCTTTTAAAAGGTAATCTTTTCATGAGATTAAGAAACCTCACTTATCCGTATCTATCAGTCAACTCCCTGTTATCTGTGTGCTATTTTTTTATCTCAATTTTGTATTTTATGAAAACATCTTCTATTATTTAAGAATGGGCCAATTAATCGACCCTTTTTAAAGTCAGGAGTAAAAAATGTATATAATCGATTTAAGGCAAAGCCCTCGAAGATCATCAACCACAAAACGGATAGCCGAACGGCGCAAGGTTACCAAGGAATTTGGCTCACATGAAGGGCTAAAAACCATAAACAACCACCATGCCGACTGTCCACAGTTTAATCGTCGAACCACAGAAAGACGCACTGATAAGCGAAGATTACCTGATCGTCGTGAAAAATACTCGCGAATTAAGTTTACTCAGGCAGAAAAAAAGTTAATCGAAGATGTGTATCTGGTCGATTTGGAAGGCTTCTGACTTAAGACGGGGCAATGAGCAGCAAAATGATTCGCCAGTGCCAACAAGTCCGTCATTCCGGCAGGGATTCCGGTACGACGGCGTTAGCTAAATTTTTTTGTCCCGTCTTAAGTTGGTAGTCACTTGAAAAAAACACCTTAAAATCGACTCTCGCATTCAAAAACATCTGAACAGCAGGTTTGGCCAGACTCAACTTTTAAGTAGATTCTCATTACTAATACCGTGGGGCACATGGGCTGCAGCGACATGCTGAGCGGCAGAGTCACAGTGCCCCCTTTGATCATCAAAGAAAATATCCGCGCCAAATGCTTTCAAAAAAGCGCCTTTTGACATCCCGCCTAAAAATAGCGCTTCATCGATACGAATCCCCCAAGCCCTCAATGTTCTAACCACCCGTTCATGAGCAGGGGCTGCGCGTGCCGTTACCAAAGCCGTCCTGATGGGTGATGATTGCGAATCAAACTGGGTTTGAATATAATGCAAGGTAGCCAAAAAATCCTTAAAAGGTCCACCAGGCAACGGATTTTTTGCTTCATGACGTTCATTTTCGGCAAACACGGCCAAGCCTCGCTGTTGATAAATACGTTCTGACGCATCCGAAAACAATACAGAATCCCCGTCAAAGGCTATACGCAACTGGCTGGACGTGTTGGTCAATGAAGAGCCACATAAAATGGTCGCCGCTGCAAAACCGGCATCCAGCGTCTTGACAACATCATCAGCATTAGTTGATAAAAACAAATGCGCTCCAAATGCAGACATATAGTGGTAAGGTGATGAGCCGCTGGTAAATGCGGCGCGGGTAATGGCCAAGCCATGATGGGCAATGGAATTAAAAATTCGTAAGCCTGTATCGGCACTATTTTGAGACAACAGGATGATTTCAACGAAGGGATCATCAAGGCAACTCTCATTGAGAGCCAGTAATTTCTTAACCAAAGAAAATCCATATCCGGGTGCCAGGATTTCGTCTTCATGTTCTATCTGATAATGACAAAAAGCCTCTTTGCCTTGTGTTTCAAATATCGTATGAGAATCATCCAGATTAAATAAAGCCCTGGAGGAAACGGCGACAACCAATTTTTGTTTGCTCATATTTCAATAGCCTTGTCACTCAATATTACCTGACTAAAACGGCATTCATATTAAGTGATTTTTTTATTTTAGCGGCATACAAAGCCGCGCTCTCTTTATTTTTAAAGCCGCCCACCGTAAGTTGATACGACTTTGAGTTATTAATATCAACGGCTGTCACTTTAACGGGAATGCCTTTTTCCAGCAATTGAACCGCTTTTCTTTTAGCATCACTCTGTTGTTTATAGGCAGTCAGCTTAACAGACCACCCGGAAACAACTTGGGTATCGCTTGTTTTCTTGTTGGCGGTTGTTATTTTAACCAGTGTCTCTGATGGTTTTTTCTTTTCTGAAACCGGTATCCCTGTCTTTATTTGATCACTGGATTTGTTAAGGTCTGCCTGCTTTTTAACAACCCCCGCCGCATTACTTTTTGACAAGTCAGGTGATAATTGCGGTTGATCACTACCATTTTCTTGCAATTCCATTTTCTTTTTTGGCGAACCTTTTTCGACCGTTGCTTCCGAGCGTTTTATATTTTCCGGCACTGCTATCATGGCCTTTGAATTATCAAGCCCGGCCACGTTATTAACTTTTTTATTTAACAGTTCAATAGGCAATTCACTATTGTTAATGTCCATATCAGCATTTTTTTCAGAAATACTGCTCATATCTTCTTCAAGCATGGAAACCAGTTCAGTTAATTTTGACACATCATTTTTTACACGTGAAACGATGATGCCCATAATCACTGCCGACAATAAGGCTACCATTCCAAAACTCAACGAAGCGTAAGTGATGAATTTGGCTTTTTTAACTTTATTTTCATAGCCACTTATCTGCTCTTTAATACTTTCCTGCTCGGCTACAATAGAGCGAAAGGCCTTTATTTCTGACTCATTATTTAAAGGTTCTTGCGGGTAAATTGTCTGGTTACTAGCGGATGTTGGCATCACTTTTTCCTGATTTTCTTCTTGAAGCAAAAAAGCGTTGACGGGGTCATTATCAAGCACACACTCACACTCCTCCAAATCGAAAACAGCATTATCAGTGACTACTGCACTTCGTTTTTTAAATTCATTAGCCCAACTGACATGATCAATCGCCCGCCTACGAGAAATTTCTTCATCCAAAAGGTCATTAACATCCTCAATCAATGTTTCATCAAAATCAGCGCTAAAATGACCAGCAAAAACCGGAACGTCTTCAGTTTCTATCCGCTTATTTTGCTCTGCCGGCTCAACAGCCTCAATAACCGGCCGAGCAAATTCTGAGTCATCATCAAGCCACTGAAAATCTGACTTGTCATCAGTTTTGTCAGGTTCATCATGATTATCAAAGCCCGCATCAACCAGCAATCTGTCGATGGCATCTTCATCCGGCATCTCATCAAAGTCAGTCCTGGAATGAATAACTGAATCCTGAATGTCTTCAACGGCTGTTAGCCTACCTTGTTCAGCGGGTTCAACAGGCTCAACGATAAACTGATCAAAATCTGAAAATTTATCAGCCAAATCTATATCATCAATCACTCGGGCACTTGCATCCCTATCATCTTCTTCAAGATCATTTTTGACTTCAAATCCTGATTTGACCAGTAAGCCATCGATGATTTCGTCATCGTCATTAAAATGCTTCAAAGGGACAAGGGATGGCTCTTCTTTATCCCGCATCACATCCTCCAAATCAGCTAAAATAAAATCATCCTCTTCCTCAGCGTTGAAATCAGCGGAAAAACCATTCCGATGGTGTGTTTGTTTTTTAGTCATAGTTGAGTTAATGGATAAAGGCAGTAATAACAATAAAAATAGTGGTTTTTTATCGACATTAAAAAAATAATGGCTTATTTTAATACCAATAAAATTTAATGTTCATAAAGTTTTATTCATTTAATGCTAAACTTCTAAAAAATAATTTTATTGAAAATATAATGCAACTAGCTATTACTGTTTTAGGTAACCATCAGATCAACTTTATCGGTGAAATATTACCCGTTGTACGCGATTGCAACTGTAATATCCTGGAAATAAGATCATCCCATCTTGGCCAATCTGCTGCTGCCTATCTGCTCATTCAAGGTAACTGGAATCAAATTGCCAAATTTGAAAACACGTTGGACAATATCCAGAAGCGTTTGGCAATAAAAATCCATACCTTGCGACCTGATCAAAAGGATAAAGACAAAGGTAAAGATTGCATACCTTATTCATTAGAAACCATTTCACTGGATAAGGATAGCGTCGTAGAGTCTATCACCACTTTTTTGTTTGATCGTGACATCACGATAGAAGAAATAAGCGGCAGTTCATACCAGGCTCCCTATATTCAATCGGCTGTGTTTTCAACCAAGTTTGTCATTTTAATCCCGCCCCAACTCCCTCTTTTATCACTACGGGAAGAGTTTCTGGATTTTTGCGATGAATTAAATATCGACGCCATTCTTGAACCCATAAAACGTTAGGATTAATAATGACCGAGATAAGTATTGGCAGTGCCATACCTGATTTTGAAGCGCCTTCAACTGGTAATAAAACCATCAAATTAACCGATTACCGAGGCCGCTTTGTCGTTATTTATTTTTACCCGAAAGATAATACACCAGGTTGCACCCAGGAAGGCCTTGCCTTCCGTGACGCTATTGAAAAATTTACGGCATTAAATGCCGTTATTTTAGGCGTCTCCCGCGATACCGTTCGCGTGCATGAAGGCTTTAAATGCAAACAGGAATTTCCTTTTGACCTGCTTTCAGACCCGGATGACAAACTTTGCCAATTATTTGACGTTATAAAACTAAAAAACATGTACGGCAAACAGGTTCGAGGCATCGAGCGCAGTACCTTTCTGATTGACCCTAATGGCATACTGATCCGTGAATGGCGTAAAGTAAAAGTTAAAAACCATAGCGAAAATATTCTGGAGGCTTTAGCTGAAACGACTAAAAACAACTCTGCCCCGGCATAATCCTGCAAGCACTAAACCGTTCCTGTAATTTGCAAATAATTCCTCATGAATATTCGAACAGCGCCTGATAAAAAACTCTTTGTTTTAGATACCAATGTACTCATGCATGATCCGGCTGCCATCTTCCGCTTTCAGGAACATGATATCTTTATCCCCATGGTTGTTCTGGAAGAACTGGATCATGCTAAAAAAGGTTTAACAGAAATTGCCCGCAATGTAAGACAAGTCAGTCGTTTTCTGGATGAATTAATCCAGGATGCCAACCAACAAACGCTCAACGACGGACTGCCTTTATCTCGCATAGAGCACGGGCCTAAAGTTGATACCACCAAAGATATGGGGCGTTTATACTTTCAAACCAGCAACATGACAGCGTTACTGCCTGAAAGTATGCCTGGCAACATTGTAGATAACTCTATACTCAAAATTGTCTTGGCACTGACCAAAGAGCTGCCGAACGTCACTATTATTTTGGTATCCAAAGATATCAATATGCGTATCAAAGCGGCCACTTTAGAATTAACGGCTGAAGATTATCATAATGATCAAACTCTGGAAGATATTGATCTTCTCTATTGCGGTGCCTCTGCTTTGGATAACGATTTTTGGAATGACCACGGTACCAAAATGGAATCCTGGCAAGAAAAAGATAAAACTTTTTATCGCCTGGACGATCCGCTGGTTACTGAATGGTATCCCAACCAGTATTTATATTTAGAAGATGATTCAAATTTTGAAGCCATCGTCAGATCGCGTGAAGGCCAGGTTGCGGTTTTGGAACTGGCCAAAGATTATCGTACAAAACACAACAATATCTGGGGAATTACTGCAAAAAATCGGGAACAGAACTTCGCACTTAATGTTTTATTAGACCCTGAATGTGACTTTGTAACCTTGTTGGGGCTCGCAGGTACAGGAAAAACCTTGTTGGCTTTAGCCGCAGGACTGGTTATGACCATGGAGAAAAAAATATACAGCGAAATCATCATGACCCGAGAAACGGTATCCATTGGTGAAGACATTGGTTTTCTTCCCGGAACTGAAGAAGAAAAAATGGCACCGTGGATGGGTGCCTTAATGGATAACCTTGAACTGCTGGGCAGTCGCTTGGGACAAAATGAATGGGAGCAAGGGGCGACCAAAAACATACTCATGAACCGGGTTAAAATAAAATCCATTAATTTTATGCGGGGCAGGACTTTTCTTAATCGGTTTATGATTATTGATGAAGCTCAAAACCTGACCTCAAAACAAATGAAAACACTGATAACCCGGGCCGGGCCGGGAACAAAAATTGTATGTATCGGCAACCTGTCACAAATAGATACCCCTTATTTAACGGCAACAACCTCCGGTTTAACTTATGTGGTAGACCGCTTTAAAAATTGGCCTCATGGTGCACATATCACCTTGCTCAGAGGAGAGCGTTCACGTTTGGCAGATTATGCTTCAGATACCTTGTAGTTGCCAGACAGGTCTGTAAAATTAGGGATATGCATAACACCCACAGCTTACGCCTTCTACCTCCGCGAGAAGGGTGTGAAACAGACATAAAACAGACAGTTATTTCATGCCTGTTCGCCCTTTGATGGCTAATTCAACCTTAAATTAGTCATCACACCCACCCGATTTCAATCAATCAACGTACTATACGCCCCCATTCATTTTGCCTTGAGCCACACGGATCAAGCCATCGCTTGACTCCGGCTTTTGCAAAGCCGGCCCGCCCAAAAGATGCTGAACAAAAAAACCGACCGTTGCACGTCGTGTCGTAATGCGTACCTGACGAGAATCCGCAGTACCACTTCGGCAGATGCCGTAACCAAAACGATCCGGTTCATCCAACATCTGCACATGATCGGCATCTTTCAGCGTCAGTTGCACGGTTCCAGACGGTGCTTGCTCAAAGAAACGCTCATAATTGGTTGATTTCGGTGCGCAAACACTGGAAGCACGCCAGGCAACTTCCGCACCGATAAGAAGCAAGGGTACGCGGAGTCCGCCAAGCAGACCATGCACCACAGATACATTACCGTTGTCATCAGGATCAATGGCCACTACACTGGCAAACACACCGTAACGGGCTGCGGCAAGCACAGCATCCTTTCCGCCCATCGAATGACCGGCGACGCCAATTCTCTTGGCATCAACCCCTTGTGTTTTAATCAACCAGTCAGCGATAACATTCGCGTTATGGGCTAGCTCTATATCGCTGGTAAAAAGCGAATACCAGCCATGCACGGCCACAATAAATCCCCGTGAAGCCAGTGCACGGGCGTAGCTCTCATACTGGTCATCCGTTGCCATAAGACCTGGCAAAAAAACAATGGAAGGAGCAGATGCCTTGGGATGAGCAGGCTGAAACAAGGCAACCGTCAAGTCTTCGCCTTGATGATTCACAGTTATTCGCGTAGAAACAACGGGTTCCGGGCCGGGGCCAGCCAAATCTCCGGTCGGCATATCAACAGAATCCATAACGAGCGTTTGACCGGGACTTAGTATTCCGACATTACTACAGCCAACCGTCAAAAAAGACAGGATACCGGCAAAGATAAGTTTTAGATGCATTTGTAAGATCCAATGAAACATAATAAAAAAGACACTGCGCGGAATTATCTCTCGCACCGTTTAAGTTTTAAATAAAGACAATCACAAACAGTGATTGGAAGCGGCTCCACTATAGACCCATAACCATCTTATCATCAGTCTACTGCTACCCGTCCGGGTACTGATAAAAAACAAAAATCGGACATTCGACCGTCCCTATTTAAGAAGGTTCAGAATAGAAACGCTATCCAGCCATTTTTTTAAACAAATCTTGACCCGTTAACCGTGTGGGAGAGGTTATAATATAAACTAATCCTGATTCGTTAAACCCCTGTTTTTTCTTAAATACAAACCTCTTTACCATGAATTTATTAATCAAATACCTGTCGCTTTGCTGGTTTAAAAATAATCCCGTTGATTTATTTCCCTCACAATCATTTATGTGGAAAACAGTCGCGTTTTATCTCATTTCAGGCATTATTGTTGAGGGGCTTATTTCTGATCCTGCCGATGGCACGCTGGAAGTCTTGTTACGAACCATTATGGCATTTTCGTCCGTCGCCACATTAGTGTTCTTCATCAAAAAACGGCAAAATTTCCATCAATTATTTACCGCTATTTTTGTCTGCGAAAATTTTATTATGACGCTGGCCACTGTCACCGAAGGACTGTATTTTGCAATGGTAATGCAACATCATGAATACGCGGAAGAAATATCAATTGGCATCGGTGTCGTGCTGGTTGGCTGGTATTTAGCGATTGTCAGTTATATTTTGCGACAAGCCTTTGCCTTTAAAATGAGCCTTAGCGTTATTTTAGCGTTTAGTTATTTTATTTTAACTTACGGCATTCCGATGCTGTTTATG
>SESC01000263.1_pt1 | contig 20059 bp, 12 predicted proteins | sample 3171431 | NCBI WGS metagenome assembly SESC01 (sample SAMN06051868, study PRJNA518727) | freshwater metagenome | biome: subpolar coniferous forest; feature: holomictic lake; material: water; isolation source: holomictic Lake 227, 8 m depth | place: Canada: near Kenora, Ontario | collected... | reverse complement strand
GAATGAAAAATTACGGGGTCTTATCTGACCCAATGCCCGAAAATTTCTATTTCTTTTCCGGGGTTTCCTGTTTTGGAGTGTCTACTTCCTTTACGGCCTTTTTTGACTGATGCCAGCGGTACACACCATACCCTGCAGCCCCGATAATGATCAACGGAAGCAGGACTAACAATGCTACGATGAGGAAATCGATCATCCCGACCAGTCCCGAAATTCCCTCGTTAATGGTCCTGGCGAAACTGTGCCCGGTATCCCCTCCCACCGGTTCTTTCTCAGCCATGTTCACCGTGATCGTCGAGAGATCGATCCGGTTATTCAGGTACCGCATCCTGCCCTCTAGCTGGTCAAGACTGGTCTGGACACGGTCGATCTGCTCCTGCACGTCGATAATATCCTCTACCTTTTCGCTCTTCTTCATTATTTCGTTGTATTGGGCGATCTGGTTCTGGTAGGTGGTCTTTCGGGCCAGGAGGTCGACATACTCTGCAGTTACATCTTCACCTTTTGTATTCGCTGACGTTACTTTTCCGATCTCTTTTACCCCGGCAAGTACGCTTTCGAATTCATTTGCAGGGACCCGGATGACGACCGTGGCAGTCCGTCGGTCATTTATCTGAGTACTGAATGTGGATGATGCGAAATATCCGCCCTTTGCAGCTGCAAGTGCTTTTAAACGGTCAATGGAGGCAGGGACCTCTGGGACTTCAAGGTTCACCTGTGCCGTGTAGATGAGCTTCTGGTCGATTAAAGTACCTTTATCGGCGGTTCCCGGGTTACCGGTTGAAGCGGGTGCCTGGGTAGGTGCCGGAGTGGGTACCGGGCGGTAGTCCCCCTGCCCGATACTTGCCTCATAGTTAGCCCCCCCTGTCGCGTCATTTGGTGATGATGCCAGGGATTTCTGCCCGCTCCCGGCCGATAACGTGGAGCAACCTGCGGATATTATGGCGATAACCACTACCAGCAGGAAAAGAGTTACGAAGTTACCTCGGTTCATAAATAACATGATATGCCCGTGAATATTTATATTGGCGTATGATTGTCAAATATTTCGCAGTCTAAACAGACCATCACTCATAATACCTGATATTTTTTGTCTGATAGGGAAAACAGCGTTATCCATGTCATTCTTCCTGGTAACGGAGTTCATCCGTGTTTCAGGTAATATCCAGCAATTTTTAGAATTTTGCCACATCTCATAGATCGCTATACCTGGAAATTGTATACTAACCACGGTAGCTATGGTTGTTGATCCCGGGCTGGCATTTACGTGCTTCCCTTTTGTTCCTGTTATCACCGATTTAAGCGCTACAAGAACGACCTCCTCACAAGAATCTACCCCGTGAACCATTGGAATTGAAAAAATATTCCAATTATCCATACCGAAATGGGAACGTGACCCACCTATCGAAATATCTAATATATGGGGTCATGCAATAGTAGAAGGAGAAAATATGATAAACGTCCTCTACGTGGATGACGAGTCCGGTCTTCTGGAAATCGGAAAATTATACCTGGAGAGGATGAATGATATCAAGGTAGAAATAATAAATTCTGCCACGCAGGGGCTGGACCAGCTTAACCTCGTGAATTATGATGTCATCGTATCTGATTTCCAGATGCCGCACATGGACGGGATCGAGTTTCTTAAAAGGGTTCGTGCGACAAAAGGTGATATCCCGTTTATCCTTTTTACCGGGAGAGGAAGGGAGGAGGTGGTAATCGAGGCCATTAATAGTGGTGCAGATTTCTATCTCCAGAAAGGAGGGGAACCAAAGGCCCAGTTTGCCGAGCTTGCTCACAAAATTCGCCAGCTTGTCCGGAGGACCAGCGTTGAAGGAATGTTGATCCAGAATGAGACCTGGTTCCAGACAATTATCCGGCATTCTGACGAGATCATCACCCTGCTCAACCAGGAAGGCGTAATTATCTACGTGTCACCGCCGATCCAGTCGATGCTCGGGTACAAAGCAATAAACATGACCGGTAAAAAACAACTGGACCTCGTCCACCCGGATGATGTTTCCACCGTGAGGCAAGCATTTAATCGGGCGTTTGAAAAAGATCATATCCGGACGCCCATTCGTTACCGCATCCTGAAAGCGGACGGCTCCTGCATGCAGGTTGAATCGGTCATCACCCGCCTCCTGGATGTGCCTGGAATCCAGGGTGCAATGATGACAACGAGGGATATTACCGCATGGAAACAAGCGGAGCAGGCGATGCAGACGGACCTTGCCCGTTACCATCATGCGGAATTCCTGGCCCGTTCAGGGTCGTTTGAACACAAAACCGGGGCCACCACCGTTACACTTTCAGAGGGTGCAAAGGTCTTGTTTGGTCTTCCAACGTGTGAATGTTCAATGTCAGATTTTGAAAAACTTCCTCTTCCCGAATACCGGGTACCATTTGACCAGGCAAAACAGGCATTGATCACAGAAGGCCAGCCTTTTATTCTTGACTATAAAATTCGAAAGAAAAATGACGGTACTGTCATTACTGTCCATTCAGTCGCTGATTACGACCCGGAACGGTTGGTTATGTTCAGTGTTGTTCTCGAAGTTGCAAGTATTTTGTGATTTTTTGTACATTTTTGGTTCACAAGGCGTGACCTCCACGGTTTTTCATCATCCCAAAATAGGAATTATATCAAGAATGCAGCAACTTGGACCACATCCATGCCTGTTTACTAATGACGGTGAGTCCGGAAGAAGGCACGGTTTGAAATTTTGGTGTCGAAGAGGATGGAACGTTACATAGGCCGTAAGGTATGAAAGGACCAATAATGGCATAGCAGAAAAAAGGGTGGGGGCCCCCTTTTTGCAAAGGGAAATAGTAGCAAGGATTCCCGAATAAAAGCAATATGAGGAGAGTGAGAAAGCGAATAGTCGCTGGCATCCACAATTTTCTGTTGATATTCTGGAATTAACTTTTACCCTTTAACCAGCCGATTATTCGCCATGCTGCATGTTTCAGTATCGCCGGTTTTCAGGTCCATGTTTAATTTCACGGTTAATCGCCGGTACCAGGCGGGAATAGTTCCCCTTGGTGATGAAGTCCTGGGCCCCGGCATTCATGACAGAAATCGCTGTTTCCTCTGCCATCACACCAGATATCACAATGACGGGGACCCCGACACCCATCTCCTTTACGACTTGTAACGCAGGCAGTGCTCCGAAATTGGGGATCGAATAGTCACAGAGGATTATATCCCACGATTCACGCCCCAGTGCGGCACGCATCTCGGGTTCAGTTTCTACCCGTTCATGCCGGACTTTCAGTCCTGCCTGGGCCAGTTCATACAGGAGCAGGTGTGTATCATCATTCGAATCTTCAACAATCAGTATATTTATTTCCCTAACCATTTCTTCACCATCCCATGTTGTTTGTCACCCTTACGGGCATTAATCTATTCTAATTCGATTCTTCCCTGAAGTAAAAAATCATACGCTTCCATTTCCGGTGAGTACCGGGTAACCATACCATGCTATTTTTGCCGGTACTCGTGGTGCAGGATAGCAGGAACCCGAAAACGTTGCCATCAGGTATCTGCATTCCGAAAGGTATGTGTTACCGGACGGACAAAGGAAGTATAATGGCTGGTGCTATCCGGGTACTCTATGTTGACGATGAACCCGATCTTCTTGAGATTGGTAAACTGTTCCTTGAGCAGTCCGGTGATTTTTTGGTTGCGACTGCAGTTTCCGGACCCGCGGCATTGGACCTTATCAGCAGGGAAAAGTTCGATGCCATCATTTCTGATTACCAGATGCCGGGGATGGACGGCATCCAGTTCCTTACTGAGGTGCGGGCTCGCTTTGGTGTGGTCCCGTTCATCCTGTTTACCGGCAGGGGCAGGGAAGAGGTGGTCATTGAAGCGCTAAACAAAGGTGCGGATTTTTATCTCCAGAAAGGTGGTGAACCGGGCGCTCAATTCGCCGAACTTTCTAACCAGGTACGGCATGCGGTAACGTGGAGGCAGGTGGAAGAGTCGCTCGTTGAGAGCGAAAAAATACATCAGCATGTGGTCGATGTTGTCGAGGACCAGACTGAGTTCATCTGCCGATTTCTCCCGGATGGTATACACGTTTTTGTAAATGACGCGTACTGCCTTTATTTTGGGATGGACCGGAAGAACGTCATCGGGAGCCGGTTCAGACCGAGAATACCCCCGGAGGACCGGGAGAATGTAGCCCGGCTCATCGCATCTCTTACACCCGAAAATCCCCTTGGGACCATCGACCAACGTATCATCATGCAGGACGGAAGCATCCGGTGGCAGCGATGGGTTGACCGAGCGATCTTTCACGCTGATGGGAGCCTGAAGGAGTACCAGTCGGTCGGCCGGGATATCACGGATTGGAAAGAATCTGTGGCAGCACTCAGGGAGAGCGAATTAAAATACCGGGATATTTTTGAAAATTCAGTAATCGGCTTATTCCAGACAGCCCCCGGTGGCCGGCTGATCAACGTAAACGGTGCTCTTGCCCGCATGTATGGGTTTACCGATGCGGCAGAGATGTTAACTACCAATCCGGATGTTGGCACCCCACCCTATGCGAATCCTGAAGACCGGCAGGAAGTGCTCCGCATTCTTTCCGAAAAGGGGATCATAGAGAACTATGAAGCGATACACCTCAAAAAGGATGGGACCCGGTTCTGGGTCTCAATAACTTCCCGGGCTCTCCGAGGTGCTGATGGTGTGCTACGCCTGTACGAAGGCACAATCATCGATATTTCGTATCGTAAGCGGGCTGAGGAGGCACTCATGGAGAGTGAGAGAAGTTATCGCGGGCTCTTCGAAACGGTCCGGCATGCGATCTTTATCCTCGAACAAGGGGGGGAGTTCCTTGACGTGAACAAAGGTGCGGAAACAATGTATGGTTACATACAGGAGGAATTTCAAGGGAAAACGCCTGAGTTTCTCTCTGCACCGGGAAAGAACGACCTTGCAGTAGTAACGGAGTATATCCGCAAAGCGTTTGCCGGAGAACCGCAACAGTTCGAGTTCTTTGGTTGTACTAAAAATAAGGAGACAATCCCGACGGATTTTCGGCTTTGCAGGGGAACGTATTTTGGAAAGGATGTCGTCATCGCCACCGGTACGGATATCACCGGACGCAAGCAAGCGGAGGAAAACCTTGCTGCCACGTTAAAAAGAACCCTTGCACAGAAGGCGGCGCTGAGCAGGATCTCTTTCTCTCCGTACCTTTTTTCAGGAGACCTCTATTCACTTTCGGCCAGACTTACCGAAATTTCGTCGGGTGTGCTCGGTGTGGCAAGGGCCAGTGTGTGGCTTTTTAACCACAATGGAGATGAACTTCAATGCATTGACCTGTATGAGGTCCTTTATGATCGACATTCCTATGACGATGAACTGAAACGTCATGAATATGTTACCGAGTTTGACGCGTTAAGCGAGGCATTGTCCGTCAATGCCGATGATCCTTTCACAGACCCACGCATGGCGGGGTACGTGGATGGTTATCTCAAATCTAACCGCATTACTTCAAAGCTGGACGCGATGATACGGGTCTCCGGGCAGAACCTGGGGATTCTCTGTTTTGAGCATGTTGACCGTCCGCATCACTGGGAGAGTGATGAGATTGCGTTTGCCTGCCAGCTCGCTGATCAGGTCGCGATTACCCTGCTGAACCGTGATCGCAGGCGGGCTGAGGAGGCACTACGGAATAGCGAAATAAAATACCGGGCCCTGTTTGATAATTCAAGTGATGCAATCCTCATTCATGATATGGCCGGAAGGATAAAGGACGTAAACGAGGTCCTTTGCAAACGGTTGGGGTACAGCAGGGAAGAGATGTTACGGATGAGCCCCAAGGACTTCGACAGTCCCGAGTACGCCGTACTCGTGCCTGAACGCATACGCCAGGTGATGACGAAGAAGCATCAGATCTTCGAGACCTGTAATATCGGGAAGGACGGGACCCGCATACCTACAGAGATCAATGTCCGTATTATCGAGTATGAAGGTTCGCAGGCCTGTATTTCCGTCGGACGTGACATCACGGACCGCAAGGTGGCTGAGGAATCACTACGAGAGGCAAACCGGAAACTCGCCCTCCTTTCCAGCATTACGCGCCACGATATCAACAACCAGCTCGTGGTGCTGCAGGGGTACCTGGCCCTTCTCGAAACGACGCAGCCTGACATTTCATCCAGTACATATCTCCAGAATGTTTTGGTTGCTGCCAATCGGATCTCTGCAATGATCCGGTTCACTAAGGAATACGAGGATATTGGTGTCCATGCCCCGGCCTGGCACAACTGCCGGACACTGGTGGACACTGCGGCAAAAGATGTCCCGCTTGGAAAGGTCGTGTTGAACAACGGTTTCCCTGCCGGTGCAGAATTGTTTGCCGACCCGTTGGTCGTCAAGGTCTTTTACAACCTGATTGATAATGCGGTGCGGTATGGGGGAAAGATCGAGACCCTGTGGTTCTCTGCAAAGAAGGTTGGTGACGGCCAGGTATTAGTCTGCGAGGACGATGGGGTGGGCGTGGCGGCTTTCGAGAAAGAGGTGATATTCGAGCGGGGCTTTGGGAGGAACACCGGTATGGGTTTGTTCCTGTCCCGGGAAATCCTTGCGATTACCGGCATCACGATCAACGAGACCGGTGAGCCGGGCAAGGGAGCACGGTTTGAAATCACGGTGCCGAAGGGGACCTGTCGCATGAATGCGGGTACAAATGAAGTGCACGGGATCAGACCATGACGATTCAGCAGTCCGCCCCTGCCACGAAGAAGGGATGGCTGCCTCTGGCCCTCATTACGGTCCTGACCCTCGCCATCTTTATTGTCAGCATTATTTCACTGCTTTCAGGCTGGCTCACCATCTTTCAGAACCTGTTCTATTTCCCGATCATCCTCGCTTGCGTGTATTACGCAAAGCGGGGTTTCGTCTTTTCGGTGTTGCTTGCATGCAGCTACTTTGTCCTGATGGTCATCTTCTCAAAAGACCCGGTTGTCCTCCAGGGTGCCGTCATCCGGGTGCTGATTTTTATCCTCGTTGCCGGGGTCATCACCTACCTGTCCATTGTCAGGATCCGGGCAGAGGATGCAGCACTGCAGACCCGGAGTAATTTCGAGGTCTTTTTCAACTCCATTGAAGATTTTTTCTACGTGCTTGATGAGCGGGGCAATATCCTCCACACCAATGAAACAGTCATCCGGCGGCTCGGCTATACAAAATCAGAGATTCTCCGTCAACCAGTACTGAAGATGCCACTACCGGAACGTCAGGAAGGTGCAGGGAGTAACGGGCAGGAGCAGCAGGCAGGTGCACGAGATCTCTACCTGCCGATGCCGTTATTAACCAAAGATGGTCACCTTATCCCCGTAGAGACCCGGGTGACGAAGGGTGAATGGGAGGGAAAACCCGTGCTGTTCGTGGTGAGGAAGGATATTTCTCCGCTCAAACTTTCCGAGGAAAAATTTTCTACGGTGTTCCGTTCCAATGCAAGCCTGATGGCACTCTCAACAAAGGCAGATGGAAAATTCATTGAGGTTAACCTGGCATTCCTAAAGACTCTTGGGTTTTCCCGGGGCGAGGTCATAGGGAAGACTGCCCGGGACCTGGATATTTTTGTCCACCCAAAGACGCTGGACCATGCCATCTCGCTGCTCGAGAGACAGGGAAAGGTAAGGGACCTTGAGGTCCAGGTCCGGATCAAGAATGGCACCACCAGGACCGGGCTCTTTTTTGTGGATAATATTATGATCGGCCTCGAACATTGCCTCCTGATGACCTTCAATGATATTACCGGGTTGAAACAATCTGAAATGGCACTTCGCGAGAGCGAGGAACGGTTCCGCCTTCTTCTCCAGCATGTTCCCTCGGTATCGGTCCAGGGCTACAGCATGGATGGTACGACGCAGTACTGGAACGAGGCATCTGAGAAGCTCTACGGGTACACATCTGAAGAGGCCATCGGTCAGAACCTTGTCAACCTCATAATTCCGCCGGAAATGCGGGAAGATGTCCGGCATGCCTGCAGGGTAATGGCCCAGACCGGGCAGCCAATCCCTGCGTCAGAGTTGTCTCTCCTGAGAAAGGATGGCTCACGCGTGGCGGTTTTTTCCAGTCACACCCTTGTTAGAAAGTCATGGGGTGAAATGGAGCTGTTCTGCATCGATATTGATCTGACCGCCCGAAAACTCGCAGAAGATACCCTGCTTCGGGTCAACCAGAAACTCAACATACTCTCCCAGTTGACACGAAAAGACTTAACCTCCCAGATCTTTATCCTGAACAGTTACCTTGAAATGGCAAAAAAACAGGCAGCCGGCCAGGAACAGGTTATTAAGAGCATACAAAAAGGAGCGAAGGCCGCCCGCTCAATCAACGAGATTACAGAAATTACCCGGGATTATCAGGACATGGGTGTAAATCCTCCGAAATGGCAGAGCGTGAAGATGGTGTTACTGTTCGGGCTCTCCCATATCTCAATCGGTGAAATTCAGCACAGTCTTGAGACCGAAGACCTCGAGATCTATGCCGACCCCCTGCTGGAAAAGGCATGCCAGGGCTTCCTTGAAAACTCGCTTGTGCACGGGGGCAAGGTCACCCGGATCCGTGTGTGGCACACGGTCACTCCTGGTGGGGTGACCATCGTCTTTGAAGACGACGGCATTGGCATCCCGTATGAGAAGAAGCAGCAGATCTTTTTACGCAGCGAGGGTACCCGTGCATCGATGCGGAATCTCGTCTTTGTCCGGGAGATCCTCGATATCACCGGTATCACAATTACCGAGACGGGTGAGCCCGGGAAAGGGGCACGGTTCGAGATAGTTGTGCCGAAGGGGGCATGGCGGATGAATCCAGGTACAAATGATATTCTAAAGAACAAACCATGATTCCCCGTCCCCAGGCCTCCATTATCATGCAGGGAAAAGGTATTCATTACCAGAACGTTTACGGGACTGATTTCACCAATGATGGGTAAGATACAATGAAACGGGATATCAAGTGGTGGCTGGTTATCGCCGTATGCATCCTCGTCGCCGGGATAGTCCTCACTATCTGGTCTGCCCAGCAGCAGGACCGGTCTATGCGCAACGATCTGCTCATAAAAACCAATATTGCTAAAACGGGGGTCTCGATTGAACATATAGAAGTACTGAATGGTTCCGCCGCAGATTTTGTAACACCGGAGTACCGGGCACTGAAAGCGCAACTCGGAAAAATCCGGGCATCCGACCAGGATATCCGGTTTGCGTACCTGATGGGGCAGCGGGGAGACGGGAAGATCATTATCTATGCAGATTCGGAACCCCCTGAATCTGAGAACTATTCTCCCCCCGGAGAGGTATACAGTGAAGCATCAACGGTCCTGAAAACGATGTTTTCAATCCGGGAAAAGTCAACCGAAGGACCGTTATCAGATCACTGGGGGACCTGGGTGAGCGGATTTATCCCGGTAACCGACCCCGCAACCGGGCAGGTAATTGCTGTTTTTGGCATGGATGTCGATGCCAAAGACTGGAATCTTGCTCTTTTCGGGGCATGTCTGCCATCGCTTATTGCAACACTCCTCATCGTCCTTCTTATCCTGGTATCTGCCTGGTTCCAGCGGCGCAGTGAAGTGGAGCAACACAGGCTTGAGACATCAGAGGAGAAATTTTCCAGGGCGTTCCATGCGAACCCTGCGCTCATGGTTGTATCCTCTCTCGAAGATAGCAGAATTCTTGATGTTAATGCGAGTTTCCTTGCAACGCTTGGCTATTCCCGCGAGGAGATGATCGGGAGGACCACCTCGGAAATGGGACTCTATGTTGACCCTGCCGATCGGAATACTATCCTCCGATTGGTAAAAGAGACCGGGCAGGTGCGCAATATGGTGGTGAAACTGTACCGGAAGGACCGGGGCCTGTTTGAAGGATCATTATCCTCAATTCCCATTGATGTTGCCGGCATCCCCCGATTGTTCACGGCCATACTTGATCAGACCGAGAGCAGGCAGAATGAGACTGCACTCGTCAAAAAATCCGAAGAACTCATTGCAGCCTATGACGAGCTGACTGCTGCCGGGGAAGAGCTCAAGGCGCAGTTCGATGCCCTCACAAATAGTGAACGGATGGTCCGGGAGAGTGAGGGACGCGTCCTTTCCATTATCCACTCGATGCAGTTTGGCATCATCATCATTGATGCAGAGACCCATACCATTCTTGAGGCCAACCAAAAAGCTCTTGATATGATTGGAAAGGGTAATGGTGCTTTAATAGGCTCGGTATGCCACCGTTTTATCTGTCCGGCTGAGTTGGGCAGATGTCCTGTCACGGATCTCGGGCAAATGGTTGATTCCTCTGAACGGGTCCTTCTTACAATCCGGGGAGATCAGGTACCGATCCTGAAGAGTGTTATTAAAACGGTCATTGCGGGAAAGGATGTACTGATAGAGTCCTTCATCGACATTACCGATCGTAAAGTGGCTGAAGATGAACTCAAAGAAAGCAGGGAACGTTTCCGGCAGCTTGCTGAAGTGTTTCCCGAAACGATTTTCGAGGCAGATACGAATGGTTCTGTTACCTATGCGAATAAACATGGACTCGAACAATTCGGTTACACAGAAGAAGATTTTTCAAACGGAATGAACATCTTCAACCTGGTATCGCCGGAAGACCGGGATAAGGTTTTTTTGCGGGTGCATGAGAAAGTAAGAGGTACCGAAAGCGACTACCTGGAATACCAGGCGTTGAGGAAAGATGGCAGTACCTTCTGGGTCATGGGCTTATCGGTACCAATTATGCTCAATGGTATAACGGTTGGATTACGGGGATTCCTTCTTGACATCACCGAGCGCAAACGTTTCGAATCGGAGATGAGGTCCCACGAACAGGAGCTCCTGCAACTTTCAACGTCGCTCGCCGCGGCAAACAAAAAGCTCAACACCCTCTCCGGCATCACCCGGCATGACATCAACAACCAGCTCACGATCCTGATGGGGTACCTCGGCATGCTTGAAGAGGCCCAACCTGACCCTGGCCTCAATGCGTATTTCGTGACGATTAATACCGCAGCAGAGAGGATCGCTACGATGGTACAGTTCACCAAAGAATACGAACAGATCGGCGTCCATATCCCTGCCTGGCAGGAATGCCGCACACTCGTAGATACCGCGGCAAAGCTAGTCCAGCCTGGACAGGTCAAGGTGAGAAATGATCTCCCTGCCGGTGCAGAAGTTTTCGCCGACCCGCTGATTGTCAAGGTCTTCTATAATCTCATGGACAACGCGTTACGGTATGGTGGGAAGATCACGACCATCCGTTTCTATGCCGTTGGACGCCAAGGAGATCAGGTCATCGTGTGCGAGGACGATGGCGTAGGGATCCCGGCAGAAGAGAAGGAGAAGATCTTCGAGCGGGGTTTTGGGAAAAAAACCGGCCTTGGTTTAGCCATTTCGCGGGAGATTATTGATATTACCGGCATCACTATTCACGAAACCGGAGAACCAGGCAAAGGAGCACGGTTTGAGATCAGGGTGCCGAAGGAGAGTTACCGGTCTGTCCTTCCCGTTTAGGAGTTTTTTTAAGTACCAGGTACATTGTTCATATATTCATATCCTGTTGACGTGAGCCCCCATGAAACGCAACGTGAGTATCCTGATTGTTGAAAATGATTCAGTTATCGCCAGTGTAGAGGAATGGCGCCTGAAAAAGTTGGGGTACACGATCTGTGGTCGTGCAGCAAACGGGATTGATGCCCTGGCACTCATCAAGGAGAAAAAACCGGACCTTGTCATTCTGGATATAAATCTTGATGGCGAGATGGATGGTATTGAGATAGCGAAGGTCCTTGACAAGCAGGGAAACACCCCATTTATCTTTCTTACTGCGCATGGTGAAGAGGCGATTATCCAGCGCGCGAAAGGAACACTCCAATATGGATATATTAAGAAGCCATTTAATGATGATGACCTCCGTATCGGCATTGAACTCGCCCTGGCCAAGAATCGTTTCATTGGTCATATTCTCACCGATAATGCATTGTACGAGATGGCACTCAACCATTTGCCAGTCGGAGTTATTATCACCAATAATGAAGGGGTTGTTATTTACCTGAATGAGTATGCCAGGTCATTAACAAAATGCCAGGACCCTCCCAATATTGTCCATTTCCGGGAGATCGTTACGATTGTAGACAGGACGAATGGAAAACCTCTTGAAAATATCAGCGAGCGGATTAAATTAGAACAGTCAACCATCTGGATCCCTGATAATTCGGCACTCATCACCCCGGATGATGAAAGTTTACCCGTTACAGGGAATGCTGCCCCCTTATTCGACGATACAGGAAGGTCAGAAGGGATGGTTGTTACCCTGTTTGCATTAAGGGACATAATTTATTTCAAAACCATTTCTTAACATCGGTGCCTGGGATGGAGCGGGAATAAAAGAAAAGACTGGTGGTACCAGGCCTACTTTTTTTGAGATCTATCGTTCATGCCCCCCTGCCTGGCAGGAGACCACAATTATAGCCGTACCGATCCGTCGATCATAACATGCCCCCATTCAATCCCCCTTCAACCCACCCTTCATTTCTGACCTGGACGCGGAATTTAATTCTGGTCAGAAGGAATAAGAATCGCCGCGTTTTCCTGCCTCGTTATTCGCAAAATAAGCAGGGTACTGGCATTGGACCACCCGTTACTACCTTCCCTCCTGGCAGTGCCCGGAATTTTCAGTCCTTACTGCCTGCATTATCGATCGTTTCGAATAATAACCCGATTTCCGCCTCTTTTTTAAATACCCTCGGTACACCCTTGTTTTATCAGCATCCCGGCTCTTAATGGACCCTGATTTACTACAGACGACCAGTACCTGGCACATGGCATAACCGGACAATTGGTGCGGTAATCAGCCCTGCAATTTCGAATTTCACCAAAGTTTCTATATACAGGTAAAGAATTTACAAGTCTTAATTGACCGCGGTATCATCGTCCAGGAATTCGGAGAGCGGCGAATGGGGAAATCTGCATATTTTATGGTACTGATTTCCGAAACATTAATTTTTCAGAAAAGCGTAATTTTGCCAGGGTTCATTATTGTGTCTGACTGGATAGCACATACTTTTCAGGCAAGAGAATGACCCGGAGTTTTCGCCTGTTCATTTTTTCTGGTATAATCCCCTTGTCAACGAGGATATTTTAAAAATTTGGTGGGGCCGGTTTTTTTCGGACTACTCCTTCAACGAACATACGGGGTAAGTCGATTATCAATCTCCAGGCTATTATACTACACGGTGGAATTAAAATCGGCAACAAATTGATCGTGATACCTTAGTACTAATGACAGGGCTCAACCGTTGTTGGATCTATTGCACGTAATTGTGCCTAAGGACGATTCTCTAACCGTTATCAGGCCCATTATCAATGTCCTTCGCCATGAATTCCTGGCCCGCCGGGTCCCCTGATGAATAGTAATTGATAACTTTTTGTATCCGGAAGAATCAGTATATGTAGGATTATCGAGAAAAATCCCAGGGATTACCAGCTATGGTTACAGTTCTGCTCATTGACGATTCAGCTTTTCAACGTAAAATTATCACAAGAATACTCAATGATCTCGGGCATGACGTCATCACTGCAGATAACGGACATGAAGGCGTTGAACGCATCATCAGTGAGAAACCTGCAATTGTACTCAGTGACCTTCTCATGCCCGGATACGACGGGACGTGGGTACTTGGACAACTGAAGGAGAAGGGAATAAAGGTACCCGTCATCATGGTCACATCGGATGTGCAGACGACCACGCGGGACCTTTGCATGAGCCTGGGGGCGTTTGAGTACCTGAATAAACCGGTCCAGAAAAACCTTCTCCAGGCAACGATTGGAAAGGCCCTCACTGGTGGAACGATATGAACGAGATCGACGACCAGACAATCGATGCGATCCGGGAGATTGTGAATATCGGGATCGGCAGGGCTGCCGGCCAGCTCCAGCAGATGACCGGGTCCCACATACACCTCCAGATCCCATCTATCAAAATTGTACCCTTTGATAAAATTACTGAGGCCGGAAACACCATCATTTCAGGAGACACGTTATCAGCCGTGCTCCTCGATTTCAAAGGTACCTTCTCCGGGATGAGTGCGATGGTCTTCCCCCCTGACAGTGCAGCGGCGCTGGTCATGCTGCTGACTGGAGAGCAGGAAAAAAGCCCTGAACTTGATGCAATGAGAATTGAAGCCTTAAAGGAAGTAGGGAACATCATCATTAATGCAGTGATGGGCTCAATTGCAAACATTCTGTCAGAACACTTAACCTATTCGATTCCCGCGTATTATGAAGGCCCAATGGTAAATCTTGCCGGGTTAAAAAGAAACGGTTTAGATGACGAATGCGTACTCCTCGCTCGCACAAATTTCCTTATTGAGGACCTCAATATAGAAGGAGATATTCTCCTGATCCTGGAGATAGGGTCCCTTGACGCCCTTATTGAGAGTATCAACAAGGTCTCGGCCCGATGAGGTAGCTGAAAAAATATGGATGAAAGCCCCGATAAAAACCTGCCGTTCCGGTTTCTGGACCTGATCCCAAACGGGATAATCGTTATCCGGCCAGATCATTCCATCTGTTTCTGGAACGCCTGCATGGCAGAATGGACCGGCATATCACCTGGGGAAGCAGAAGGGACCAACCTTTTTGAGCGGTACCCCGCCTTTAAAGATCCATCCGTATTTGCGAGAATAACACAGCTTTTTGAAGGTGGCCCTTCATTGCTGTTCTCTTCCCAGTTCCATCCGCACCTGGTCCCCTGTTCAACCCCGGGCGGGGACCTCCGTGTCGAGAAGATCTCCTTTATCCCCTTTTCATTGGCAACCGGGAAGTGTGCATTAGTACTGATCGAGGATGTATCTGACCTCACTAACCAGGTAAAGGCATACCGTACGATGAAGCGGGTCGCCGAGACCCAGCTTGATGACCTGAAGAAGGCACAAGACGTAATTTACCTCACCAATAAAAAATTGAACCTTCTCAACAGTATCACCCGTCATGACATTAACAATCAACTGACGGTGCAGATGGGATATCTCGAAATACTCGAAGAGAGTCAGCTCGATGCCTCGCAGAATGAATATTTCATGAAGGTTTCCACTGCTGCAAAGTGCATTTCCTCCATGATCCGGTTCACCAGGGAATATGAGGCCATTGGTGTCCATGCCCCCGTCTGGCAGGATCTCCACACACTTGTAGACTCTGTCGTAAAACAGGCCCCGCTCGGAAAAGTCATCGTGAACAACGAGCTCCCTGCCGGCATGGATGTGTTCGCTGACCCGTTGATTGCAAAGGTCTTTTACAACCTGATGGACAACGCCGTCCGGTATGGCGGGAAGATCACGACCATTCGCTTCTCTGCCCTGGAACGAGCAGGGACTATCGTCATTGTCTGCGAGGACGATGGGGACGGTATCCATCCAGAGGAAAAGGAGAAGATCTTCGAACGTGGGTTTGGGAAAAATACGGGCCTTGGCCTGGCCCTGTCACGGGAGATCCTTGATATTACCGATATCACCATTATACAGAATGGTGAAGCGGGCTACGGTGCACGTTTTGAGATGGCGGTACCAGTGGGAGCATGGCGGACCACCGGGTCCCGGTGACTGAAATGGCAAATGTACTCCGTGTTCTCTATGTCGATGACGAGCCAGACCTTCTTCGTATCGGTAAGCTGTTCCTAGAGAGAGATGGAGCGTTTACTGTCGATACGCTCACCTCTGCCAGTGAAGCGCTTACGCTTTTGAACTCGCAGCAGTATGATGCGATCATCTCAGATTACCAGATGCCGGAGATAGATGGGATCACATTTCTCAAGCAACTCAAGGCATCGGGGAATACCACCCCCTTTATTATTTTCACGGGAAGGGGACGGGAAGAGGTAGTAATCGAGGCGCTCAACGAGGGGGCCGATTTTTATATCCAGAAAGGGGGTGAACCACGGGCACAGTTCGCCGAGCTGGCGAATAAGATCCGTTATGCAATAACACGGAGACAGGTAGAAGAAGACCTGTCAGAATCACAGAAGCAGACTGCAGAGATTATTGATTTTCTCCCGGACGCAACGTTTGCCATTTCAACAGACGGGGTGGTGATCGCCTGGAACCGTGCCATGGAAATCATGACGGGAGTAAAAAAGGAAAAAGTCCTCAATAAGGGGAACTATGAATATTCCCTCCCGTTTTATGGAGAACGCAGGCCAATTCTTATCGACCTTGTCCTGAGTCCTGATGAAATTACTTCAGGGAAGTACCCGTTCATCCTAAAAGAGGGGGACAAGATCGCATCAGAAATCTTCATCCCTCACTTTCATGATAACCGGGGGGCATATCTTTGGTTTACCGCATCGCCACTCTATAAGTCGCAAGGGGTCCTTTCCGGTGCGATCGAATCCATACGGGATATCACGGAACAGAAACGGGCGGAAGAGGAGCTCGCGGAAAGTGAAATGCGCTACCGGAATATTGTCGAGGACCAGACCGAATTCATTACGCGGTTCCTTCCCGAGGGCACGCATATCTTTGTCAATGATGCCTATTGCAGGTACTTCGGAGTAGCCCGGGAACAAATTATCGGGCACCGGTTCAAACCGGTCATTCATCCAGCTGACCGTAAAGCGGTTGCCAGTTTTTTTGCCTCACTTACTCTCGTAAATCCTGTCGGGTACATCGACCACCGGATTATCATGCCGGGTGGGGACATACGCTGGCAGCGCTGGAGTGACCGGGCGATTTTTGATGCTGGCGGGAATGTTGTGCAGTACCAGTCTGTCGGCAGGGATATCACGAATCAGAAACTGGCAGAAGAGGAACTGTGTAAGAAAAACGAAGAACTCCAGGCCTCTTATGAGCAGATTGCAGCAGCTGAGGAGGAACTTCGTGCCAACCTGGAAACCATGACGGGGCAGGAACTGGAGCTCCGCGAGAGCGAGGGGAAGTTCCGGACACTGTTTGAGAATGCAGGTGATGCGATTTTCATCATGGATCATTCCGTCTTTCTGGACTGCAACAAAAGAACGAACGAAATGTTCCGGTGTACCCGGGACGAGATTATCGGGCATTCTCCCTCAGAATTTTCTCCAGAACATCAGCCTGATGGCCAACTTTCAGCAGAAAAATCAGCAACTCACATTGATGCAGCTTTCTTGGGAGAGAACCAGTTTTTTGAATGGGTCCATGTCCGAAAGGATGGCACTCCCTTCAATACAGAAGTGAACCTGAACCGAGTTATGCTGCGGGGTACCTGTTACCTCCAGGCAATCGTCCGGGATATCACCGATCGTAAACTTGCTGAGAAGAACCTTGTTGCCGCATTGAAAAGGACTATTGACCAGCAGGCAGCAGTGGGCACGATCTCGTTATCCCCGCTCCATTTGTATGGGGACGTGCAGGGACTAGCTGCCAGCCTTACAAAAATATCATCAGGAGTACTTGGTGTCGAAAGGGCCAGTGTATGGTTGTTCAATAGCACAGGGGAAGAACTGCAATGCATTGACCTGTTCGAAGTCTCGCTGGATCGCCACTCATCAGGCTTTGTACTGAAACGTCATGAATATGTGAACGAATTTGACGCATTACGGAACGTGAAGTACATCGATGCCCATGATCCACTGACTGATCCACGCACTGCGGGATACGTGGAGAGCTATCTCATACCGAATCGCATTACCTCAATGCTGGATGCAGTGGTGCGGGTCTCCGGACAGGACCTTGGTCTCCTCTGTTTTGAGCATGTCGACCGCCCGCATCACTGGGAAAGTGACGAGATCGCATTTGCCTGCCAGCTTGCCGACCAGGTCGCGATTACCATGCTAAACCGTGACCGCAAACAGGCGGAGAATGCCATCCGGGAGAGCGAAGAAAAATTCCGCCTTATCGTCGAGAACAGCCACGATATCATCTATACTCTCACGGCCGAAGGTGAGTTTATGTTCATTTCACCTTCCTGGACTGTGCTTCTGGGGCACCCGGTATCATTCGTGACAGGACAACCATTCCACCATTTCGTCCACCCGGATGATATTCCCGGGTGCATGGTCTTCCTTCGGTCTGTGATCGAGAAGGGGCAACGACAAGCGAGTATCGAGTACCGCGTAAGGCACGCCAATGGGACATGGTATTGGCACACCTCAAGTGCAGTCCCCATAAAGGATGAAGCCGGTACAATCATTGGGTTTTACGGCATTGCCCGTGACATTACCGAACGCAAAAAGGCAGAAAAAATATTACTTGACGTAATTGATAAAAATCCAATGTCAATACAAATTGTCGACAGGAATGGCTATGTTCTCAAGGTGAACCCGGCACATACCCGGCTTTTTGGTGCGGTACCACCCTCCGACTATACCATCTTTGATGATGCCCAGTTGAAACAACAGGGATATGCAGGATTAATTGACCGTGCTAAAACCGGGGAAGTTGTTACGTTTCCCGAAATTTATTACAATGTGCATAATGTAGACCCGGAATTTCCCGATGTTCCGGTCTGGATACGGATGGTGATCTTCCCGATTAATGACCATGATGGGAATCCGGAACGTTTTGTTACGATGCATGACGACATCACCGAGCGAAAATGTGCGGAGGAGGCGCTGCAACGCCAGTCGGTATCGCTCTCAATACTCGAAGGAGTCATATCGACGGCGAACGAGACCGATGACCTCCCCCATCTTCTCGAACGTATCCTCGATGAATCGCTGCGCCTGCTGGATTTTGATGCAGGGGGGATCTACCTGGTGGACCGTTCAACCCGGACTGCGCATATCGTCTACTTTAAAAACCTACCTGCAGAATTCCTTGATAAAGTCCGGACGGTTCCCATTGATACACCGCCCTATGATTCGCTGTTTATAAAAAATGAACCGATCATCACCGACCTGTATGAACAGATCGCGCCCGACCACTCGAAGAACTATGGGTTTTCATCGATGGCTAGTATCCCCTTACTCTCAAAAGGGGTGGCGATTGGGGCGTTGAATATCGCAAGCTTTCGTCGGCACGTCATATCTCTCCTGGAAAAACAGGTACTCACCTCTATTTCCAGTGAACTCGGGAGTGCAATAGAGCGGATGACTGCTGAAGAGGAAGAAAAGAAAACCGCCAAAAATTTGGCGACCCTGTTCAACTCGATCGATGATATGGTCTTTGTGCTGGACATGGAGGGGCGCATCCTTGTGGTGAATGATACCGTCCAGAAACGTCTCTCCTATACATCGGAGGAACTTATCGGTATGGATGTCCTGCAATTGCATGTACCTGAGCTGCGGGACGAGGCGCTCCATAATGTACAAGGGATGATAACCGGGACCATTGACTCCTGTCCGGTACCCGTCCTTACAAAGGACGGTACACGGATCGAGGTCGAGACAAAGGTTACCCGTGGGTGGTGGAATGGCAACGAGGTGCTTATCGGGGTTTCCAGGGATATCAGCGGGCGCAAACTGGCAGAAGAGGCCATTCGTGAGAGCGAGGAGAAGTACCGGGGGCTTTTTGCCGCTGAATCAGATGGCATCGTTGTGGTTAACAGGGAAACAGGGATAATTATTGACTCCAACGATGCCTTTCCAGCAATGCATGGTTATCGTAAGGACGAGGTGATTGGGATGCCTGACACGGCCACATCGGCAGAGCCTGGTGCATTAGATGCGACAATAAAAGCGGGTGCTGGTCACATCCCGGTCAGATATCACAAGAGGAAGGATGGCAGTGTCTTCCCGGTAGAGATTACGGTAAATGTTCTTTCTTTGCAGGGACACGAGGTTATCATCGCTGCTGTCCGCGACATCACCGAACGCAAGCAGGCGGAGGACGCTCTACGACAGGCGAGTAAAAAGCTCAACCTTCTTTCCAGCATCACCCGCCACGACATCAACAACCAGCTTACAATAATACTGGGGTATCTTGACATCATGGGGGATATGCCGCCCGGTCCCTTACTTGATGAGTATTTACGTAAAGTTTCAAACGCAGCAAGGCGCATCTCTTCCATGATCCAGTTTACCAAGGAGTACGAGGATATCGGCGTATCCGATCCTGCATGGCAGGACT
>SESC01000261.1_pt1 | contig 20243 bp, 19 predicted proteins | sample 3171431 | NCBI WGS metagenome assembly SESC01 (sample SAMN06051868, study PRJNA518727) | freshwater metagenome | biome: subpolar coniferous forest; feature: holomictic lake; material: water; isolation source: holomictic Lake 227, 8 m depth | place: Canada: near Kenora, Ontario | collected... | reverse complement strand
CTCGTCTCCATCCCCATCTTCACCGCAGTGTACACGCGGCGGCTGCCCTCCGACGCGACCTTCCGCTTCAGCCACCTGAGCCGGCTGAGCTACCTGCACCCCGTCCCCGCGACCCTCGCCGTCTCCGACCTGCGCCAGTACTCGGTCGACCTGCACAATGTCCCCCCTGGCTCCGGGTTCTCCGACGTGCCGCTGCTCGCGTTCATCACGGGCGACCCCGATTCCGCACCCGACGCCTGCACCGTCGTCGCCATCACGCTGCGCAACTGGGCCCACCGCGCCCACCGCCCGCTCCCTTACTCGGAGCGCTTCGCCGCCGCCCCTCGGCCCTCCGCCAGGGGCCAGTTTCCCGACGGCAGGTGCTCCGAGACGTCGGGCGGCTTCGTCATGATCCCCTTCTTCGCCATGCTCTGCGCCTATTCCCAGCAGGGCCGCCGCGCGCGCTGGCTCTGCAGCGGCCAGCGCTTCATCCCCTCCTCGCACTCCATCCTGCCGCCTACCCTGGACCCCTCCAGCCGCGCCATAGAGCCCTACGTCGGCATGTGCCGCCGCGCCCTGCGCCGCGCGACGCACACCCACGCCTGGCTCGCAGGTCGACACTCCTATCTGGAGTCCAATCCTGTTCCTAGGGGGTGCAGGCATGACACTGACTAATAAAAAAAACTCTATTTTTCCAGCATGCGATCCAGTATCACGCGCATAACAAACTCTATTTTTCCAGCATGCGATCCAGTATCACGCGCAGCCTCGAGGGCAGGCACGCCTTGCTGCTGACGCTCCACAGCAGCGGCTGCCTCGCCTGTGGCACGTTCAGTATCCCCTCCAGCGCGCACCGGCGCACAAAAAGCAGCGCGAACTGCGAGCAGAACACCCCGCGCCAGTCCTCCGGGTGCATGCAGTCGGCGTCGCGCTCTATCGCGTCCACCACGCACTTGGGCATCGCGCACTCGCACACGCTGATGTAGTAGCGCGCGGGCGAGGCCAGCATGTCCTCCAGGATCGCCAGCGCGCGCTTCGCGTCCGCTATGGGCAGCTCCACGCAGCTCCACTCCTCCGCCTTGTACTCTACGTCGCTGGGCACGCACCACGCGCGGATGCTGGGGCACACATTGCAGCAGGCCCCAAAGGCCACGTCGTCAAACCACACCTCTGTGTGGGTCTCCCTCGCCATCAGCTCGTATATCATGATGGCCGCGTCCGACATGCTGCGCCACGATCCATTGTGGAACGCGATCCGCACGCGAAACATCCCTTCATTTCATCCATTTTTTTCTCATTTTAATACAGGCCAAACCATAGGCGTCTGCCCGGGACGCGCGCTCAAACCCAAAAAAAATCACCTTCTGCCAGGCACGCGCGCGCGGCGCTCCCACGCGTTGCACGCATCTTGGAACTGCCGATGGTTGAGCGCGCGCCGCATGGTCTCCTCGGGCGGCGTGTGGCGCTGGCACAGCTGCGTCGTGATCATCCGCCCCGTGAGGTGGTCCAGGTGCACCTGCCTGGCGGGCATGGCGTTTGCGTCGCACATGCCGCACTGCACGCGGCGCTTGCGGTGCTCGGGCTTGCCGGCGCGCGCGTGGCGGCACGGCGGCGTGTTGTGGTCCAGCCGCGGCAGCGGGAGCAGGTCCTTCTCGCCGCCCTCCGTGTATGGCTGCACCGTGCCGCAGCAGAGCGCGAGGTAGTACTGCGCGTCGTGGATGCGGATGATCCTCCCCACGGCGCACAGCTGCAGCACGCTCTGCACCCCCGTGGTGTCCTGGCAGTGCTGGCAGATCATGTCGCCGGTGCGCGAGCACAGCCGGAGCGTCGTGCGCCGCCGCTTGTGCTCGCACGCGACGCACACGTGCTTCGTCGACTGCAGCGCGGCCCTCCGCTCGCAGCCCATGCCGACCTCCCGCATCAGCTCCCGCTGCATCCGCGTGATGTTCCCCGGCAGCAGGCTCACCGTCACGCAGCCGTGCAGCTCCGCCGTGGCCGCCGCCGCCTCCTCGGGCATCGCCAGCTCGTACTCGGCGCACAGCCGCGCGTGGTCCGCGCGGTGGTAGGCGTACGGCTTGATGATGCGCGCGTCCAGCGCCCACCCGACCGCGTCCGCCACGAGCTTCGCGGGCCGCCGACGCCCCTGCGGCTGCGCCTTGGCCCCCTGCGGCCGCGTCTTGTACAGCCGCAGGATGCGCTCCCCGGTGTCGCGCGCGGCGGCGTCCAGCGCCTCCCAGGCCTCTGCCCCGGTGTCGATCTGGTTCTGTCGAAAGGCGTCGAGCAGCGGGGGCGCCTGCGCCGCGAGCACCTCCAGCGGGTAGACCCTGCCCAGCACCTGCGCCTCCGCGGGCAGGCAGCGCGGCAGCACGTGCAGCACGTACTCCAGCGCGGCGAGCACGAAGAGGTTTGGGTGCGCGCGGGCGAAGTCCGCCTTGCGCACCGAGTCCTGCGTGAGCAGGGCGTGCACCCGCGCGTAGAGCCGGGCCCTCGTCGCGAACGGCGGTCGCTTCAGCGCCGTGGGGTACACCGCCAGCAGCGTCCCCAGCAGCAGGTTCAGCGCGGCGCAGCAGGAGGCGTGGTCGATCGCCTCCGGCGCCGCGGGGCCGACGCAGCGCTGCCCGGGAAAGCACGCGTGCAGCAGCGAGGAGATGTGCGTCTCGCCCCAGCGCCGCGTGGCCAGCGCCGTCCGGATGACGTACCCCAGGTCGGGCAGCGTCCCAAACTGCGGCGCGTCCTCGGGCAGCAGCACGAACCGCTCGTGCTGGGCGTCCACGGAGACGCACGGCAGGTGCGCGTTGATGCGCGCCAGCGCCCCCTCGTCGTCCGTCTGCAGCCGCGCGTGCAGCCGCGCGACGCGCAGGCTGAGCCCGGGGCACCCTGGGATGAAGGCGCTTGCGTGGTTGGGCGCCGCGCGGGGCTCGCTCTCGTCCGGCGTGGAGCCCCCCTCGACGAAGGTCCGGTGGCGGGGCACCGGCAGCAGCCTGTGGAGCTTCAGGCCGCGCCCTTCGTCGAGGGGGGTTGAAAATCCTCGTGCCCCACGCGCAGCTGCACGATCTGCCTCGTGCCGTTGGAGACCCGCACCTCGTACTTGTTCCGCTGGTGCGACATGACGGGGAGCGGCATGCAGTGCAGCGGGCCAGAGGGCGGGCAGATCAGCATGCACTCCCGCGCGTACTCCCCCTTCACCCCGCATATGTTGCCGTGGCGCTGGATCACGCCGTGGACCTGTTTGGAGAGTGAGTTTTTTTGGGGTGCAAAACAAGTTTAAAACACACACACCTGTCGCCCGGTGAGCAGGATGTCGTAGAAGAGCTTCTGCGTGGTCTTCCGCGAGCACAGCACGCAGAACTGCGGGTCCTTCGGCGGGCTGGCCGCCTCCGACGGCAGCAGGAACTCCGTGCACACGAAGGGGGTCGTGGGGTCGATGTGCATCGCCTCGCACATCTCGCCCGCCACGCAGAGGCGCTCGCCCGCGAATGGCTCCCGCATGAATGCCTCCTCGTAGGCGCGCGTGATGACCGGCACGTCGGGCTGGTCGTAGGAGTCGCGCCCGAACAGGTTCTCGAGTATGTCCCTGTACGGCATCCGCGTGAGGATGACGTCGAGGTCCAGCTCGCCTGGCGTGGCAGGGGCCTCGGTGGCGGTGTTCAGGCTGCGCATCACGCACGACGCGATGCCGGATTGCCGCTTGTCCTCCTCCGAGAGCGCAGTGCCTGCTGCGTCGTAGTCCTGCTCCAATGCCGCGCCCTCCGCCTGCGCGGGGGCCTTGCGTCGCCGCTTCGGTATGACGCGGGTGTCCCATTCCTCCGGGAACATTCCCTGTGGCTATCTATGGGGGTTTGGTGTGGTCTGTTCCACCACAGCGTGTGGCGCGTTTTTTTTATAGTTTTTTTTTCAGCCCACCAGCCGCAGGATCATCTCCATGAGCACCAGGACGGCGCCCAGCCCCGGCACGGGGTCCACGCGCGTGGCGGACTGCAGCGCGTCGATGACGAGGTCCGTCGCGACGGCGACGGATGCGATCTGCGTCAGCGCGCGGTAGGCGGGGGTGGGCGAGACCATGAACAGCGCGGGCAGCGCGAGGGCCGCGTGGGGGGTCCCCAGCTCCATCTTGAGCGCCGTGGACAGCTCGTCCGCCGCGCTGTACAGCACGAAGTTGTACGCGGGGCCCAGCAGCCCCAGGTGGGTGTAGATGGGGCGGATCAGGCACAGCGCCGCGACCACGCTCGGCAGCCGCACGATCCCAGGGGGGAGGCTGGCGAAAAACAGCCTGCGCGGGATCTCCAGCGCGGCGTTGAGCAGCGCCTCGGCCAGCGCGGGGCTGGGAACGTGTCCGTAGTAGGATATTCCTGCGAGGCACGGCGCGAGCAGCAGCGGCACCGTCGGCGGCCAGCCCACGGAGAGCAGCACGGTCGCTGCGGCGTTGCCGAAGAGGTACTTGGCATTGCCCAGGAAGGCGTCGGCCACGTGGGAGGGAATGAGGCGCGCCGCGACGAGCGCCTCGCCGGCCAGCAGCAGCATACAGAGGTTGGCGAGCGTGATGCCGGCGCTCGCCGCGTCGGTCACCGTGGACAGCACGGCGGAGGTCGCGAGCGACAGCGTGAGGATGGGCAGCACGCTCGCCCCGCTGATTCGGGGCGCGAGCGTCGCAAGGCACGCGGCGGCGCACGTCACCAGCACCCGGAGGTGCAGGGCGGGGATCGCGGACAGCAGGACAATGCTCACGCGGCGCGAGACCAGCACCTGCACCGCGCGCTGGATGCCCGCGGCGAGCATGCCAGCGGTGGGTTCCTCTGCTGTCTTTTGGTCAGAGGGCATTTGAAGTAGCGTTTGGGTGGCTTAAGTAAGCCAAACTTTACTTCGCCTTTCGGCTAGGGGAATGAGGGGGTGTCACGCGCGCGCACGCTTGAGCTCGTGCTCAGTCTCGATGATATCTGTATTACTCCAGAGACAATGCAGCAAAGTACTCACTGACAGTCTCTTTGGATAACTGAAAAAATTCACAGAAGCGAGTCCCTTTCTGAACCCGAACATCTTTGAAGTGAGTGTGAATCTTCTTCTCCAATGTAAATGGATCATCTGCTTGCAAGCAGGCCACCAGCTCAAACGGTTTAGGCACATTAGAGCCAGACAGCTCTTTAAGTCGAGCATATGGAGTCTGACGTTTTGTCGCTCCAATCTTGACAAGTCCAGCAAAGCATGGGTTCCAGGCTGCATACACAAAACCATTGCGTTTTGAATGCATACATGCTGGAATGGTCTTCTGCTCTTCAATCCAGCACAGGTCTTCTTGTAAAAGTTGCTCATCATGCTGGCAGATTGCATCAAGTGCTGGCCATACAGCATCTACAAACGCTTGAAAGTTGGCAAATGCCTCTGGACTTTGATCTTCCTCATACATAGAGGGTTGCTGCATGATTCTCTTTTTTTTTACTATGTCAAATTCCTGATGTTCCTCGCGGACACGATGTCTTGAAACACAAGCATAATTTGTCACAATATTTTCACTGAAAGCCAACTCCACTGTGAATTTTTCTTGTGCCTTGGCTAGCAGTTTATTGCTGCATTTTCCATTAGTGTATTCACATCCTGTCTTTGCTGCGGACGTCCAGATCCTGACCAGCGCGTTGGAGGCAGACTCATTCCCATCATTGCACTTGAATGTGAGCACGCTGACTTGGCACGCTCCATGGTCCTCCATATGTGCAATCAGTGTGCATACCCTAAGAGCTTCCTGAAACTCAATGAAAATCTCCCCAGAACATGCCTCTTTGTTAAATGCAGCATGGATGTAGCTGATGTTGAAGTTTCCAGTGTTCCTTGCCTTTTTAATCACAAGTTTTTCCAGGAAATCAGCATCCACATTGAAGCATGTGATGTAGAATCTGCATGCCTTTGTGTCATCAACCTGTAAAACATAAAATAGTCATAATCTTCCAATGCAGAAAACAAAAAAAAATCCTGGGATTGAAACTTTGGCCAGGCTTCTTGAATGTTATTTAAATCAGTTAAAACCACTGGAAAATGAAAAACTTGCTCATTTCCACTTTTGAGTAAGATCACATTACCTTTTTTTGGTCGTTGATGGTGCGAAAGTACTCTCCACGCTGGTGAATAGGGACTCTGCAACGAAGATGATGCGCCCATTCGAGCACCTGCGTCTTGTTCAGGCCCGTCTCCTTCTCGACCTGCTGCACATCCTCTTGGGTAAACACGCACTCAGGGACCCGTGGCTGCATGGCCCGGACGAGCGAAGCGACGTGCTCTTGCTGGAAGCGGGGCATTTTTTTTTGGCTGTGGTTTTATTTTTGTTGCAGCACATCCGCGAGAGACACCTTTTTTTAACTTTCCATTCTGTGCTTGTGGGCCAGCCCAGTTTTAAAATTAAAACCAAAATTAATTTTCCCAAAAAAAAAACAAAAAAAATGCGCAAGTCCTCCTTTTCCCCCGCGTTTTGGGGGCTCCTGACGCGTGTATTTAAGGGTTATCCTTCCTGCTCCACGCGATATGAGCGCAGGCACCCCCACCACGACGACCCAATCGCGCACGGCGACGCAGCTCGACTCTACCGCTGCGCCGTCTGCGACGCAGATCGTGCGGCGCACGCTGCACGTGAACATCAAGGGCTCCCTGGCGAACCTGGCCATGGCCGGGCCGCAGGGGGGCATGTGGAAGGCGCTCTCTGGCAAGGAGACGGCGGTGTTCCTGCCGTCCCTGGACGAGGAGATGGACCCCTCGCACGGGGTGCACTACATCCGCAACGCGGTGGTGCGCAACGTGACGATCAAGGAGCACATGTCCTCCTTCCCCTACGCGCTCGGCGTGACGCTGAGCTGCGTGCCGCCCTCGGAGGTGACGGACCTGGGGCAGAAGTACGCCTACACTGTGCTGCCCCAGTCGCGGCTGGCGGTGCCGCAGGAGGTGTACACGTGCGACACGAGCATGCAGGACGGGTCCATGTGGCGCGCGCAGTACTCGGAGTGGAACGGCTCGAACCTGGAGTCGCACGGCGTGATGGACGTCAACGGGCAGCCGTACGTGTTCGTGCACCTGCGGCACCCGATCGTGGGGCTGCTGCGGCACAACGCGGACCTGATCGGGTGCGACATCGACAAGCAGCCGCGCATGGACGACAACTGGCTCAAGATCACGCGGCAGGTGCTGAGCACGTGCTGCCAGACGCTGCGCAAGCAGGTGCTGTCCAAGATGCTCACGCAGGACATGAACATGTTCAGCATGCAGCTGCACCGGCTGGACAGCGACACGTGGGACGACCTGGGCGACGGGGTGGGCGCGCTGCAGGACTTCCGGCCCAAGGCCAAGTGGAGCGATGAGGAGCGCGAGCGGGAGAAGGAGCACCACCTGCGCGAGTTCGTGACCAAGCCGTACCACTACATGGCGCGGCTGCAGATCGAGTACGAGATTCCCGCGCAGACGCAGCAGTAATGCGTTTGTGTGTGTGTGTTTTTTTTGAATCTAATGAAATTTCCAAAACAAAAAAAAAACCAGCGAGCGCGTGGTTCCCAAACGAACTAATATGCGAGTCGTAGTATATAAACCCACCCGCCGCGCGTGCTGCGAAGCTCCATATGGCCATCGTCGGCGACAAGCTAGGCAACCACATGGACAACGCGCCCTCATACATGCCCAGCATCGACCCTGGGCGTCACGGCGGCGGCACCTACACGGGGCACGACATCGAGCCCACGCTGGAGGCGTGGGAGAACATCTTCGGGCCCTCCGCCCGGGACATCAAGCAGGACCTGCAGCGCTTCAAGCGGCACGGGCGGTGGCACCTTCCCGACATCCTCAAGGGCCCCAATCAGTACCTCACCGACCGCATCGACGGGCTCATCACCGACGCCGCCAACAGCCTCTTCACCTCCCGGATCCTGCCCTACAAGTACACCACCAACGTCGACGGCAAGATCAAGTGGAACGTGTGGTCCTTCGACGAGGGGCTCGCGAGCCGCGTGCCCTACGAGTCGGCGGCGCGCACCCTCACGCAGAGCAAGCGCTCCTACTCGGGCTACATGGTCAGGCAGGGCATGGCCATCGTGCTCGAGCACAACTTCATGATGACGCAGGCGGGGCGCGAGAACTTCAAGAACCAGCTGCTGCAGCTCAAGGGCTCCATCCAGCTCACCAACGACCTCGACGTCCACGTCGCGCTGGTCCTCGCCCCGTCCTACCAGAAGACCATGTCGGAGCGCTACCTCGCGGAGGACAAGACCCCGAACCAGATCTGCCGCGAGTTTGTGGATCTGTTCGGCTTCGTGCAGAAGAACCAGAACGCCCTCGACATTCTCATCGAGGAGGCCAAGTCCCAGCTCCGCGTCTGGGGCGGGCCCATGCCCGACTTCCTCATGTGCAACCCGAAGCTCACCTTCCAGCTCACCATGACCCCGGATCGGACCAACTTCGTCACGCAGGGCTCCGAGGGCCCCAAGCGGCTGCGCTCGGGGCCGGAGATGTCCTCGTACCGGGGCATCGGCATCATCCACACCAGGGCCTTCTCCATGGAGACGGGCGCCCCGCCCAGGGACATCCTGCGTCGGCGCGTCCGCGTCGCCGAGTTCTACCGCATCCTGCCGAGCCCCGTCAACGCGCGCCGGCTCTTCGGCTTCTACAACGAGGAGCGCGACACGTGGTTCTCCCTCACGTTCGCGGAGCTCCTCCGGTGCGCGGAGTGCGATGGCTCGGCGAACAACGGCAGGATCCGGCAGGCCATCGCGGACCTCAACCGCATCTCCCTCCGGGGCAAGGGCGCGGCGCTGCAGGGGGGGCAGCAGGCGCTGCTCGGGGCGCCACTCGCGGAGCCGCTGGGCGTCGCCGGGCCCGCGTACGGCATGGGGGACAGGGAGGGCTCCGTGCTCAAGGAGCTGTACGTCAGGCTGTTCAAGCACGACCTCAAGCCCGAGTTCACCCTGAAGCCGCTGTTCGTCAGCCCGAAGCTGGCGTACGTGCCTGGCGGGTTTGACATGTGCGATCTGGACGCCAACAACGATCTTAAGTGGGTGAATAATAGCAACGATATTCCAGTGATCCATGTGATCAGACAAGCGGCTGTGGAGGCAGGTGGGGCTACTTTTTTCACTGGTACTACGGATGAAAAGAGAAGATATATCCAGATGGTGGCTGATTCAATTCAAGAATACCCCCGCAAAACAGACCATGTATTGGAATTCTTAATAAAATCAATTGGAGGAGGTGGCGTGCTGGAAACCAAATTGAAAGCTGCATATGACGCATTCAGACCATATAATTTAGGAGTTGCAACAGACAATGGGATTACTGATCTCATAGCCTCTCTGAGTATGCGAAACAGCAACAGGTACGCAGTTCCCATTGCGATTGTTCCACGCAGGGGAGATGGAGATTGGGAGGACGTGTCTACAAATGTCTCTGTTTTAGCGTGTATTACGGCTGCTCAGAATCGTTTCAATGTGAACCTCAGGCGAATTGGAGCATTCATGTGTCCCAACCACTACAGGCACCAGAATGCCAAGCTGTCAAGCCTGGGGTCGTCCATTGGGTACAACATGCTGATGACTCAGGAGATGATTGTGGCCCTGTTGAAGCATACCGTCGCAGGCGCTGTAGACAGCAATCCACTGTATGGCACCCTACTAGAGGGCATTTTCAGGAATCCTGTGGCACATACAGCCAAGTTGGCTGCCATTGGAACAGTATTGGTTGACCTTTCTACAAACTATGCTGGACGTCAAATTACCCGGGTTGGATTGACAGAAATGCTGAAGGATATCACTACACCAATCACTGAACCTGCTTTTACAAACGACAGTGCGTACTGCGCCCCATTCCACTTCTGGACCTGGGCTGCCACTGACAGCTCGGCTGACGATCCAATGAATCCAGCAGACACCTCACAGTTTGGTGCAAGCCTACAAGCATACCTTGGAACCTTGGGTGGAGGTATGAACTACACCCTGACAAAGGCAGCGGTGACACACATGAGCACACATATGCCAGCGGCGCCCAACACGCACGCCTTCACTGCGGCCACTGTGATTCCAGCGCCCCCCGCGCAGCCCAATCTGCCAGCGATAGGCCTGGAATTCATGCACACGCTGGCCTTCCGCCTGTTTGCGGACCAGGAGTTCGAGGCGCCGCTGGCGGTGCTGAATGGGGGACACTGGCCCTCGCACCTGGAGTACCTCACCCCGCGCCCCCCGACCGACTTCGCCTGGGTGCACGCGGCGCGCGCGGCGGGCGACCTGCACGCCGAGTCGGACATCGCGGGGCAGACGGAGGTGGTCATCGTGCGCCCCAACATCGAGCACTACATGCTGGGCATCATCCTGGGGCAGGGCGGGGAGGGGCTGGGCAGCACGTTCTGGGGGCAGACGGAGCTGAGCGTCTACGACGACTCGATGCACGGCATCTGGGGCATGTCGTACAAGTACCACGAGCGGGCCATGGTCATCAACGAGCGCAACCTGGTCCGGCTCTGGGACGTGGCCTACGACGGGTACGTCGGCGGCAAGGACGACACCTACGTGGACTGGAACGACCGGGACGAGAACTCGGAGTCGCCCTGCTCGGTCGAGAGCTTCCGCACGCGCACGCTGGAGGTGACGCGGCACTACCGCGGGCCCTCCATGATGGTGATGGCGTTCCACCACCACATGAACGAGGAGTACCACCGGAAGTTCCGCCCCAACTGGCCGTCGCCGATCGTCTACTACGACGACCCCGCGAACCTGAACCGCATGTCGGTGGACTACGACAACCTGCACGTCATCCCCACGGAGGACTTCCGGGTCTTCAACAGCGCGCTCTACAAGGACGCCTACGACAACTACAAGCGCCACATGCCCGACTTCGCCACCCTGCACCGCATGCGGAAGAACGCGGGGCTCGCCGCGGTGGAGCACGAGGTGTCCTCGGACGCGCTGGCGTTCCAGGGGACGATGCGCGTGCAGACGCTGGACGGGCAGCTGGTGCAGGAGGTCGCGGGAAGCGGCCACCACGGGCCCGACTTCATCGGCGTCGCCTCGCTGCGCGCGGGCAAGGGATACAAGATCAACTCGCAGCCCACCATCCAGCGTCTGATTTAATTTTTGTTTTCATTCGTGTAATTTAAATGAATTTGCTTTGTCTCTCACTTCCGCTCGCCCTCGAACTCGCCCCAGAAGTCGTTGTTCCCCGGGTTCGGGTCGCGCGTGCGCTTTCGCGACGCCTCGTCCTTGAACTGGCCGCCGTTGAGCGCGCGCAGCGACTCGCACTCCACCCGCAGCCGCTCGATCTCGTCCACCTGCTTCGCGTGCAGGTTGGACGCCTCGCACGCGACGGTCCACACGCCGTTGTTTTCGCGCGTGTCGTTGACGAGCCGCTGCATCCCCTCGGAGAACTGCTTCCTGGCGTCCTCGTTGTTGACGCTGTCCTGCAGCCACTTGGCGATGACCGTGTCCAGGATCCGCTTCATCTCGTCCCGCTTGCCCTCCTGCGGGGGCACACGCAGAAAAAAAATTAGAATTGGAAACAAATGCAAGCAAGCAAGCAAAAGTCAGCGTCAACCTGCAGCTTGCCCATCTTCTCCTTGGCCTCCTCCAGCTCCTTCATCAGCCGCTCCCGATCCGTCTGCAGGTTCTGCACCTGGCTGAGGATGGACGTGAGCTCCTGGGGGGTGGACTTGGCGGCGCTGCTGGCTTCGGACGAGGTCATGTGCTCTCTGGCGACGCTGCGGGTCGCGTGCTTAAATATGATCATTTGGCATGGCGGAGCATTCGATCGCGCCGGTGCGTGACGAAAAAAGCGGCTTCTTTTTTTATTTCGTTACTTCTCCGCCCCATCCGCCTCCTCCTGCCCGCCGTCGTCATCCTCGCTGGAGCACGGGGACAGAGACGACTCTGGGCAGAGCGCGGCGTACAGGTCCGACGCGGCGTGCACGGGAATCCTGAACGTCGACTCGCGGTAGTAGTCCGGGTACAGGCGCAGATTGTTGAGGATCGTCGAGAGGGGGTGGATGCGAAACGCGTCGTAGGGAGAGGGCTGCGCGAAGGGCACTGTGAAGTGAAAGTGCAGCTGGTACACGCTGGGGGGGTAGTTGGCGAAGATCATGATCTGATCCTCCGCCACGCCCAGCTCGCGCTGCATCGCCGCCAGGCACAGCCGCTGCATCCGCTCGAGCATGGGCACGTGGCGCGCGCGCAGGTCGCGGATGCTGCGGAGGGACGGGTCCGTGGTGATGGCCAGCCAGTTCAGGCGCCTCGGGGGCGCGCAGCACAGCCCCAGCGGGGGGTCAGGCACGCGGCGGTGGATGTGGAAGCAGCGGTCGATCTCCTTCCACCGCATGGGCGGCGAGGGGCGACGGCGCTGCTGATCGGGCAGAAGCACAAAGTCGGGGGTGCGGACGCGCACGTGCTCGCTCTCGCGCTCCGCGGAGATCACCTCGCGCACCCAGCTCTTGCTGGGGCGCTCCACCTCCTGCGTCACAAACGCCTGCGTCTCCACCGCGGAGTGCGACGTGGGGGTCTCGTATACCAGGCGAATGCTCGTGTCGGACGCGCGCATGGTTTCAGGTGTGGCCTTGTGCCTCTGGGGAATCATAAATAGCCCTGCAGCGTGCGCCTGTTGACTCCAATGCCTGTTTTTATTATGAAAAGGGCGTGCGTTTTTTACGTGTTTTTTTCAAAAGACACAAAAAATGTTTTTTTCCACACAATTTAATATCAACTACGCCGCCGGTTCGGGGGCCGCGTCGGCGTGGCGGAACACTATCTCCCGATGGTACCCGTCGATGTGCCGCTGCGCATCCTGCAGCTGCCCGCTTGCGCGGTCGATGCGTCGCTGCAGCTTGGTGACACGCGACTCCAGCACAGCCTGGTCCAGCTTCTTGTGGGGGCGCGGGGGGCCGCGCTTCTTGCTGATCTTCTTCGTGACAGGCTGGGATTTCGGCTGAGGCTTGCGCCCTTGCTTCTTGCTGTTGTCCTGCTTCTGGGCGGAGATTTTGTCTGAGTCTTGGGGGTCCATCTTCTGGCTGCTGAAGTAGCGTCTGGAGCGCAGTACCACCACGTCTTGCATCTTTTTTTTTGTGGGTTGGCTTAAATAGAATGGGCAAAAAAATGCGCCCCTTTGTGTTTTTTTTAAAAGTGTCTCAATACGGCGACAGGCGAAGCGGCGCGCGCATGAGGCACCCCCTGTGCTCCCCCTTCCTCCCGATCGGCAGCAGGATCCGGGGCATGCGCGTGACCTCGTGCGTCATGCGCGTGTCGTGCATGCAGTAGGCCCCAAGCTCGTCCCAGCGGCCCTCGCGCGCCATCGCCACCGCCTCGAGCCCACTCCCTGTCTTGCCCTGGAGCCCGTTCGCGGCCAGCAGCGCGTTGAGCGAGAACCCCCTGCCGAGGCATAGCCTGGTCGCCTCGTACACGTCCACGAGCTTGAGCATCCACGCGGCCACGCGCGCGATGTCCACGGCCCACGCGCGGGCCATGAACGGGATGTCGAAGCGCGCGCCGTTGAAGGCGCACAGGCTGCTCGCTGCGTCCAGGAGGGCCATGAACTCCTCGCGCGAATCCCCGCGCGAGAAGATGAAGGTCCGCTCTATTCCCGCGTCAGGATCGTAGGCGCACGCGCACGTGATGCCGTGGATCGCCGAGTTCAGGCCCTCTGTCTCTAGGTCGAACGCGAGCATGCCTGCCGGTGCGCTCGAGGGGGGCTTATGTATGCAGGGGGCCTGCTTCATGTCTTCTGCATCCGCAGCACGCAGGCGCGCAGGAAGCATTCGGTCTCCTGTGCCCTCCTGGTCTCGATCGCCGTGAGGTGCGTCTGCAGGTCTGCCCTAGGGTCTATCTTGGATGTAACCCGCAGGATCGCCGCGAGCTCCTTGCTGATATGGGCTGTCTTCTGTGGCTTCTTCCCTGTGTGCTTTTTCGCCGAGGGGGGTTCGTCCATCCACGCACAGCGCGACCAGAGAAAACCCAGCACCAGCGAGACTGTCCCTGCTTCTTTTTTGTTTTTTTTTAGTTCAATGTGGGCATATTTAAACATTGCGCCGCATGCCAGGCACCGAGATATCAATACGAATCTACGATGAGCACTGTGAACGATGCTTCAAAGACGGAGGATGCTGTAGTTGCAGGCGGATCTATGCCAGAGGAGACGCAGATGATCTCCAGGCAGTCGGATGAGACTGGTTTGTTTGCTGCGGTCGTTCCATCTTCGTTTGTAAAAAAACTGATGATCAAACGAAAGCATGGCGAAGGGCGTCCCTCGCTTGACACTGGTTATGTGTGCACCACGACCCTTGTCGATGGCGTTGTGGTGAAGGAAGTTGCACAGCGTGTGCATCATCATTCAAATCCTGAACTAGGGATGATGCAGACGATATCGGAGGAGTTGAGTGTAGAGAAGGTCAACGAGGACGGGAAGGATATTGCACTGTTGACGAAAAACATCCACACCGACACGCAGCATAATACTGGGGCACATTTTCCACGCGTCGTGGGTCCAAATTCGGCCTTTGGGTACGACTATGTGATTTTTGCTGGCAACCTGACGAAGGAGGCGGTGCACGGGCTGCCGGCCGGCGTCGCAGCTTCAGTGGACAAGACCAAATCCACCGTCAAGCTCATGCCCGGTGTGTTCCCCCCCCATTCGATGTCATATGATCACGCGTACCAGCAGGATCGGTGCAAGGCCTACTACGGGCCAGCGACCTTGGCACTGCAGAAGGACCCCGCGCAGAAGGAGTGCGAGGATCGGTTGCTCAGGGAGATGAACCTGGGGACCATCATCGGCTGCACCAGCGAGTACGCGACCGTAACGCAGCAGGGCGACGGAACCCACGTGGCAACACTCAGGGACGGCGCTGGGCTTTTCCCCGGGCTGGTATTGAATTTCGGCTTCAGGAGGGAATTCAAGCAGGCCGTCGGCATCATAGAGCCGGTATTTGGCATGAACGAATTCAATCATGGCGTCTTTGGCCCCGGCAAATCTGTCTCGGATGCGATCCAGTTCCTGGTGGAGAATAAGCAGGACGCCTACTTGGTGCGGTTCATTGGAAACACCACCGCCCAGAAGCTGGGAACCGGAGCCGTGTTATCGATCCTGGACAATGGCGACCAGATGAAGAACACATTCATCCTGGTTCCCGAAAGCGCCAACACCCTGCAGGCGATGTACGAGGCCGCGTACGTGTTCAACAAATCGCAGTCCGGCATGACAAACAGGCTCAACGACATAGGGCCAGCTGCCATCTACTCCAACATGGTGGACGAGGTGAAACGCAAGGGCGACCTGAACTCTGCTGGCATCAAGCACAACATGGTATCGTGCGTTGTCTTTGCAAAGCTCTCTCTGGCTGACGGCGTGCATTCGTTCAGCGTGGACAAGCATATCACGGAAAAAAGCGTCGTATCGACGAAACGATCCGCCATCGCCTTCACTCGCGCGTTGTTTCAAAAGGATAAGAAGTTTCCGTTCAGTGGCATTCAGCAGCTGAAAGACACTGTACCAGTCAACGTACGAAAGCAGATGGCGATCTGGGGCAATCTGAACATTGCGGCCATAGACCCTGGGTTTCACGCAACCTTTGAACTGCCAATGAAACGCAGTGAAACCGTCGTGAGGCTCCAGGTTTTTTCGATGTATGGCACACGGAACCAGTTTTCGGTCGACGCCGACCGGGCCGCGGAGACAGCAAGGTTCGTCATCAAGAACAAGGGAGTGGCACCGGAGGGTGTCCTATTTGATGGAACGGTTGACTGTCAACTCTTCATTGGAAGCGCGACCAAGATGTATGCCAATGTCACTGATGTGATTAGGAGGTTTCACAGTGGAGAATTGGAAGATACCATGGTGGACGCCATGGACAAGCTTGAATATTCAGACAGGATGCTCATTGTTCCAGGCTTGTTTTTCCACATGTTTAAGCATAGGCCTCCAACTGATCTTTCGAGGTTTGACGCGTACATGAAAAAATCGATGGACTTCGTCGTCAACTACAGGAAGCTCGGGGGGACCGAGCGGCTGACCTACAGCGTCATCGCGGGGAGGGCGTTTGTCGACGTCGTGCGCCTGAACAACCCAAAGTGGTTTAGTGGCAAAACAGACGCCGTCGCGGAGCCCTTCTACACGATCAAACCTGAACTGTTCCGTCCGAGGACGTCCATGCAGAAGATCGGGCTGCCCATCACCAATGCGATCCTGTCGGCCTTGAACACGGCCTACGCCGTGCGTGAGCATGCAGACATGGACCGGATGAACCTTGAAAAGGTGACACACATCCAGCTGTTCTCCAGCAAGGAAAGCATGATCCCGTACGCCCCATTCTACGCCTACTTGAATGAGATCGGTGACGATAACGAAGAATCAGGTATAGAGGTTGGCACCGTGGTGAACCTTGCAACGCACTCCTGCACAGACAGTCTGATGAGTCTGAAGGAGATGTCATCAACCATGATGTCGTACAAGTGGCGCAGAGACATTGTCGATGAAGACGAGGATGAAGAGGTGCTGGAAGATGGAGAGGAGCTCGATACCGAAGTCGTCGAGGACGTGGCTGATGGCGAAGAGGCCTAAAGCGGGCGACGTGCCTGATGGCGGAGAGGCCTAAAGCGGACGACGCCGCGCGCCAAGGGGAAAACGCGATCCATGCGATGCCGTCTACACCCACAAAGCGACGCCACCCGAAAGGGTCCCTGTACGCGCGCGATTGCACAGCAGCAGTTGAAAAAAAAATAAACAGAACAAACATGTGTCACAGTATATCACCCACGGCAAACGCGGCCGCCAGGATCCCCATTAGGAACAGCGAGTCAAACCCAAAGCCAAGCGTGCAGAGCAGAGAGAGCATGAGGGCATCCAGCGGCGCGGTCACCAGCGTCGCGACGCACTCGCGCGCGCGGAGCTTCGTGCCCACCCGTGCGGCTATCGCCCATATGAGCGGGGCGTTGTAGGGCGTCTCGACGCCGGCGTACAGGCGCGTGGCGACGAACAGCAACGTCCCAGCTATCAGGTTGTATATGGGAGGGTCTGCCAGGTCAAATCGCGACAACCTGGCCCAGCCCCACATTCCCATGTATGCCAGCACATACGCCAGCGCATAGCGAGTCGCGAAGGCCTCCTCCTCCGTGACAAACACGCGCTGCCAACCGGATGCGAGGGTGACGACCACGCAGCACGCGGTGGCGGCCACCGTGCGGTCGTCCTCCGCCGTCTCCTGCCCTGTCGACGCCAGCGGCTCCTCCGCCGTCTCCTGTCCAGCGGCCGATGCGCGCTCCACGCGCCGCAGCACCAGGTAGCTCAGCGCCCTGACGATGTACACGGCGAGCAGGCACACGGACCAGTAGGCCCACGGCGGAAGGTCCGTGCGCGCGAACGAGAGCATCCCGTTGCACAGCACGAGGTCGCCGCCGCCGTCGAGCGCGTCGCAGCTCGTCACGTCGTAAACATTTTCCGGCGCCAGCGCGCGTCCATCGCTTTCGCGGCTGCACGCGAGCCCTCCCCACGCGGCAGAGGGATTGTACACTGCGAGCCCTCCCCACGCTGAGGAGGGGTTGTACACGGCGAGGGACTGCGGCGCCGCAGGGAAGCACATGCCATGCCCTGTGTCGCACAGGCCCCTGGAGGAGGCGACACAGGGGCGCGAGTCCCAGCCCAGGCGCCGCAGGTCCGCCTGCGCCCAGTGCGGGGGCTTCACCGACACCCCACGCGCGTTGACGCGGATGCAGCCCCCTGACGCCGCCAGCAGCGCGTCCCAGCCGGACGTCCAGACCACCCGCGCGTGATCGGTGGCAAGGTATGGCACCGAGTCTGCAAGGTCGAAGATTGGCATCCCGTGCAAAGCAAGAGGGAGAAAATGCTTAATAGGGTGGGCTCTGCATCCTTCTAGTGGCCCCTTTGGGTTTAGGCCATCGCAAAAAAAAAGGCAGCGACAGCCTTATTATTAAGGGCTCCACCGCAAAGGGAGAGCAGAGCATGCGCGAGGCGGTGACGGTGGTGGTCACCACGTGCCTGTGCATCCTGACGGGTTTCTTTGCTGTGGACAAGCTCTGCCTGGGGTACAAGCAGTTTCAGCTGCGCGCCACGCAGATAGAAAAGGAGTCGTGGCTGCGCGCGCAATGCATGAAGCCCGAGTTCTACAACAACATCCGCTTCCACACCACCTTGTGCGAGGAGGTGGAGGCCACGGCGCGCATCGGGGCCGTGTGGTTTGCCGTGAACGAGGTGGCTTCCAGCCTGCCCATGCCCAATCCAGTGGATATCCTGAATCGCGCCAGCTGGGCCACGATGGCGTGCGCGGCCCTCGTGCTGCTGGTGTGCCCGTCGCTGATCATATCCCAGCTCCACCACGCGCAGCCCTTGGAGAGGACCAGAATACCGTTTTTTGTTGGAGAGAGCTCGTGTCGTGCGTAGGAGGACTATATGGGAACGCGTTGGGGGCTATTTCAAGAGGTGTGTTTGTTATCATACGACGCATGGACGCAGACGACACGACGAACATGCTCATTCGTATGCGAGGAAACGGCATGGCGCACAGCGTGGCTGATGCGGAAACAGCGAGGGTTATAGAGCTCAAGACGATGATAGCAGAACTGGAGGACCTGTATGTGTCGACAAACACAAGAGTGCAAGAGGCGCACTCCAGGTACACTAACATCGTGAAGAAGAAGGAGGACTTGGACGCGTTGCATACGAAAATTAAAACACTGGATGATAAGATAGCCCAGATGGTCGAGCAATCTGAATTAGATGCTGTTCAAGATGAATTAAACAACGAAAAAGTCAATAATAGAGCATTGAATGATGATATTGATCTATTACGTGCAGACCTTAAAAAGACACAAGCAAAAAATACGGCAGCCACCAAAGAAATAGCAGATTTAAAACGAGCAGCGGCTGTTACTGGGGCAGGTGCAACAGCGGACATAGACATGATAAGTAAAGTTCTCGATACCAAAACAGCACTTGTCGCTCTGTTCCGCACTGAACTGGAAAAGGTCCATGCAATGGCGAGCGTCGCTTTTGCAGATACGACAAGAATTGTTAATGCGTTCGCAGCCACTATGAAAACCGGAATAACAGCACACGTACAGGAAAAGTTTGACTATGTAAAATCAGCAGCGGAAACAGGTGATATAAAACAACTCAGAACATGGTCTCCATCACAAAAAAAGAAATATGAAATATTTTTTAAGTTGCTGCTCAAAGAGATCCTTTTTGTTTTAACAAATGTACTTGTAACAGATTCAGATAAGATGAATCTGAAGCATCTATTCAACACGGAAAATCCAACGTCATTTTTTGAGCCATATTTGTTCCAAATACAGTCAGATGTTTTTTTTTGGAATGTATGCAGAGCTATGATGCCACTTCCACTTTCAACGATGCAAAAAATAGAGGAATTGTTTCCTGTTTTTTTTAAAAATGAATCCATTGAATGGGAGCTTAACGACATTGCTGCAGGTGGATCACGTGAAATATGTGATATTTCTTTAGCAGCCAATTCAATTGCCCCTTCTACATTACCTTTTCGAACGAGCGTTGCGTTTGCGGTTGAATCCACGCTATACGATTTCTCAACATGTGTGAATCTTTTCAGCGCGGCGACAGACATATTGAGCATTGATGGTCCTCCTCCTCCTACCCTTATGGTTCCATACACAGACATAATGTCCACTGTGATGGAGGCAAGGAACAAAATAAACGGATTGATACCTGCACCGTATATAGCTGTAGCTTTGAACAGACCACATCATGCATTGTGTGTTAATAAAGCAGGCAATACCATAACAGGCAATACACTACAGATTCAACCAATACGAGCCAAACTGCTTGAATCTGATCGCTTCCTATTGGACATGAGAAAATATACAGCAACCGCCATGCAACTTAAAACAATGCAAAAAATTCCAGGATTTGACGGTGTTTTTGACAGTTACATAGCACAACTATCATCTCCATAAAAAACACACCATTGTGCTGCACAGCGTGCTATATTTAAACCTGCATGCCATCCATGGCAAGCACTTCATTCATATCAGTGAGCTTCTCATCCGATGGATACATCAACCAACAACCAGGTCGCCGCCTCTTCTATCTCCTTGAGGACGGCCAGTCGTTCGAACTACGCCAAAGCCATGGCGGTTCCAACCAGTGCGCCCACAAGCGCGAAAAAATACACAGGGGTAGTGATGAAGGTCAACCCCCTGGCTGAAGCCCGTCTTTTTGTGAGTTTGAGCGGCAAAGCCAAAGAGACAGTCAACCTGCTTTTCAATCCCATTCGCCTGTTGCACCTC
>SESC01000255.1_pt1 | contig 20937 bp, 17 predicted proteins | sample 3171431 | NCBI WGS metagenome assembly SESC01 (sample SAMN06051868, study PRJNA518727) | freshwater metagenome | biome: subpolar coniferous forest; feature: holomictic lake; material: water; isolation source: holomictic Lake 227, 8 m depth | place: Canada: near Kenora, Ontario | collected... | reverse complement strand
ACAAAAAATGGGATCAAAAAATGGTCGAGCTATACAAGCAAATTAAAAGTTCCCCATTATCAAAGAACTTATTACCGCTAATAGAAATATCATTTGCTGACTGGCTACATGAAACCAGTGGACTCTCACCCAAAACCCAAGAATTTGTGCGTATCCAAACCGAGCCAGAGTATGCGACATCCTGGACTAAAATTAGTGCAATAGATGGCATTGCAGAATGGAACTTTCTTTCAGAAGGACAAGCCCCATATCATGTAGTTGGTGGTAATCAAAGGGCTGCACAAGCCATAGCTGATTTTATCGGTTCTAACAACATACGTCTTAACAAACTCGTCACCCATATCAAATCTACTGACACGGGTGTGGAAGTAACTACTTCCGACATGGGGAATTTTCAACAACAAATTTACCATGCAAAATATGTCATCACGACAGTACCCTTATTCAGATTGAACGATATTCAGTTCAGCCCCCCACTTTCTCAAGACAGAAAAGAGGCAATACAAACACAATCAGGTGGCGCCTATTTTACTGCTCATGTGCTCGTAGATAATAAGGCTAGCCATTTTTGGAAAACTAAAGACATCAGCTTTCTGCCTATTATTTCCGACGGTCCTTTGGGGGTTATTTATGAGGGAAAGACTGAATCCAACAATGATGCCGTATTAAATTTACTGATAAATGGTTCTTATGCTGAACGGTTCAATAGCAGAGTTAGTGGTGGGCCAGAAGATGTTCAGGAAGCACTGATCGAGGCTTTTGAGAAACAGTGGCCTGGTTTCAGGCCATCGGTCAAGCAAATGACCTTTTATCGTTATCACCCACATGCTATTGCTTCCTGGCCTGTGGGTAGATCCCGCTTTGATAGTCTTTCTGATTCGTTAAGGCAGCCACAGGGCCGTATTTATTTTGCGGGGGATTTTACAGAGGACACCCATTCCAATGGTGCCTCTCTTTCGGCTATACGGGTCGTCAAAGATATTTTAAAACAAAAATAACAACCAAATTTTTCCACAATTAATAAGTTCCGGTTCAGGTGTTCGCAGTAACCTCAGGGAAAATTATTTACTAAAAACGCCTTGCCAACCACCTGATATTAGTCGGGTAATTTGCATAAGAATAACGGGGACCGAAGGCCCCGCAGGTGCTGCTAAATAAAGAGAATGCCATTTCGGAGCAAACTTGGCTTTGTATTCATAAAGCCCTTCAAAGTTATAAAACTGATCACCCATTTTAAAAATGATAGCACCCACTTTATGCCATAAAGGAGCTAATGGTCTACTTTCCAACCCAGCCAAGGGCGCCATCCCTAGAGAAAACCAGTGGTAATGTTCCTCCCTCCCCCACATCAAGAGCTCAGCAAACAAATAATCCATAATACCTTTCGGGCTTTCTGGACTATAACGCATCAGATCAATGGATAATTCTTCACGTCCTTGAGTTTGCCAAAGGTTGGCAAACGCTCTGATCACCCCAGACTCATCTTTTATGACCGCAACATCAGTACTACGCAAATAATTGTCCTCAAAAAAACCCAATGAAAATCCTTTTTCCCGAGTATTCTTATTCGATAACCATTCATCAGAAATTTGTCGTAACCTTGGCAATGCAAGATCAACCTCCACCCCCGATAATATTTCAAAACGATAACCCAATTTGTCGAATTTATTACGCGCACTGCGTTGTGATTCACGCTGCTTCCCTTGCAAAGTAAACGTGGATAAATCGACGCGTGCTTCTTCACCTAATTTAAATAGCGACAGACCCAAATCCAGATAAGTGGGCAACCATTCAGTGCTCGCTTGATAAAAAACAATCTTGGCGCCATAACGGTCTGCCTGCTCTAAAAACTGATACAGTAACTCCTCGATCCCTTCTTGCTCACCCACAGGATCACCCATCGCAATCCAAAACGGGTTGACTATAGCGTACATAATAAAAGCATTTCTTTGAGCGTTCCAAAATAGAAATTTATCACCGAGTAAAGCCAAATAGCCCACTGTACTCGGGCATTTCATGACTATTTGTCTTGCCTCCAGAAGTTCCTGTTCAGTTGGTTTCAAGCTGACCTGTGGTGGCGCTACCCCCAATAAATGAAATAAGCCGTAGATGACAATCACTACACTAATCAACAACACTGCGCGTAAAAACCGGGGCGCGTTGCCATCATAAGAAAATTGCCACCACAACTCCTGTGAAAACTCGACATCACGATAGGCAAAAAAACCTAACCACATTGAACCCACTAAAACCATCGTGACCGTTGCCAACCAAGTCCGAGAAAACGACAAACGTAATAACGATGATCGCCGTTGAAAATAACTACGAGCAGGTAATATTAAGAGCAATATGACAGATAACACTAATGCCTCATGCCAATCGAAGCCTTTTAGCAACGAAGCAAAAATACCTATTATGAGTAAACCTAAACTGCCAAACCAAGCCGCATCAATTCTAAGAAAAATACCTCGGGCCAAAAACAACAACAAGATACCCGCCAAACTACCGCTTAAATGTGATAATTCAACAATTGGCAATGGTACTATTTCTCTTAATGTCTCTAGAATTTTAGGATCGGCGGGGATTGAGCCTGAAATCAATAACAAAGCGCCTGCCAATAACAATAAAAGTGAATATAACTGAGGCAAAAAAGCGAGTAAGACGTGATATACCGCATGACCACTGGCACTCAACAATGCTCTTCGACTGTATATTTCATAGCCCAACAAACTGATACCGGCTATCAGTAACGGCATGAAATAGTAAATTACCCGGTACAATAACAAAGCACCAACCAAAACTAAATGTTGATCTATTGCTTCGATATCCGACATTAACCAAAGAAATGCACTTTCAAATACACCTATTCCCCCAGGCACCTGACTCAAAACACCGACTACCTGAGCCACGACAAAAACAACGACAAACGCCCCAAAATCAATGTCGATCTTGCCGAGCAGAAGTACCCACAAAACCAGGGAGGACAAAACAACGTCTATACTGGAAACAACTGTTTGCCAGAATGCCATCTTCGGTGAAGGCAAAGAAATTTCAAAACCCTTAATATTTAATGGCTTACGCCACAACCAAACGGCTCCCCAGTAAAATAACAAAGAACCCAAACAAAGAACACTAACCCAATGAATGGCATAGGGTACTTGAACAGTACGCGACAAATAATGCGGCAATACTAAACTACCGATTAAGCCTAGACTTAACGCGCCCAAAAGATAAGTGATGGTTTGAAACAGCGAAATCTTTAAGATATCCCAGCCTGGAACCCCCCATTTTGAATAAAACCGGTAACGAATAGACCCACCTGCAGCCCAGGCATGGCCGGTGTTATTACTAATCGCATAACTCAATAGTGCGGCGGCAATCATCTTGGGGACGGGGATATGTCCATGACCGGTATATCGTAAAGCCAACCAGTCATAAGCTGCCAACACAAAATAATTTATAACCGTCAAAACAACTGAGGCGATGACAATCCTGAACGGCATAGCCTCCAATCGAAACAGAATATCGCTCAAATCATGCGCTTTAATTTGCTTATGAACAATATAGAGTGCGCAGGCAAACAAAATGACCGGTAACCAATGCGCTATTTTTTGTAATGATCGACTTAACAATTCACGAGTCATAATCTATAGTATGAGTAGGTTATAAAAGCTAACGTTAATTAATATGATGCTGCCGATAAACATCCAAAATTTGACGGGTTAATTTGGGGTAATCCTGATCAAAATGATGCCCCCCAGGCAATTCTAAAACTTTAGCTTCACTATTTAACAAACTGTTACACGCGGTTTCGGCTTTTTCATCTCGACCATAAACACATAATAACTTGCTCTTCGGAATCCTTGCCAATTCTGGTGCTAAGGGCAGTTCACCAGCACTATGACCCAGCCAACCAGAAACATGAATCTCGAAATCCGCGCTTTCGGCTAATGCCAACAACACCAAAAGTGAAACACTGTCCTTATCTTTTTGCGGCAAGCGATTATATAAAGCCGGCAAAATATCTGCGCCAAAGGAATACCCTGTTAAAACAAAAGTGTCTACTTGCCATTGTCTTCGATAATAAGCCATCGTAGCCGATAGATCCGCTGCGGCTTGTTCTGGGGTTTTATGCTCCCAGAAATAACGTAAAACATCGATACCCACTACTGGATAATTCAACTTATTCATTTCATCAGCAACCGTTCTATCCAAATCCCGCCACCCGCCATCTCCCGAATAAAACAGGGTCACATTATTACTCGATTCACTCGATTTCATTTCTACGACGGGCATCGGTGGTGCATTTGTATCTGCTAACCCCATACTGATATTCAACTCATCAACCAGTAAGGTTTCCAGCGGAGTATCATAAGCAGCAATGCGAATATCAACATCACCTAAGGATTTAATAAAGACCCCCGTTTTTGAATCAGGCTGATCCGCCCAGACAGAACGCCAGTTGCTTTTCAACTTGGGTGATGACACCAAACTTTGTTGTTTCTGTGATAGAGGGGAGCACAAAACAAGATTATCAGGCAAGGTGACTGAAAAGCCGATAGATAAATTGATCACTATTTTGCCTGATAACACTTGTGCGTTTAAAAAGGGTATTAAGGCACCTTCTCCAATGCCGGCAATAATGGGTGGCTTACCCTTGGGTTCCGGTAACCCTTTTAACAGCCCATCGATAGAATCAACTACCTGTTTTGCCTCTACACACTGGCCAGATATAGATTTTAAGTTATTAAAAAAGTGGCCCACATCAACAACCTTCGCGACAACACCTTTAGTAGCCAACTGCTTACTAAGCTCTCTGGCCGGCGTTTTATTGCTGTCAACGAATGCCAGAATTAAACCCTGTGGTTCTCCCCAGGCAGGCTGGGCAATCTCTATTGAACCAAATACTTCAGAATCAAGCGTGTTATTTAGAACAGGCGGAACAATGGGCGCTAGCTTCCAAATGCCTAATCCGGTGACGACAAATAAAATACCAATCAACAAACGTTTTATTGTTTTCATTATAATTTCTATCGTAAAGAATAATTCTTTAATAAATCCCTAGGAACGAGGCGATCAATTGATTAATTTCTTGAGCATGCGTTACAGGAGCCGCATGACCAGCACCCGGAATCACTTCAATCCGGCCATTCGCTAACATGCGAGCCAATTCATTTGAATGATTCAAATCTATAATATCGTTTTCTCCTACCACAACCAGCGTAGGCGCTGTAATAGCATGTAAATCAGAATGCTCAAGTTGAGGTTCAGTCCGCCATAGCTCTATAATCTCTGCTTCAAGAGAAGGATGCTGTTCACCTGCTCCTGACCACACGCCACGAAACCAGTCACGGATTGCCTTGAAAAAGCCTGTATTTGAAAGTGCCTCCTGCGGACTTTGCGCTTCAAGAATAACACCTGAAGGATGAAAATTAGCACTAATGGCGATAATTTTATCCATGCGTTGTGGCGCCTCTAAACCCAACAATAAGGCAATAATGCCTCCATCGCTCCAACCCACCACATCAGTACGCTGAATACCCAGTCTGTCCAGTACTTGCAGTGTATCTTCAGCAAAAATTTGATAGCTGAGTTTTGAATGCCCCTTTGTTGAATAACCATGCCCTCGGGTATCGATCAGAATAACCCTTCGCCCAGAAGCAACCAGCCAAGGGATTTGAGAAAACCAGCTGAGTCTGTTACTTAAACCACCATGAAGCAACAATACCGACTCACCTTGCCCATAAGAAACATAGTGAATCTTTGCTCCTTTATAATCGATATTACCTGTTTCAAGTCTTGTCGGAGTTGATGTCTTCCAAATCAAATAATTCAGAGCGTTAACCGACATTGGCCTTAACCAAACAAAAAGTAACACCGCCATTATCAACACGATCCAAGCAATAGGAAACAACCGCTTCATTGAGCCATACTTTACCTGTTAAACACGCATTAAAGTGAACAAATTATGAGCGCTTAAGCTACCAACCACAAGTTAATGCTAATATTACACAATAAGTTGAATAATTATAATGGGTTAGATTAGAATGTAAGAAACAGCATGAATACCGTTGATCTGGAATTTAATAACGCAAGGATAATGACGACTTATAAAACACATTATACAAAAGAGCAGCTTTTCGAATTATCCGAAAAGGGAAATAGCGATGCTAAGTACTCTATTGGCTACCGATATTTAAAAGGGATGGGTGGCTTAGCCAAAAATAACGATTTAGCTACTGAATGGTTTAAAAAAGCCGCCGAGTCAGGCAACCTGAATGCCATAAAAATATTAAAAAAGTCGGAGTTATCCAATATCAAGGTGAAGGTTGACCCCGATCTTACCCTTCAGGACCCTTTAAGATCTTTTATAGCTGAGACTCTACCTGATCAACCACATCTGCTTTTAAACCTGAAAAATCAACTCTCAATTTCCAAAGAGAGCATAAGCAGCGGCTTGATCTTTATATTACTCCTGGCTTATTTAATAGGGACATTAAACAAAGCTCGAAAAGTATTAAAATTAATTAAGAAGAAAAATCTATTGGACAAACAAATTGATGAATTAATCAATCATCATATTAAAGCGCTTGCATTGAAATATAAACAAACAGTAAAGCAAGACGAATATGGTAATGTTTTTTATGATCAATGGGAGACCGCAATCCGATACTTTATTAAGAACGTACTCTGTAAAAATAGTGACATAAAAAACCACTTAGCGCGTGAAGCTCATTTTAAAGAGCTTAAACAAAGAATCACGAGTGCTGTCATCGTTTATGAACAAAAGGGAGTTAATTCCGATTTTAAAAACATTAATGTTGAGCATTTGTCTCCTATCGACTTTGAGCATTATTGTGCCGATATTTTAAAAGCCAATGGCTGGAAAGCAAAAGTCACCCAAGCTTCTAGTGATCAAGGCATCGACATAATTGCTGAATATAAAAATATCCACGTGGCTTTTCAGTGTAAGAAATATTCAAGCCCTGTTGGTAATCAGGCGGTTCAGCAAATTATTGCCGGCAAACAATACATCCGGGCTGATATTGCCGCTGTAATATCTAACGCACGTTATACTGCATCAGCTAAACAACTAGCCGATTCAACTGGCGTTCACTTGCTACATTACTCGGAATTAAAGCGCTTTAAAGACTTACTCTTGAAATCGGCTGCCTAGTTCGATGTTCCATCCTCAAAAAAACGCTGACGCCAGCACAGAAAGTTGCCGCTAATGGGGAATTTTAGTAGCTGGACAACTGCTGGGTACATTTCATACTTATACTTAAAATCAAGGAAAGCGATTGAATTAATGAATTAACACCAAAGGTGAAATTCTCCAATCGCCCTCCCAAAAAACGCTATTCTTCTGATTTAGAACTTTTTGACTTAGTTCTTTTTCTAATATAAAGAACTACGCCAGTTAAAAGCGCTATAGCAGCTGTACCTGAAGCTGCATCTATCTCAGGAGCTGGTGGACAAACAAGTGTATTACATACTGCTGCCCAAACATTATTAGTACTAAAGAGAAGTACAGCCAGCATTGTAACGGTTAAAAATTTTTGTTTTATCTTCATAGTCGCACCTTCTTGTTGGAAAAAATCATTATTGCTCGATGTTCAAATTTATTTTGATTAAAACAACTATGGAAAAGAACAACGACCAAAAAACTAAGCATCGAGGATTAATGAAATAACCTAATCGCTAACTATAATTCGGTTTATATGGTATACCAATTTCTGTCAAAATCAATAATTATTTTGAATACATCTCATGTATCTTAAACATTAAAAATTTGGGGAAATCTCATATTTTATGGCATTATAGATCACCGTCACGTTGATCCAAAAACCCTATGCCAACATTGTTCACTTCTAACCAATCGCTTACATATTATCTGCGATTGATCTTTGTTTTTTTACTTCTGTTAATCGAAATAGTCAGCTTGACTGGGCTTTTTGATTTTCATGTTGAAGAGCTTAAAAACAGTGAAAATACCTTCATTCGCTTGAGTAGTTTTGCCTCTTCACTGCTTAAGTTTTTGGTTTCCTTTGTTGCAGCATTTTTCCTTTTGATTAGCCCTCGTATTTTAGAAATATTCCAGTCTCTCAAAAACACTGAACATACCTGGATAAAATGGTTAGTCATCCAATTATTAACTTTTGCTCTACTCGTACTTTATACCAGCCTGATTCTCCCTGACTCCAGTTCTAATATCATCCCATCGTTTGGTCTATCTCTTAACCTAGAGGCAAAATGGTTTGCCGTTTGGTTTGCTTTGGCTGGCTTTACATTTCTTTCCTGGCTACTCACTTTTGCACCCAAATCTTTTTGGATACAACTGTTTCTCTCCGAATATCGGGCAATGTTGATGGCAGTACTAACTGCAACAATAATCTGGCTAGCAGTTTTAATGTCAGACAAAATTGGAGCTCCAGTTGCAGATGTTTCAATAAAATATGCCCATGAAATACTACTTTTGTTCTTCCCATTTGTCAGTTATAACTTTGATGGCAAGATATTGGGATTAAAATTATTTGAGATAGAAATTTCTCCCGGTTGTTCAGGCTATGAAGGCATGGTCATGATCACTGTTTTTACCGCGCTGTATATCTGGCTATTCCACAAGCACTTAAAATTTCCTCATGTATTTTTACTTTTTCCTGTAGGTATTGTGGCAATTTGGATTGCCAATCTGATTAGAATTGTATCGATGATCATTTTTGGAGAATATGTTTCCCGAAACATTGCTATGGGTGGATTACACTCACAAGCAGGTTGGATCAATTTTACACTTATTGCAATTGCCCTCATAACACTGGCTCATTTTATATTTGCCAGAAAAAAAACAAATCGAAAAATATCACTGACGCCCTCTTTAAATACCGCATTACTTATCCCCTTTTTGGTAATGATGGGTTTGTTAATGATTAGTTCAGCGCTCTCGGCGGGCTTCGAAACATTTTATCCATTACGTATTGGCATTTGTGCTGCCGTATTATGGTATTGCCGTCCCGCTTATCGAACACTCAATTGGGGTTGGTCATGGCAAGCAGTTATGATCGGTGTAGCTGTTTTCATAATGTGGATATTGCTTGAACCCTCAACAACCGATAAAAGCAATAGTCTCCCAGATCACTTATCAAAACTATCAAACTGGTTCATGATTACCTGGCTGTTTTTTCGTGTAATGGGTTCCGTAATTGTTATTCCAATTGTAGAAGAATTTGCTTTTCGCGGTTATTTGCTACGCTACTTTATACCTGATTTTGAAAAAAGCTCAGTAGTCCACTTTACCTGGATTTCCTTTATTGTCTCTTCTGTTATGTTTGGATTAATGCATGGACGTTGGGTGGCAGGCATACTGGCTGGAATGGCATTTGCCATAGCGCTGTATCGAAGAGGTTATCTTTCTGATGCTATTGTTGCCCATAGCGTAGCAAATGCACTGATTGCAGCTAACGTCTTATTATTCGATCAGTGGTCACTATGGGAATAGTCATTACATTGCTACTTCTGATACCTCAACCATAACATTCATTATCGGTGATTGGGGTTTAACATTTGGGCCAATCGTAAACGAGCCAGACACGGGCGGGACTGATTCAGGATGCCTGCTCACGGCTACTGCAATGTGTTGGTTACCCACCACTTGGCCGGATGTGGAGTCGAAACCTTTCCAACCAGCCCCTGGCAGGTATACTTCTGACCAGGCGTGAGTTGTGCCTTGACCCTGCGGCAGCGTTGGCGAGTAAAGATAGCCACTCACAAAGCGAGCAGCTAAACCTAACGAACGACAGGCCTCGATAAACAAGGTTGCAAAATCTCGACAAGAGCCAGCGTGACTAGTCAACGTAGTCGCAGGTGACTGAACACCTGGTTCTTCGCGTAGATGATAGGTAAATCCTGTCGCAATCGCTTTGTTTATCCATTCCAGCAGAAGATAAGTTTCCACTACTTGGCCGGATTGCCAGAATTGATGCATCCACGTACTCAACAACACTCTGTCTTGATCAAATATTGCTGACAGATATGGCCCCAAATCAGCGCACTCAGAGATGTCATATTGAAAAGGAAACATCATCGCATAGTCTGCCACCAAAAAATTTAGAGGCTCATCATCGTAATGCTGAATCATTACTCGACTGTCTATCGAGAGTAGGTTGCTTGGCTCAGTAAATGTTACCTCGGCCATAGCATTGTCGTACACATCGCGTTGCCATTGGAGTTGGTGGGCAGGAAAAATAATCAAATCAGACGATTCAACCCTTATATCGTGTCCTTCTCGGGGACTCAAGAGCAATTTATGCGGCAGCAGAGTTACCGACTCAGTATATTGGTAAGTTGTTATATGCTTTATCAGCAAACGTCGCATCTTTATCACTCCCAGTGGCTAGAGATCTCATTGCGAGGTCTGATCAATATTCTTGCACAATAACTCGGCATTACCAAACGGACTCTGATTTTTTTAAAACATAAGCCGCTACACTGCCTTTCTCTACATCTGCTGCGATAGCACAGACGGTACACGATAATGCGACTAATGCGATAATAGTTTTCATTTATTGAGTCACTTTAATCATTATGGATAGAATAAACGTTGAAAAATATTTTCATACCCTCCCATTAAGTGAGAGCAATTAATTAGTATGGTAGAATTATTAGACACACTAAATTAGTAACGAACAATATGTTTTTAAATAAATTTTATGATACCAATGATGGCAATATCACTATTGCCGCCGAACAAGCCAGTATGTTTGCCAAAGAAGTAGCGCATGATTTCAATCCTTTGCACGATGCAGATGCCAAACGTTTTTGCATACCAGGAGACTTGTTGTTTTCACTCGCATTAAAACAATATGGCCTTAGCCAAAACATGCATTTTATCTTTTCTGGTATGGTCGGGCATGGCATCCTGCTAAACTTCCCCAACACTGATGAAGATCAGATTGATATTAACGACAAGCAAGGAAAAACCTATTTACAGATTCAACGCTCTGGTGCTAAAAATTTAGACTCAGCATTGATCGAAGGCTTTACCAGAGATTATGTCGCTTTCTCAGGACAAAATTTCCCCTATGTATTAGTACCTTTATTAGCCAAAGAAAATGTAATGTTCAACATTAGTCGTCCTCTGGTTATATACGAAAGCATGACCCTGTCATTTCAGCATCTTGATTTTCCGATTGCTACAGTTGAAATGCTAGATCCGAAGATAGAAGTCAACGGTAAACGAGCAACCGCATTTTTACACTTTCAGATGAAATCAGGTGAAGACGTGGTGGGTACAGGCTTTAAAAAACTCGCAATCAGTGTCCCAAGTAGCTATGAAGCGGGGCCGATGCAGGCATTTGTTGAAGAATATCTAGCCAGGAAGAACAGCTATTTGGGTAATTTGGCGATTGCGAACAATCTATAAATAAATCTTGTAAAACATATCCAGGAGCAGATTAAATGACTTCCGAACTATTGATAAACTTTGTGGTACAGTTTCTTGGAACAGGGGTCGTTTTCCTGCTTACATATCGATCCTTTCAAAAGCGCCGAATTAAGCTGGGAGAGGAACCCACTTTACCGCAATATTTTAGTCGAAAAAGTACCTACTGGATAGGGATGGTATCCTACTGCCTGTTTATGGCTGCACTTTACTGGTTACTTACATTGCTATGGCTGCCGCTGGAGCCGTTCGTCACTCTCGTTGTAAATAACTTTCAACCCGGCAAACTTGTAAATCTTCTAAATGGATTAGATGGAAAAACAATCATCCCTTTAATGGCCGCTGGGCTTTTTATATTTTTTATCTCATGGGAAAGCAAGTTTAATCCTTTACTTATTTTGAGAGACAGCACCCATGATGCTTTCGCAATTCCGACTAAAGCGGTAGAGGTTTATAATGCTCTCATTACATCAAAATTATCGGCAGTCGACGATAAATTAAAAACCCAAATTGCCAATCGATTGCTAGTGGCCAGCATCGACCCGGGTGATTTTGAAAAATCGAGTGCTACAGTAGAATATAAATGGGCTCATAACTCTTTGCTGTTTGATCAGATTCAAAGCTTCGCCAATCAATCGTCATATCGTCGTTTTTTCAACGAACCCTCCCTGAAATGGGGGGAGATTTGCATCTCCTATAATGCCATGTCAGAAAAAGTTGTCGTCTGGAAAGAAGCCGAACCACACTATACCAAGACACTCAAATTAATCAAAGAGCTCGACCAGCTTACCGGTCTCCTCTGTCGCTTACTAGCCTCTCTTGTGGTGTTCGGAAGCGTAAACGAGAAAGATATATGGGAAACTGTGAAACGCCTTGGAGGTACGATTCATGAAGCTCGCCTCAAACACACCTATAAATATATTCTACTATTTACTGCAGCAACAACCGTCGGTGTTATGTTAGGTCGAGAGATTTCCGTTTCTCTACACAATACATTCCTCTTTCCCGATAAACCGCTAACGCACTTTGATTACACTACACTCCGGTGGGTTGCCTATGCTATTCTGATTTATGTCCTTCCTATAACACTTGTCTTTATTGCACGGACACTCACTTTCAGGCAACATCGTGAGCAATCTGATCTATACTATGGGTTTTATATGGCAATGATGATAACGGGTTTCATTGTAAGTACTTCGGTATCCGCACTTATTCTCGAGTTAACCTACTACAAAGATAGCTTCATCTTTCTGGAAACTTTTATTCAGCATATGAGATGGGGAATTTTGCCAGCGCTCATGTCAGGTTTTGTGGCTTATCGAATGGATACACCTGTGAGCGAATCGGAAGCACTTAGCACACTCATTATGAATGCTATATTACGTTTTTTGGGGTGGGGATTCGTTGCCGTCATTATTATGCTTTATGCTACCGGTGACCTGACCATTCAAGAAACAGATCTAAGATTTAACCTCGTCGGCACTGCTTTCTTTGTAGTCGGCCTCTTGGGGGCATCCGCCAATTTTAAAACAGCGCGGTTAGGTGATTAAGTGTTATAACCTCATGGTAAAGCGGAAAGTGATCCTTATAGAAGGTTTATTTGGAGCCTTTCAATTTCTGCTTCCGTGCTTCTTTTTTTGCAGCCTTTTCTGCTCGAATAAGTTTTAGTTCTACTAACTCTTCTTCCATCATTGCGGGTGTTTCAAGAGTCAACCGACCGATCATGCCCGCACGTAATTCCGCTAACAAAATTTTTGACACTCGATCCACATCGATGTGACCACCTGCCCTGAGACATCCCCTACTCTTTCCTATAGCCTCTAACAAGGACTGCTCTGATAACGGGAGCTCTTCTAACTGAAAACGTTCTTTTACTTGATCAGGATACTGTTGTAATAAAAATTCAGCCGCAAAATAAGCTATTTGTTCATGATCGATCGCTGTATCTTTGATGGCTCCGGTAGTAGCAAGCCGAAGTCCACTATTTTTATTATCAACATTTGCCCACAAAACCCCTGGAGTATCCATTAAGACAATCCCGTTACCAATCGCTATTCGTTGCTGCATTTTTGTGATTGCAGGCTCATTACCTGTTTTGGCAATCATTCTGCCGGCTAAAATATTAATTAATGTCGATTTACCCACATTAGGTATACCCACAATGAGAGCATTAATTAATCGCCCACCGGGTGCTTTATCGGGGAGCATTTTATGGCACAAATCTGCGAGTTGACGTATTTTTTCAGGATGCTCAACGGTCACCGCCAAGGTTTTAACACCTTGCTCTTGCTCAAGATAGGTTTGCCATTGCTGAGTTTTTTCTGGATCAGCCAGATCACTTTTACTAAGTATTTTAATACAAGGTTTATCACCTCGCAGAGTTGCAAGCATTGGATTTTGACTGCTGAATGGAATACGTGCATCAAGCACTTCAATCACCACATCAATTTGATGCAAAGTTTGTTTAATTTCTTTGCTAGCCTTGTGCATGTGACCGGGATACCACTGAATGAGCATAATTATATAATTGAGTTAGTAAAATTGACAAGTATGCGTAAAATACGCAGAGTTTTAACAGACACCTTAGCAGATTGGCACATTTTAAAATAGAGAATTTAATATAATGAAAGAGATATTAGTTTCAAGTAGCTTCTATGCCTATTTATCCAGACTTCGCTGGATTAAACGCTGGGGACTTAAACGTAATGCTCACGAAGAAAATGTCATGGAGCACAGTTGGGAAGTTTCAGTTATAGCTCATACCCTGGCCCTCATTAAAAATCACTACTACAAGGGTGCTGTCGATGCTAATGCAATTGCGACTGCAGCCTTGTATCACGACATTACTGAAGTCATTACTGGTGATTTACCGACTCCCATAAAATATCACTCCTTAGAAATTAGCGCTGCATATAAACAAATTGAGCACCAAGCTGAATTAGAATTACTGGCACTGCTACCTTCAGAACTACGATCTGATTTTGAATCCCTGATATCCCATGACAAACTGCCTGAAGATCATATAAAAATTATCAAAGCAGCCGATAAAATATCAGCTTATCTTAAATGTCAGGCTGAATTAAAAGCGGGTAATACTGAATTCGAAATTGCAGCTGAACAAATAGCTCTTTCCATTGGTGAATTAAACCAGCCAGAAGTCATATTTTTTATGCAGGCTTTCGTACCCAGTTGCGGTTTAACTTTAGACGGACTTATGAAAACCAATTAGCCTAAAATACTTAACGCATAAGAACTTAAATCATCCAATATAGTGGCATTAACCGTGTCACTTGCATGTAACTCTTCAAGGCGGGATTGATAAGCATCTAAAGTAATACCGCCACCTGCTTGTTGACCCGCCAATCTTTTAGTACAAAACTCAGCCCAACGCAACTGTTCAGCCTTAGTTAAGGTATCTGGGTAATTTCGAGCACGATATCTAAATAACATCTCTGGTAAACGGACATCAGAAAAAGTAAATTCAGTTTTTGCTAGTTTCTCTGGCGGCATACTTCTTATTTTAGCCATTTTCTGTTTGTCTGCTTCAGAAAAAAATCCTCCGCTATAAATGGCTGTATCTGGGTCAAGAGTTTCATCAGCATAAGTTTTCCCAGAAAAAACAGCAGCCACTTTTTTATCTAAACCATTGGCCGCCTTTATTTGATCGTTATAACTGTGACACAAGGCCAAATCAATATCCAATCTCTGCTGATCTTGCAACCTCATTACCGAGAGAGGCGCTAACACTGGACATTTATTAATGTGGACTGCTTTTAACGGTATCCTGGTTATACCTTCTGGCAAATCAAGAGTTGCGGTAAATATACGCTGTTGAATTGCTTCAATTGATAACGTTAACAGTGGCTCAGGATCAACCGATAAATCATAAACAATCACTCCATTGTTATTAGTAGGGTGCTTACAAAGGGGAACAACTATCGCTAACGAACTTTTTGTTGTACCGTATTGCCCAGAAACGTGAACAAGTGGTTTATAACTACCCAATTGAAGCTGCTCAAGCACTTTAGTTTTATGTCGATGTGTTAATAAAAACTGAAAAAGTTTCGGCTGAGCCTGCTTAATTAACTTAGCCACATTGATAGTGGCATAAACATCTGATAATGCATCATGAGCGGCTTCATGAGCGATATTATTCGCAATGGTTAATTGATCCAGCCTGATATTAGCAATGCCCTCTTGATTCACTGGCCAATGAACTCCTTCTGGTCGAAGTGCTCGAGCGGCTCTGACGACATCAATAATATCCCAACGAGAGTTTCCATTCTGCCACTCCCTTGCGTAAGGATCGTAAAAATTCCGATATAAACAATTTCGTGTCACCTCATCATCGAAGCGAATATTGTTATAGCCTATAGTACATGTATTAGGTTGTACGATTTGCTTGTGTATCTGAGCAATAAATTCGGCTTCACAAACTCCTTTTTGATAGGCCGTCTGAGGGGTAATGCCAGTAATTAAACAAGCATCTGGATTTGGAAGATAATCAGGAGTAGGTTTACAGTAAATAACTAATGGATCATCAATGATATTAAAGTCTTCGTCCGTTCTTAGTCCAGCAAATTGTACTGGCCGATCACGTTGGGGATCGATGCCGAATGTTTCGTAATCATGCCAATAAAAAGTTTGCATTAAATAGTAACGCGACTCATCCTTGGTTTAACTGCGCCTCTGCATCCATTTTCTTTCTTTTGTCACACTTTTCCACGCAAACACACTCTGCTTTACTCATACCGCCACCACAAGAGCCTTTTATTGCACGTCTGCCAAAGATAACGCCGATCGCCATAATAGCAATCACTACAAGCATTACTACAAATGTAATTAAAAAATAAGTCATGATATCACCCTCTATATTAGTATCCGTGATGTTTAGTACGAATCACCGATAACAAAAAAACGAGGAATAGACTCGGCCAAACCTCGTTTTATTTCTTTGTGACACTTCCCTTAAAAACCAACCTTCATGAGAAGTGTTACCCCATCAATTAACCGCCGAAATCGTCCAACATGATGTTTTCTGGCTCTACACCATTTGCTAACAACATGTTAATAACCGATGTATTCATGATTGGAGGTCCACACATGTAGAATTCACAATCTTCTGGAGCTGGATGGTTTTTAATAAACTCTTCAAACAATACATTGTGAATGAAGCCTTTATAACCATCCCAATTATCATCCGGTAATGGATCTGATAACGCTACATGCCATTCAAAGTTATCGTTCTCTTTAGCCAACATATCGAAATCTTCTACATAGAACATTTCACGTTTACTACGAGCACCGTACCAGAAAGTCATTTTACGTTTTGATTTCAATCGACGTAATTGGTCAAAGATATGTGAACGCATCGGTGCCATACCCGCACCACCGCCCACGAATACCATTTCTGCATCCGTCTCTTTAGCATAAAACTCACCGTAAGGTCCAGATACGATACATTTATCGCCGGGTTTTAAATTAAAGATAAATGAAGACATAATGCCTGGCGGAACAGTATCTGGAGCACCTGGAGGCGGTGTCGCAATACGTACGTTAAGCATAATTTCTTTTTCTTCAGGATAACTCGCCATTGAGTAAGCACGCAAAGCTGGTTCTTTAACGTCTGACACATAACGCCATAAGTTAAATTTATCCCAATCTTCGTGAAAACGTTCTTCAATGTTAAAGTCACTGTATTTAGCAACATGCTCAGGACATTCGATTTGAATATAACCACCAGCACGGTAGTTAATTTCTTCACCGGCAGGCAATGTTAGTACCAACTCTTTAATAAAAGTGGCCACGTTGTGGTTTGACTTAACCGTACATTCCCATTTCTTAACACCAAATACATCGTCTTCAACTTCGATGTTCATATTGTGTTTGACAGAAACCTGACATGAAAGACGTTCTCCATGAGCTGCTTCACGTTTAGTAATATGGCTTAATTCAGTCGGTAAAATTTCTCCACCACCTGAATGTATTTTTACTTTACATTGCCCACAAGTACCACCGCCACCACAAGCAGATGATACAAACAAACCATTATCAGCCAACGCTGTTAATAATTTTGATCCTACAGGCACATGAATTTTTTTTTCATCATTGATCAGGATCTCAACATCTCCTTCAGCAACCAATTTGCTTTTCGCACCGATAATAACGAATACCAGCGCAATCACAAAAGCCGTGAAAATAATGATCCCTAATAGAATTTCCAGCATTACATTACCTTCTTAAAGTTGGATTCCAGAGAAAGCCATGAAGCCAAGCGACATCAGACCCGCAGTAATAAAAGTAATGCCCAAACCTTGTAAACCGGCTGGAATATCACTGTATTTAAGTTTTTCGCGAACACCTGCCATGACTGTAATAGCCAATGCCCAGCCCAAGCCACTGCCTACGCCGTAAGTAACACTTTCACCGAAATTATAATCACGCTCAATCATAAACAAACTACCACCTAGAATAGCGCAGTTTACTGTGATTAAGGGTAAAAACACACCTAAAGCATGATACAAAGCAGGAAAGAATTTATCTAAAATCATTTCCAGAATTTGTACCAACGCAGCGATCATACCGATACAACTTAATAAGGCCAAAAAGCTTAAATCAACCCCTGTTATACCTATCCAAGACAATGCGTCTTCTTTTAATAACGCATGGTAAACAATATTGTTAGCCGGTACAGTAATGGCTTGTACCACCATCACTGCAACCCCTAAACCCATAGCAGTAGAAATCTTCTTTGATACCGCGATGAAAGTACACATGCCCAAAAAGAAAGACAAGGCAAGGTTTTCAATAAAGACAGCCTTTACAAATAAACTGATATAAGCTTCCATTAGTGATGCCCTCCTTCACCATGAGCAATCGACAAAATCTTAAATTCTACTTTTTCAGCTTGACTGGGTTTCCATTGACGAACACCCCAAATAATCAGGCCAATAATAAAGAAGGCACTAGGAGGCAATAACATCAGACCGTTTGGATCATACCATCCGCCATCTTTAGTTAATTTAAAGACTTCAATGCCCAATAATTTACCAGACCCTAAAGTTTCCCTAAAGAAAGCCACGATAATCAATATCAAGCTATAGCCTAAACCATTACCGATACCGTCCATGAAACTTTCCAAAGGTGGATTTTTCATCGCATAACCTTCAGCACGACCCATAACGATACAGTTAGTAATAATCAAACCAACGAATACTGATAACTGTTTACTCACATCATAAGCAAAGGCTTTTAATATTTGATCCACCACAATTACCAATGAAGCAATAATAGTCATTTGCACAATAATACGAATACTGCTTGGAATATGGTTTCTAATCGCACTAATGGCCGCACTTGAAAACGCTGTAACCAAAGTCAAAGCCAACGCCATAATCAGCGAAGTAGACATTTGTGATGTTACCGCTAATGCAGAACAAATACCCAATACTTGTAGCGTGATTGGATTATCATTAACCAATGGTGTGGTTAATACTTTTTTTGTTTCATCATTTAAAATTGCACTCATGATTTCACCCCTTTAACCGTTCTTACTTTTTTCAAATACGGTGCAAAGCCTTCATTACTGGTCCAATATCTAACCAGATTAGTAACACCGGTACTGGTTAAGGTCGCACCTGCAAGACCATCAACCTGGTATTGAGAACCGGGCTTTGTAGTATCGACTGTACCTTTAATCAAACTTAAAGCAGGCTCACCAATATCAGCTTCTCCAATCAAACCTTTATCTAAAGCAGGTTGATCACTTTCAGCATAGACTTTTTTGCCTTTCCATAAAGCACGCCAGTTAGGGTTAACAACCTCACCACCTAGCCCTGGAGTTTCTTGTTGATCATAAAAGTTGATACTTTGAACCGTTTGACCATCTGCATCTAATGATAAGAAGCCATATAAAGTTGACCATAAGCCATAACCGTTAATAGGCAGAATAATTGATTTAACTGCTCCTGCTTCTTTCACTAAAAATACTTTAGCGTACTTAGCTTTTACACGGATATGTGCGATATCTTTATCTTTAGGGATTAAAATACTTTGAGCTGGATCTTTAGCTGCTTTACGTTGATCATATTCATCAGCATTAATGCCTTCAACATAATCACCGGTTTCTAAATCAACCAGTTTAGCTTCGATCTTATCAGAAAATGCCGCATTAATATCGGCACCTTCTTCTAATAAACCCGCTACATCCAGAATATTCTTCTTCATGTCGGCCGCTTTATTATCTACTTGTAACGGTTTTAAAGCGACCGCTGCAAACGATACTAATACCGCACACACAAGACATAAAGACACTGCGATAGCAATTGTTTTTTCTAAGCTATCATTTCCAAGAGCCAGTACCTTATCTTTATAAATAATGAACTTACGATACTGTTCGTATTGCTCTAATGTAGCATTCAATTTTTCCATGTGTTTACATTTATTAGGCATTACGCTTCACCCTTCTTCTGATATTAGCCTGAATGACAAAATAATCAATCGTAGGCGCAAACATGTTTGAAAATAGAATTGCCAACATAATACCTTCAGGGAACGCTGGGTTAACCACTCGAATTAACACGGTCATCCCCCCTACTAAAGCACCAAATACCCAACGACCTGTATTAGTCATTGCAGCACTCACTGGATCAGTAGCCATATAAACCATACCAAAGGCAAAGCCGCCTACGGTTAAATGCCAGTACCAAGGCAAGGCAAACATAGGATTAGTGTCGCTACCAATGAAATTAAATAACGTTGATAGAACCACCATGCCAGCAAAAACGCCACCCATAATGCGATAAGACGCAACCCGGGTATATAACAAGAAAGCTGCACCAATCAAAATAGCTAAGGTTGATGTTTCACCTAAACAACCGGGTTCAAAACCGAAGAAGGTTTGTATCCAACTGTAATTAGCGGCATGAACCGCATCCAGACCACCGTTTGCAGCAAGTCCTAAGGGAGTAGCTCTAGTATAGCCATCCACCGCAACCCAAATTGAATCGCCTGTCATTGACGCTGGATAAGCAAAATATAAAAATGCTCGTCCAGTTAAAGCAGGGTTCAAGAAGTTTTTACCTGTACCACCAAATACTTCTTTGCCGATAACAACGCCAAAAGAAATACCTAAAGCTACCTGCCACAAAGGCATATCAGGTGGCATAATCAAAGCATACAGCATTGATGAAACCAGAAAGCCTTCATTGACTTCATGACCGCGAACAGTTGCAAACACTACTTCCCAAATACCACCAATAGCCAAGGTAGTGATATAAATAGGTAAGAAATATAAAGCACCGTGAACCAGGTTAGAAAATGGATTAAGCGTGTTATATCCGAAAATCATCATCGGAATACTGCGCCAATTTCCTATTTTCTCTAAGCCCATTGATTCCATGGCTAAGTTGGCTTGATAACCGGTGTTATACATAGCCATCAGCACACAAAACAAGGTGGCGATTACTACAAAAGTCATCGTTCGTTTCAGGTCATTACCA
>SESC01000253.1_pt1 | contig 21111 bp, 24 predicted proteins | sample 3171431 | NCBI WGS metagenome assembly SESC01 (sample SAMN06051868, study PRJNA518727) | freshwater metagenome | biome: subpolar coniferous forest; feature: holomictic lake; material: water; isolation source: holomictic Lake 227, 8 m depth | place: Canada: near Kenora, Ontario | collected... | reverse complement strand
GTCTATGAAATCGATGCCCATTGCCGCCAGCTTCCAATGATAGAGGCTGGGTCCGGTGAATATTACCTTAATAACCCAACCCAGCTTTTCGAAATAGTAAAAACTCTTAAACGGGCTGGTGTAACCGTCTCTGTCAAAATCCGGGCAGGGGTGTCCAGTGACGACCGCGCATTGTCAAGGGCGTTATGGAAAGCCGGTGCCGACATTCTCCATGTTGACCTGATGGATTTCGGGTACCATAAGATTAAGCAGATCAGGAACAGCTGCCCCATCCTTTTGATTGCAAATAACTCGCTGAATACGTTTGACCGCGTGAAGGACATGTTTGCGCATGGTGCCGACCTCATCTCGCTTGGACGAAAATCTGACGAACGGACATTATCCGGGATCGATGCAGCAATTACCCGGTACACCGATGAGCAGGGGTGGTACAATTCACCAAAACAACTCTGCCGTGGTGGGGATATCAGGGCCCTCACCTTCTGCTGCATGCCCGTGAAAAACTGCCCGTTGATTCCCACCTTGGAAACTCTCGGTATCAAGCGGGATGAATACATCCGGTTGAAAGAGGAGTCCGTTCGGGGAACCCCGCTTGAAGGAGGGAAAAATACCTGTTTTGGAAGCCTTGGTTGGTGTTGTAAGAACTCTTCACCCTGCATGTTCCGGGATATCACAATTCAGCAGGAAGGGATTTCCAGCAAGGAATATATGCGGTTGAAACGTCAGCTTTCTGAAAAGATAATTCACCATATCTACTATGAGCGAACGGAGGATGGCGCCTGCTGATCAGGCACAGCTGGCAATGATGCTTGAGGTCACCGCATATCCCAAACCCGGGAACGTTGACCGCTGCCATGATTACCCGAGCACCCGGCTCGAACATTTCCTTGCATCAATTATTCTTTCACGACCTTCACTTGAAAGGGCATCGTTACCAGGTGCCGCTGTGGGTGCCATTATGCAGGATGCCATTGCACGCACCAATGTCCATACCGGGGGAAATACACATTTTGGAGCGTTCCTTCTCCTGATTCCCCTCATTATGGGGGGTGATATTGCCGGTGCAATACGGATTACCCGCAATACGACGGTTGATGACGCAGTGGAATTTTACAAGGCGTTTGGGATGACCCAGGTGAGAGTACTGTCTTCAGACAGGCTTGATGTGAATGATCCCGCCGCTCTTGATAGTATTTTACTCCAGCAACTGACCCTGTACGATATTATGTGCCATTCAGCCGTAAATGACATGATCGCAAGGGAGTGGATAAATGGTTTTAAAAAGGTGAGGATGGGGGCGGACCTGCTTCAGGAGAACGGGTGCGGAAGAAATTCAATCGTCATGACATTTTTAGACCTCCTGTCAGATGAGCCTGACACATTTATTGCCAAGAAGCACGGGCCGGAAATAGCAAAAAAAACGATGGAAAATGCCCGTGAGGTGCGGAACGGCACACGTGATCTTGCAACGTTTGACAGGATTTGCATTGATGCCGGGATAAATCCCGGTTCAACTGCCGATATCATCATCGGTTCACTCTACGTTGCCTTGGGGGAAGGGTGGCAATGGGACTGCTGAAAGAAGGGATTAACGAAGTAATAGCGACAACGCACCAGAATGCAGCCCCGATGGGAATTATCCGGAGGAACGAAAAGATCCGCATGGTTCTGTTCCATGGTTCCCATACGGCCGAACGGATTGTTTCCGGGGGCTGGGTTGTTGCAAACTTTATTTTTGACCCGGTACTGTATGTCACCACCGCCTTTGAAGATCTTCCTGCAGAGGCGTTCGTAGAGGAAGATGCCGGAGAATTCACCGTTGAAAGACTTTGTTCCTGCGAAGCGTGGGTGGCTTACAAGGCTAACGTTGAACGTACTACCCGGCAGAGCCTGCTTATCTCACTGGTACCTCTCCGGGAAGAGATCGGAAATATTGCGTTGCACCCTGTTAACCGGGGCTTCAACAGTATCATCGATGCAACAGTCCATGGTACTCGATACAAAGTGACCCGGGATAAAGGGTTGATGGACTTAATTGAATATCATGCAGGGATTGTAAAGAAGTGCGGGGGGACCAGGGAATACGAGGCACTCTCGCTCCTGTTTGACTATCTCGACTATCCCTGACAATTTATCGATATCCGGACTATTTTTTCATTCGTACGGATGAACGAAGCTGAAATAAAAAAGTGATAATGGTTCAGCAGACACGGGGTACCGGATCGCCGATTGGTGGTTCAATGAACCGCTCTCCACCGATTGGTGTCTCCATAATTACCCCTGACCCGGTTGTTACAATTCCTACAATTGCCGCATCCCTGCCATATTTATGGGACTTTATCGCGGCAAGGATGGCCTCGGCATCAGCCTCCGGCACACCCATAAGGACCTTTCCCTCGTTTGCCACCTCGAGAGGGTCGATGCCGAGCATACCGGCAGCACTGCGGACACTTTTACGCAGCGGGAGTGCTTCTTCGTATATCCGCACACTTGTTGCGGACTTTCTCGCCATTTCGTTGATGGCACTGGCAAATCCACCCCTTGTCGGGTCTTTCATTGCGTGAATAGTTCCGGCACCAATAGCTTCCTTTACCAGTCCCCAGACCGGGGCGACATCGGAGCGGATCTGTTCCCCCAGGTCAAAACCCTCTCTGTGGGCAAGGATTGCTATCCCGTGATCTCCAAGTGTACCACTCACGATGATACGGTCACCTGGCACAAGGCCGTTATCCCGGACAATTTTTTCTGCCACACCGATCCCTGAAGTATTGATCATAATTCCATCGAGTGCACCACGTTCCATGACCTTTGTATCGCCAGTGACAAGATTTGCCCCTGCCTCACCGAGTGTTTCGTCCATTGAAGCAACGATACGCTCGAGGTCATGGACCTCGAACCCTTCCTCAATGACCATCCCACATGAGAGCGCAATGGGTTGCCCTCCCATCATGGCGAGGTCATTCACCGTCCCGGCAATTGCTATACGGCCGATGTCGCCCCCGGGGAAAAAGATCGGGCGTACGATATGCGAATCGGTAGTAAACACAATATTCTTCCCCCCAATGGGAAATACCGCACCGTCATCCAGGGATTCAAGCCCGATTCCACCGGCGTTGTTATGGGTAATCTTAGTGAGGACCTGAAGTAGTTCACCCATCACTTCGCCCCCCGCCCCGTGCATCATATTGACTTTCATGAGTTAGTCAACCTCCACTTCGATATTTGAGACAAAGATTTCTTTTCCCTTTGTAAGTTCTGGTAATGCACCACATACCGGGCAGACATAAAGGGTGGTCCCTTCATATCCACAGGTACACTTTACTTCCGGGGAAATCGTGTGGGTCTTGAGGGTTACTCCCTTAAAGAGAGGGTCTTCTTCTGCTATTGCATGGAACAGGAACTCCACCTGGTCAGGATTAACCATTGCCATCTCGCCGATATCGATAAATATCCGCTTTACGTGAATCGCCTGGTGCTCGAGTGCCGCTTTCCGTGCCGTTGCATAGATATCATAGGCAATGCTGTATTCATGCATCCGAAAAATACTCCTGCTTAATCCTTATTTATATGACCATTCTCTGGTGATAAAGACGGGGCACCATGGGGTCCCAATCATTTGGTTACCTGGCTCTTTCTTCATTGGGAACGCCATGCCTGTTTATTCAAATACATTCGCAGGTAAATAAGACAGTACTTCCATGTTTCCGGGTCTTCCAGAATTTTTATTTCATATTGATACGACCCTTCCCCTGATGACTGATACGTATGGCCTCTGGGTATACTGCATATTTTTTATCGTGATCCTGTTTGAGACGGGAGTGATAATTACCCCGTTCCTACCCGGGGACTCACTCTTATTTGTTGCCGGGATGGTGGCGGCAATGGGAAGTCTTGATATTCTTTTGCTGGTTATCACGTTTCTCGTTGCGGGTATTGCCGGAGATGCACTCAACTACTGGATTGGTAACCATATCGGCCTCCGGGTTGTCCAGCAACGCTTCCCCGCAATAGTCCGAAAAAAATACATCAGCCGTACATATGGTTTTTTCGAGCGGTACGGGGGGAAAACAATTTTTTTTGCGCGGTTCATCCCGTTACTCCGGACATTTGCACCGTTCCTTGCAGGCGTGGTGTCGATGGACTACCGGAGGTTTCTCGTTTACAATGTCGCAGGTGCGATCACCTGGTCTGTCGTATTAACAATGGCCGGTTATTACCTGGGCTCAATTCCTGTTATTCGGGATAACCTCTCCCTGTTCATCACCCTGTTTATCATCCTGACGGTGATATCGATTATCGTATTCGTGGCAGGGTTGATCAAAGCCATAAGAGAAGGGAGTACGTAATAACGGATTGATCAAAAAGGAGTGCCATTAGGGCCGTATTCCGGTTAAATGCCTGCTATAGCGGGAAAAAGATAAAAACTTTGGTTGTGAAGATGGTTATTTGGGTAAATGGACCACGTTAAGCCCCTTGTTATCGACCGTTGTCCTGATTGCGGTTTTCAGCCCGATCGGGCGAAGTACCGACTCAACAAACTCCTCACTACGGTTTGTGATGATGGCGATTGCCGGTCCAACCGAACTCATACCTACAAACTCAAACCCTGCATTTCTGAGTTGGCTCATGAAATGGTAGATGGCGAAACTGTGGTGTTCCACTTCTGCCCTTTTTGAACCCCTAAAATCAATCTCCCAGATTACGTCTCCCACTTTTTTGAGGTCCCCCGATTCTATTGCCGGGACCATATCCATCATGATCATGTATGCTTTCAGTTCACGGTCCCGGTAATCGAGTACTCTTGCCTTATTCATCAGGAGATCAAATTCCTGGTCCCCTGCGGACGAGATATCGGTTGGCGGAATAACGATATAGACGTAACTTCCCTCGGCAAACGGGTGATGGTAAATTAAAGACAACTCATCTCCCATCACCACCATGCCCCCGTGGATACTCACTGCGGGCCCTACACCCGTCTCAAATCCAGGTACTATACGTCCTTCGGCGGTTTCTTCCACATAGTTATAACCAATGAGTTTTCGCAACTGGTCATCTGTCAATGGGGACCCGACCGATATGTTGAGTGCTTTTGCAAGTGCGATCATAATTGTACTGGTTGAACCGAGTCCCACGTGCTTATGCTCATGGTCTCGTGCCCGGATACGAAATCCCCCGGTATATCCTACCGTCTTCCGGAACACCGCAACAAAATGCCGGATTAATGCTGCACGCGAATAATCAACCAGGAGGCCCTCCGGGGTACACTCGACTGACACAGAACAATATACCTGGATTGCAAACCCGATCCCACCTCCACCTGGGCGATCGGGTGAGAACCGGTTCATATCCAGCACCGTTAAGTGAATCCTGGCAGGTGCATTTACGGTAATAACATCGTTGGCCGGTACGAGTGAATACGTCCCTTCATACCCAAGTGTCCTGATATTTTCACCTGGAGAGAACGATGTAAATTCATATTCGACGAGGTCAAGGTCCCCCCCGCGTATCTTCATAATTGCCATTTGCTAAAATCTCCTTTGTCTGCAGTTATCTGTCAAAGAATATGTTCTTTCCTGATCCTTTGAGTGGGATGCCATATACCGATGTGCAGTCATCGAGCCAGCCAAGGGAACGTGCCGCAACTCCTGCCGAATACATAATCCTGTTATCCACATTATGCACCTGTGCCGTCTTTACGGCTGAGCCAACGGCGATACCCAGGTCTGCAATCCTGATAATGCAGTTGGGCCCGGCAAACGGAGTGCTGGTGTCATCTCTCCGCGCATATGCGTCCAGGAAGTCCTGGCAGGAGAGAAAACCACATCCCTGGCAGTTCACTCCAACAGCCGCTGCTCCCCGGACCCCGATAAGGACACAGGCATCGCTCATGGCCATGCATGACCCATCCCTGATAAAAAACGAAACCGACTTTCGTTCACCAAAGGCGACCATCTCGTCTGCAAGTTTTTTTAATTCAATATCCGTGACAATTTTTGTTTTAATTTCATCCACGCCCCGTGCTTTCGGGGCTGTCCTTGCCGAGAGGACCATCAGGCCCGCGACCGTCCTGATTGCCTCAGTCTCTCCAGTCATGGGGTAGCGTCGGGTGCACGACAATTTAAATGCGATCTACCTGCCTTCGAAATTGTTAAAAATGAAAAAAAAAGCCTGGCGCCCTTTAATTAGTGACTTTTGTAGTAAGATTTGTGTCAGCCTGGTACCCGTATTCCAAGCAACTCGAGTGTTTACGTTGCCATCATTTGTGCAAGGATAACTGCGAGGTTCATAGACTCGTTACCGTTAGCATCCCCCTTCGCATACAGGTAATCAACCACCCCGATGGTCTGTCCGGAAAGGAATCCGCTCTCACCCTGGTTACCTTTATGCCAGACATATCCTGAATCAGCTATTTTTTCAGCAGTGGCTGAATATAGTCCAGGAGCCTTTTTTATTGCATTGAAAGAATTTTGCGCGTCTGAAACAGAGGGATATTTGGTAAGAGTGACCTCGATGATGTCACCATTATTCGCGAGGAGTTGTTGCCTGCACGAACCTGACCCGCAAAAGGAGCCGTTAATATACCAGTCCTGCGGGCTCCGTTCAAGGTATCCATCAAACATTGATAGTTTCTCGTATAGATCTGTGGTTTTGGTAAGCATCGGGGTGTTATTTTTTTCAGGTGTGCTCATACATCCCGCTGTCAATAATGCAAGAATTGCTAGTGCAGCTAACCAATGGTTACTATTCAATCGCATCCCCTCACTCACATCTTTCCATTCTTGCCTTGAATGTTATATACTAATGGGATACCCGTTTGAGTTGATCGTGGGATTACCCTGTGGGGCCTTAAAAATCCAATAACAGGGCAGGTCACCATTGCAGATCATGCGATTATCAACTGTTCACCGGGATTTATTTTTGAAAATCGGGTATGCCAGGTACTGGCAGCCCCGATACCATTGGATACACGTAATTTTAGTGAAACCGTCAGGATAAAATTGGTATTTCTGCCATATAATCACGATATTGCCAAAATAATTCCACAAATCGAAACTCTTTTATCCGGATCATGACCTATGGTTGCATAGTCGTTTGAGGGACCATTGAACCTATCGGAGGCACATTGAGTATGATGGAAAAATTTGTTTGCCGGGTATGCGGGTATATCTATGATCCAGCAGAGGGAGATCCGGATGCAGGGATCAACCCGGGTACCGCATTTACTTCACTCCCCGGTACCTGGCATTGTCCGGTCTGTGGATCACCAAAAGAAAAGTTTACCTTGATGGAACAGGAAGTGCAATAATGGTTGTCAGGACGATAATTCCGGACTGTTACTCGATAGCGGCGCTCGATTTTGATCGACGCCTGTTTGATGCGCTTGTCCCACTACCCGATGGGACGAGTTATAATGCTTATTTAATTAAGGGAAGCCAGAAAACTGCTCTTATTGACACGGTTGACCCTTCAAAAGAACTGGAACTGGTGTCTGACCTGGTCCGTCTCGGTACTCATTCGATAGACTACGTGATCATTAACCATGCCGAACAGGACCATGCGGGGTCCCTGCCGATGATCCTCGAGTTGTTTCCGTCCTCAAAGGTGGTAACAAACGAGAAGTGTAAGGAACTCCTTCTCCATCACCTCGACCTGGAAGAAGACCGTTTTATTACAGTAAAAGACCGGGAAACTCTGTCTCTTGGGAATAAGACCCTTGAATTTATCATTGCGCCATGGGTTCACTGGCCTGAAACAATGCTCACCTACCTCAGGGAGGACCGGGTCCTTTTTTCGTGTGACCTGTTCGGTACGCATTATGCGACCAGCGACCTGTTCATGAAAGATGAAAAAATCATTTATTCCGCAGCAAAACGGTATTATGCGGAGATTATGATGCCGTTTCGGGGCAGCATCAAAGGTCACCTGGAAAAAGTAAAAGCACTGGATATTGATATCATTGCACCGAGTCATGGTCCGGTTCACAACAACCCCGATTTTATCCTCCCGGCATACATGGAGTGGACGTCAGATTCGGTAAAGAATGAAGTGGTGATCCCCTATGTTTCGATGCATGGCAGTACACGAAAGATGGTGGACCATCTTACCTGCGCATTAATTGAACGAGGTATTGCGGTGAAGCCCTTTGATATGACGGTTACCGATACGGGCAACCTCGCGATGGCACTGGTAGATGCTGCAACTATCGTCATCGCTACCCCAACGGTCCTGTTCGGCCCGCACCCGCAGATTGTCTATGCAACCTACCTTGCGAATTTGCTCCATCCCAAAGTGAAATTTGCATCGATTATAGGCTCTTATGGCTGGGGAGGTAAGACAGTCGATGTATTGAAAGCCATGCTGACACACATCAAACCCGAATTGCTTGACCCGGTGCTTGTGCAGGGATTGCCTGGAGAATCATGTACAAGGGATCTTGACCGTCTTGCAGATGATATTGCCAGGAAGCACAAAGAAACCGGCTTGTTACCTTCATGATTGCAGGGAGGAATTATCAACCAGATATCAGGAATATCCATTTATTTTAGCGTATCCAGCACCAGATACTCATGACCTGACAAGCGGTCACTGTTACTGGATGGTTGTGCAACAATCCGGGATTATAAACTTTTTTAGACAAATTTGAACAGGTGGTTACCCGGGTACTTCCAATTTTCGATCTGATGGTGTCAAATCAACCCTTTGAATATTGAATGGCAGGAGATAATTTCAGCACGACACGCCGGGTTATTTCTATCCAGGAAATTTGAAAAGAAACCGCGTTTTCACAGAAATGAAGAATCTCTGAATATTACCATTCGTTCAAATAATCACACCGGGCATGATCACACGGAGGGTCATCCAGGAGATCAACTCTTTTTACGTTAACATCAGAAAATTGAATAACATCACCGTCCAACCTGTTATCCCAATGAAGCAGATCGCCCTGTACGGAAAGGGTGGGATCGGCAAGTCCACCACATCGGCCAACCTGTCAGCAGCCCTGGCAGAGATGGGACACGATATCCTCCAGATTGGGTGTGATCCCAAGCGCGACAGCACACGAATGCTGATGCAGGGCAGGTTCATCCCTACCGTAATGGACCATGTCAGGACAGAAGGCGATGCAGACGTCCGGCTTGAAGATATTATGTTCACGGGGTACCGGGGGGTGCGGTGTGTAGAGGCCGGAGGGCCTGAACCAGGTGTCGGGTGTGCCGGACGGGGAATTATAGCCACCTTCCAGATCCTTGAACGACTGGGTGCTTTGAAAGGTGATATCATTGTCTATGACGTCCTCGGAGACGTGGTATGCGGTGGGTTTGCCATGCCGATGCGTGAAGGATATGCGCAGGAGGTCTACCTCGTCACTTCCGGGGAACTGATGTCATTATACGCGGCAAATAATATCTGCAAGGCCATTCAACGGCTGTCCCTGAGGGCGAAAAACCGGTGCCGCCTTGCCGGCGTGATTTGCAATTCAAAAAATATGGAACATGAAGAGGACCTCGTCATCGAATTTTCGAGGCGGATCAACAGCCGGCTCATCCATTTCATCCCACGCGACAGGACCGTCCAACTGGCAGAACTCCATAAAAAAACCGTGATTGAGTATGCACCTGAGTCTCCCCAGGCAGGGGTATACCGGTCACTTGCAGGGATCGTAGCAACGAATGAGCAGTTTACCATTCCCCGTCCGCTGGATACCGATGAACTTGAATCCCTTGCCTTTGAGTACATCTAGGACCGGTGGCTGCACCCTTACCGGGGCGCTTGCAGTTACTACCGGGATAAAAGACTCAGTTACCATAATTCATGGCCCTCCCGGCTGTGCGCATCATAATTTTTCCCTTATTCATGCGACCCTCCTCGATAACGACTGTACGGTAATCCCACTCGTCATGTCTTCAGGAATGTCTGAACATGATGTGATATTCGGAGGGGAGGAAGCGCTATTGAAGGTGATCCGGCAGGTGGCATCGGAGGATCCCGGGATAATTTTCGTGCTCTCGACGTGTATTTCCGAGATGATTGGCGATGATGTCATGGCCGTCACGAAAGATGCGGGGGTGCCGGTCTGCATGGTGCCGACCGGGGGCTTTCTGGGTGGAGATTTTGAAAAGGGTTTTTCCCAGGCCCTCATTGCAGTTTCAAATCTTGCGTTACTGGTGATCACGACTCCCGGATGTGTCCTGAAAAACCCGGGCTCTGTTAATCTGATTGGGGAGAAAAACCTCGAATACGAGGTGAAACAAAATTTTATCGAAGTTAAACGCCTGTTATCCCTGCTTAACCTGACTATCAACCTCCGATTTGCCCATGATATCGTCCGCAATGATATCAACCAGCTCCCTTTCGCGTCATTGAATATTTTAAGAGAACCTGCACTATCGGGAGTCGGTGAACACCTGCAGTCCATGTCCGGGACCCCGTATGTCAGCTCGTTTCCTCTTGGTATCAGCGGGACCCTGTCCTTTATCAGGGATGTCGCTGACAGATTAGGATTAGCGCCAGATGAAGCGTTGGATAGCGAAATAAAGAGTCTAGCGGAGATATTTCAAGGATTTTCAGACCTCTTTGGTACCCGTGTAAGGTTTAATATTCCGCCAGAGCACCCGGAATACCCATTGATCAGGGAGATTTCAAATAAAATCGGGTTCATGGAATCATCGGGTGGCACCGTATTAACAGTACCGTACCCTTTTCCGGTGGGTACGAGTGGTATGAAACGGATGCTCCACCTCTGGAGGAGGACACTCACGTGCCGGGCTGCTTAAACCCCGTGTGGCCATGTGCCCTGACCGGGGCTGTTACGGCATTATCAGGATTTTCAGGTATCGCCGTAGTAATTCACGGATCAAGTGGTTGTTATTTCTACCCGGCCACGTTGTTGCACCATGATCTCCACAGCACTTTCCTGGTCGAGCAGGAAGTGATCTTCGGTACGAGTGACCGTCTCGTAGAGGTAGTAAAGGACCTCTCCCGGACCTACAAAAAAGTGGCAGTTGTCAACTCGTGTGTCCCCTCCATCCTTGGCGAGGATGTGAGGGACATTCTTTCAGAATATCACATAATTTTCGTCGATAGTCCCGGATTTGTCGGGGACTTTGAGTCCGGGTATCTTGGTGCAGTCAGGGGCCTGCCGGTTTGCAAGGGACAAGGGAAGGACTGCGTAAATATTGAAGGTATCAACCTCATCGACCCATTTGCCCGCGGTAACCAGCGGGAAGCAGAACGCCTGCTTCACCTGGTGGGAGTTTCTGCCGGCACAATATTCTGCCATGATTCGCTCGAGTCACTCAGCAGTACAGCCGACTTTGCAGTCACGGTAAACCCGGACCTCTCCGCAGGATATGGGCATAATCTGGGCTCATTCCTTGGTCTGCCTTCAATACGAAAAACGGTATCTGCCTTGGCAGATGTATTTTGTTCCGCAGAGACTGCCGGAATTGAAAACGAGATCCAGGTTGTCGAAGAACGGATTACTAAGGCTGCTGATAAGTACCTGAAACGGTTTGATCCTCCCTCGGTAGCGATTTTCTCCACCGGTTCCTATGCAGGATTTGCCGCGGCCACGTTGCAGCAGTACCTTGATGCGGATATTGTGTTCTGCGGGTCACGGAACGAACCGTTATCCTCATGTATAAATGCAGTAAAAGTGACCTCCCTGGCAGAAATCGGGGCTGCGATACGTGAGCATGCTCCCGACTTAGTCCTCGGTTCCACCTTTGAACATTCTGTCGCCGGATCTGCTGCGTTTGTCGGACTTACCCCCCCGGTGCGTGGGCAGTTCCGCCTTTCATCAAAACCACTCGCCGGTACAGAAGGAGAGCTTTCGTTCATGGAGGACGTCCTGAATGCCTGTATGGACCACCAGCAACGAAAACACGTACGATAATTACCAGTCACGGCTCCGTCTTTTTTTCTCCTTCGATCTGTTTTTATCACTTTCACCCCGCGCATATCGAGACTTTATATACCCCGATTGTCAGAGTGGATATTTGGCAGATGAAATGACCATGATTCCAAAAGCGGGATACTTTCAACAGAACGGGTATGCAGCACTTGATGACGAAGGAATGCCTAAGCAGATAGCGGAACTGAATATCCACGGGACAAAGTACGGGATCCGAATCGACGAATTGAATATGACCCTCCATGGACACCACCCGGCACGGGTCGAGCGGGTGTTCCAGAACTGGCAACAATACCTGGGCGGGATCGCAGGGCTTGCCCGGCTCTCCCGTTCGGGTAAGGCATTAAATATTGAACTGGTCGAAGGGGGAAGATATACCGTATCTCTTGATTCCCTTGTCACCGCACTTGCGCGGCGGGGTATGTATGCATCAGTTGGTGAAATTCCAGAGCCCGTTACTTCCTGGGATACCAGGGGGAGAAAAATTGCACAGGGCCAGCAGACAATTCCGGTGCATGCGACATAACATGGCCGATGTTCCAACCATGCGATATAAAAATGAGGGTGGGATCAGGTCTTAATGATTATTTCTGCAACGGCGTCCCCGACACCGGTAGTCCCCAGCGACCCACCCATATCTTTTGTCACATCTCCGGCAAGGATGCATTTTTCGATAGCGCTGACAATTGCACCTGCTGCTTCATGCTCTCCGATATGGTCGAGGAGCATGGAACCCGCCCAGATCGTGGCCATCGGATTTGCAACTCCGAGCCCCTTATACTTTGGAGCAGACCCGTGAATCGGTTCAAACATCGAGGTCCCTTCGGGATTGATGTTCCCACCCGGGGCAAGGCCGAGACCCCCCTGTATCATTGCACCGAGATCGGTGATGATATCGCCAAACATGTTCGGGGTGACGACGACATCGAACCATTCCGGGTTCTTCACGAACCACATCGTAATGGCATCGACAAAATTAAACTCAGTGGTAACGCCGGGATGCAGGGATGCCCGATCAAGGAAGACATCCCGCCAGAGGCCGTATATGTCTGACAGCACATTTGCCTTGTCTACTGACGTTAATTTTTTCTTTCGTTTCTCTGCGAGGTTGAAGGAGTAATCGATCACACGACGGGCCCCTTCCCGGGTAATAACGCCGATCTGGTAGGCGATCTCTTCTGCATCGCTCTCCACATCGAGATCGAATTTGGCGAAATAGAGCTCGCGCCTGATTGATAGTTCCAGTTTCTGTTGCCCTTTAAAACGGGAGCCAATTCCTACGTAGAAATCCTCGGTGTTTTCTCTTACTACAATAAAGTCAATATCTTCCGGACGCTTTCCCGCAAGTGGTGTTGCAACACCTTCAAGCAGGCGGATTGGTCTCAGATTAATGTACTGATCGAAGTAAAAGCGCAGGGCTAACAGGATACCTTTCTCAAGGATTCCGGGTTTAACCCGCTCATCCCCGATAGCGCCGAAATAAATTGCCGGAAACGTTGCCAGCTCTTTTAATTCAGCTTCATCGAGGAGCGTTCCCGTTGTAAGGTACCGGTCAGCACCAATATCAAAGTCCGTCCACTGGATGTCAAAGTTAAATCGCTCACCAGCTGCATCCAGAACCTTTTTTCCTTCAAGAATGATCTCGGGGCCGATACCGTCTCCACCTATTGATGCGATGCGGTACATACCGGCACCTCCTGTAACCCGCAGGCATATTCTACAAGACCCCCCGAGTCCACAATTCTCATCAGGAACTCAGGAATGGGTTCTATTGTTAACTTTCTGCCTTCTACGATAAGATAACCCCCCAATAAATCGACCATTACATTTTCTCCTTCGAGAATGGACCCCGCTTTATCGCAGACAACCGGGAGCAGCCCGACATTTATTGCATTGCGGTAAAAAATCCGTGCAAACGATTCGGCAATGACCATGGTGATCCCCGCTCCTTTCAATGCTATCGGTGCATGTTCGCGGGATGACCCGCATCCAAAATTTTTACCGGCAACAATCGCGTCCCCGGGTTTTACTTCACGGGCAAATTCATCCCTGGTGCCTTCAAATGCATGTTTTGCAAGCACATGGGGGTCATAAATTGAAAGGTACCTCCCGGGCATTATTGCGTCCGTATCGATATTATCTCCAAATTTCCAGACTCGCATTTATTTCACCTCCCTTGGATCGGTAATTTCACCATAGATGCCACTTGCCGCTGCCGTTGCTGGTGAACAAAGGTACACTGATGCACCGGTGCTCCCCTGGCGTCCCTTAAAATTGCGGTTGGACGTGGAGAGTGATACCTCCCCGGGAGCCAGGAGCCCGAATGCGCCTCCCATGCATGGTCCGCAGCATGGTGCTTCAACAAGTGCCCCGGCCATAACGAAGCGTTCTATCAGTCCTGCACGCAGCGTTTTTAAATATTCCTGTCGTGAGGCGGGTATGATGATGACCCTGACGTTATCAGAGAACTTCCGGTAGCCAAGCACTTCCGCGGCCTCGGCAAAGTCCTCATACCGCCCGTTCGTGCATGACCCGATGAATACCTGGTCAACTTTTGTCCCGGCAACTTTAGTCACATCTACTCCCAGGTCAACATTATGGGGCTCTGCAACTTGCGGGGAGAGATTTGTCACATTGTAGGTGCGGTTTTCAATAAACGATGCATCACGGTCGCTTTCCAGGGAAAATGGAACCACGTTTCGCACATGCCTGATGTAGTCCCAGGTTATGGTATCCGGGGGGACTATCCCCGCTTTTGCACCCATCTCGATTGCCATGTTACAGCAGGTCATACGCCCTGGCATGTCCATGGTCTCAAAGGTTTTGCCGGTAAATTCAATCGCCTTGTATGTCGCCCCATCTGCCCCGATATCAGCCGCTATTGAGAGGATCAGGTCTTTTGGACCCACTCTTTTCTGGAAAGGCCCGGTAGTTTCTACCTTGATAGTTTCCGGTACACGGAAATATAATGCCCCGAATTTCAGGGCAAAGCCCATGTCGGTTGAGCCGATACCTGTCGCAAATGCACCTGCGGCCCCATACATACAGGTATGGGAATCAGCCCCTACAACGATCTCACCCGGTGCTGCTTTTCCCATCTCCATGGTCACCTGGTGGCATACGCCCTCCCTGATGTCATAATTGAAGATTCCCTGTTCTTTTGCAAAATTTCTCATATACACTTGATTTTTTGCCGCTTCAATTGAATCTGCAGGGACCTGGTGGTCAAAGAGCATGGTGACCCTTTCGGGGCTGTGGACTTTTTTCCCTCCCATTTCGTAAAATTTCTGGATTGCAAGGGGTCCCGTGATATCGTGAATCATCGCGTTATCAACCGGCGCCATCACTACTTCACCTGCACAGACATCCTTTTTGCATTTTATTGCAAATATTTTCTCAATTATCGTTGCACCCATGCTCGATCACCATTTCTATTGGATTTTTTATTATATTCCCCTTTGGGTTGACTTCGGTGAACAAAAACCGATACTACCGGCGATACACTTTTGTCAGTAGGAGTATTGGCAAATGGATTATCGTGGTGATAAAAATGATGGTTACCGTAGTTTTGAAAAATTCCATGTTGGGACTCCCGATTTTTTTTCCAAATATTTTCCCCGACCGAAGTCCACTGGTAACAATCGCTGATGTAGATTTTGCAACCGCCATAAGGTATATCATAGCCAGAGAAAATAGTTGGTCGATGATATACATGCGAAAACAATTGATGCGATTCGTCATGGTATGCCTGTTCCTTATGGCAATCACCCTTGGGACTGTTACCGCAGCGACGACCGATTCGATGGATAGTAATGCGATTACAAGCAGTGCAACAGGAGAACTCCTGGTCACACCCGACCGTGCGGAGATCTCACTCTCTGTCCAGACGCAAAATGCTGATGTGAAGGCTGCCCAGAGTGAAAATGCGAAAATTATGAATGATGTGATGAATGCACTGACAAGTTCGGGGATACCAAAAGACCAGCTTAAAACGACCGGGTATTACATCTACCCAGTCTATGAAGACAATAGTAACAACCTGTTTTCAAAGAAAGTCAAGACGTACCAGGTGACCAATACCCTTGTTATTACGTTAAAAGATATCAGCAAGGCAGGGGATGTAATCGATCTCGCCGTGGCGAACGGTGCCAACCAGGTAAATTACATCTCGTTTATGCTTGCACCCGAGACTGAGCAGTCCTACCGCAGTGTTGCGCTTACAAAGGCGGTCCAGCAGACACGGGCAGATGCCAATGCAGCTTCAGCTGCGCTGGGTGTGAACATCACCGGTGTAAAAGAGGCAGTTATCGGGAGCAGCCTGCCCCCGGTTGTCTATGACACCACAAGGTCATTGAAGATGAGTGGAGGTGCAGGACCCGCTATGCCCACACCGATTACACCGGGAGATGTAAAGGTGTCTGCATCTGTCACGGTAAGCTATCTTTTCCTTTAACACCTATGGGTTCCCATTACAATGGGGCCTTCATTTTTTCATTTATTCTGGTAAAATCCGCATAAATTTCCTGCGTTGTCCCGTTAATAACAATTTTAATGCTTGAGAGCCGTACCTTACTTCGGATTTAAATAATGGAACGAAATATCGGGTTCAAAGAGAGGAGATATATTGAGGAATTGCGGATCCTCACGAAGTCAACCGCACTTGATTGTGTGATTGACGAGCGTTTCTGCCGCATTATATACGTGGTAAAAATCGGGGACATGGGCCTGGCCATCGGGAAAAAGGGGGAGAATATCCGGAGAATGCAGACGGTGCTGGGCAAAAAGATTGAGATGGTTGAGTATGCCGAATCGATGGAAGAATTTATCGCGAATATTTTCAGGCCTGCTGAAATTGACCATATCAGGAAAAAGAACGGGGAATCACAGGTTGACGTGTTTTTGAAGAAGAAAACTGAGCTCGGTATTGCGATCGGCAAAGGGGGATGTAATATTGAGAAAGGCCGGATACTTCTAAAACGCTTTTTTGGTTTTGATCTGTGCGAAGTCCTTGCTGAAGGTGTACCGGATGTCTGAATCAGAAGTCCTCGATGAACTGTTCCGGGTAATCGATGATCGGATCGTCAACCCGAAACCCGGGTCCTATGTGACCAGTCTTGTCAATGACCCGAAAGGAATTGATAAGGTTTTGGAAAAAGTTGGTGAAGAGGCAACCGAGTTTATTATTGCAATGAAAAACGGGATCTCCGCACGCACGGTTGAAGAGGCTGCAGACCTGCAGTTCCATCTTCTTATCGCACTCCGCGTGGCTGGAATTGATCTATCTGATCTGATGGCGGAATTAAAAAAACGCAGGCGATAGAGATCTTCTCAAGGCTGGAAAAAACATTATTTTTTAGCCTCCTTTTCAGCTGCCTTGGAAAAATATCGACTCTTATCTTATTTTATCAATTACGCGAATGATATTGGAATTTAACTATTATGCCACATCTTCGGGGTCTTTTCCCTCACCAGGATTTTCATCCGGCGAGGTACGCCTGTAACCGGATAAACGGTGGGAGTTCTGCAGGATGTAACCCTGATGATTCGGCCACGGCACGTTCAAGGAATATGCCTGATTTACAGCGGATTGCAATAGCAATCCCATCACTCGGGCGGCAGTCTATCATTTCCTCTTGGTTGTCCCGGAAGAGCACCAGGTTCGCATAATATACCCCCTCCTCGAGAGAGTCGATATGAAGTGCCCGGAGCGTGACCTGGTAACGGTTGAGGAACTCAATAAACAGGTCATGGGTCAATGGTCTCGGTGAAATTTCGTTATTCATTGCAGCATTGATGGAAATTGCTTCCCAAAGGCCGGTATATATCGGGAGGCAGATATCCCCTGCCACATCAAGAAGTACCGCCGGTGAAACTCCTGCTGGTGATACCGCGACAAAAACCCCCCTGACACGGCAGGGAATAAGATCCATGAAATGATTCATCAATCTGATTGCTGATAAGAGTTCCCTCGTCAGGCCAGACCGCCCATTATCAGATCGCAAAAAGGTCCCGGTTCCCGGTAATCCTGGTAAGGCCTACCCTGAGTGCGGCATCGAGCCACCCATGACCATAACTGAAACAGGCAAGCGCGTCCTCGAACCGTTCCATCCGCAAAAACATTCCTCCTCCACCCAAATAGGCAGCCGCGATGGCAATTACCCTTTCACCTCCATCATACCAGTGAATGCCGGTCTCAGAACCGGGTATGGATGATATGACTGCACCATCAAGGAGTCGTTGGTAACGGCAGGCTTTTTCGACAAGTTGAGGGTTGAAATGAACCGGGACTGATGTACTGCCTGATATCAGGTTACTGCAAAGAGGACCGGAAGTAACAATCCCGATAAAGTTCCCGGTATCCAGCCAGCCTGCCGCGTACGCAAAGCTTGCAAGCGCGTTCACCGGGTCATTGTTTTCCATGCAACAACTGCCGTCTTTCTGGTAGCACTGTGCCATCATGAGAATCTCCCGGCCTGCGAGTGCAAGCAAGCTTCCCGGTGGAGCAGTGTTACCCGGATGACCAAGGACGCCGGACAACTCCTCATGAAAGGTGTAAATTTCCATAACCGGCAAACACCTCCAGGTATTCCCGCTCCATATCATGGAGACTTGCAGGGACCACCAGGATATGAAGGGGCCCGCCAAAATCTGTCTCCATCATGGTTGCCGCACCACCGGCCCGGACTATTGGTTCCGGTGAACCTGCCCTGGCTATCCCAACATAGCAGGGAATTTGAAACCCGGATTCTGTTGCCATCGGCTCGAGGAGATTTACTGCCTCGTGAACAGTCATATAACGGTCCTCCTGGATATCCAGGTAGACGATGGTGTGCAGGTTATCAGCCAGATTTTTCTTAATTACCTCGCCGGGTGTTGTCGGGCACCATTTACCGTATGGAAATGGAAGGGAGCAGGACTTCCCAAACCGGTAATTCTGCAGCCCGGAAAGACCACAGACCGCCGATACAATGGATGATCCATGGATGATCTCAGTCTTTACCCCCATATGCGCAGCCCGTATCCGGAGATCGATGTGTGTGGTGGAGACCATCGGGTCACCGCCTGTGAGGAAGACCACATCCGTGTCAATGGCTTTTGAAAGGAACCCTTCGGGGTGTTGTTCCACGTCATCCCTTTTCAGGACTTCCAGGTCTTTCCCATAGTAACACCTCATCTCGGCCAGCGAGGTCCCGGTGAGCAGTGAGGTATATGCTTCAAGGCAGACCAGGTCGGCACTCCTGATGGCCTTTCGGCCCTTCTCTGAAATATCTTCAAGGTCATAGAGACCAAGCCCTACAAATGTAAGCATTGTATAATCGCCACCAGGTTATTGCTTTTTTCTGATTGAAGTGAACTTCACGATTTCGTTTTATTTATGTTGAAATGGTATTTCAGCTCACAATTCCGGGATCTCATCCCCGTCTTCTTCGCTGTGAAGAGCCGATTTACCAGGTCCAAGATATTCCGCTTCCGTGCTCCATACGACAAACCGTGTGAGGTCCGGTGAAAAGACGGGGGTCTCTCTGCCAGTGACCCCGTGTGTGATAGGTTCAGCAGAGACCAGGTGCCCGTTACGGATTACATAGAGGCGGCGAAATGGCCATTCTTCTCTGGGTTTGATCTCCCGGTCGTAATAGATCTGCCGTGCAAGGGCCAACGTACAGAAATTTCTTCCCGGGAACTCGAAAAGAACGTCCTGCATGTAGCGGCGTATGTACCAGCGCATCTCTCCTGCAAGAGAGAGGCCGCTCACCAGCGAATCGATTGGAATGGTAATCCCTCCTGCCATTTCTTTCGGGTGATAAAACCGTAAGATGTTTCGGGATGTCTCAGAAGCATGGAGTGTCTGGTACAGGTTGATGCCGTTCCGCTGGAGGAAGAATACGTTCATTCGCGATATTCCAGGTGAAAATTTAGTTTTCAATCATAAAATACTGCGCCGTGACTACAAAGCAAATAACTCTTCCATTGAGTGATGGGGCAATCCATTGCCGATACAACCGGAATACCCATGGCATAACTGTTCCGGTTATGAAAAAAGGGAGAAAATTTCTATACAAGGCATTTTAGGTATACATCCGGTTATCAAAGGAAATCTCATTCCGAACCTTCCGGACCGCCGCAAGAAAGTCTTCAGCGCTTATTTCATCTGCTTCTTTCCGGACCGCGATCATTCCTGCTTCACGGCAAATTGCCTGGACTTCGGCCCCGGTCGTGTTCTCGGTGAGGTCTGCAATTTCCTCCAGTGAAACACCGCTGAGCCTGAGTTTTGCAGAGTGTATTTTTAAGATTTCCAGCCGGGAATCCCGGTCGGGAAGCGGGATCTCAATCACACGGTCGAACCTTCCCGGCCTGAGGAGTGCCGGGTCCAGCATATCAACCCTGTTTGTGGCAGCCATTATCCGGACATCGCCCCGGTTATTAAACCCGTCCATCTCGGCAAGGAGCTGCATCAATGTCCTCTGCACTTCGGCGCTACCGGACGTTCCGTCATTTGTCCTTGTACTGCCGACTGCATCAATTTCGTCAATAAAAACAATAGAAGGAGCACGTTCGCGGGCAAGCATGAATAATTCGCGCACCAGCTGGGCACCTTCGCCGATGTATTTATGGACGAGTTCGCTGCCTGACATCCGGATGAACGTGGCCTTGGCCTGGTGGGCTACCGCCTTCGCAATCAGCGTTTTACCCGTTCCCGGTGGTCCGTAAAGAAGGATACCCTTTGGGGGTTCCACACCAATCCGCTCAAAAATCTCCGGCCTGGTGAGCGGGTACTCCACGGACTCCCGTACCTCTTCGATTTCTTTTAAAAGGCCACCAATCTGGCTGAACGTGACATTCGGTGACTCATCCAGCTCCATGATGCGGACACGTGAATCAAAAACATTGCCCACGATTTTAACAATGGAGAGTGCGTTGTTTACCGCTACTTTTGCACCAGGTTTTAATTCATTCCCTATTTCTGCACTCACATGTGTCAGGTATTCCTGGTTATTGCCCTGCTGGCGTAAATAGACCTCTCCATTCTCGAGGATATCCACGACAACGGCGATGAACAGCGGCATCCGCTTGAGTTGGGCATTCTCGCGTTTCAATTGGGTGTTATCCCGTAAGAGCTCGTCATTTTTTATTTTGACTTCCAGGACCTGTGCCTCAATATCCCGGAGCCGGAGTTTCAATTTCAGTTCCCCCTCCTG
>SESC01000252.1_pt1 | contig 21219 bp, 14 predicted proteins | sample 3171431 | NCBI WGS metagenome assembly SESC01 (sample SAMN06051868, study PRJNA518727) | freshwater metagenome | biome: subpolar coniferous forest; feature: holomictic lake; material: water; isolation source: holomictic Lake 227, 8 m depth | place: Canada: near Kenora, Ontario | collected... | reverse complement strand
CGATAGCATAATCAGACACTCCGACTTTATTCAGCCATTGTTCAAATAATCGTGAAAAAGGGGTATGGGATTGTTGCTCAAACACCTGACGCAATTCTTTAAAGCCCGCTCTTTTAAACTGATATTTTTTCCAGAACGTTCGTAGAGCGGCATAAAAGTACTTATCCCCCAGTTGTGCCCGGAGCGCCATAAATAGCATTGCAGACTTTCCATAACCCACTGTAGACGAGGCGACATGATGCCGGGCTTTAAAAGCCGATAAGGGTTCTTCCTCACCTAAGGGCAGTGCCTGTCTATCGCGTAACCAGCCATAACGCATATCCTTGGCTGCATCTTTGCCAGCGTCTTCTTTAAAGGCATAATCCGCCATGAAAGTGGTCAAGCCCTCAGACCAATTTCCCTGTTCAGAATTGATAAACACCCCATTCCCCCACCAATTATGCAACACTTCATGTCCCAAGGAAGTGTCTTTGATAAAGGGTAGTTTTAACACCTCACGACCCAAATAAGTTAAAGTGGGCATACCTAAGCCCGTGGGTAACACACTCGATACAATACTAAAATGCGTATAGGGATAGGCACCCAACTGCTGACTGTAACGTTCTAAATAACGTTTGGATGCGGTTAAATAGTCATCCGCTAACTCGGCAATCTCTTTATGAAAATACGTGCGTAAAGTGATTTGTTTCTGCTGGATATAAAAACTTTTCTCTTTGACTTCATAAGCGCCGATCATTAAATCAATCCCCTCAATCGGGTGATCCATGATAAAGGTGGCATGACGCAGATGATCACTATTTGCTTCTGACACAGGCGTACCCGGAACAACCGCTATTTGATCTTCTGGCGTTTGGATAGTTATTTTGTATGTTATTAGCTTTCCGTTATCGGGATACCAGTGACTATTTGCTGATAAAAAGCTACCTTCTTGAGATAAGAATAAGGGGATTCGATCCGCTGGACTGGACTGATTAAACTCTGAATTCAATTCCGAAAGCTGTCCGTGATAACGAAGATGCAAGGTGGGATGCTTGGTTGATTTTGGTAATATCACTTCATAGCGAGGTTGCGTGGCATTGCCGATGTTTTTAACGTTGATCGATCGACCCGCACAATCAGCAGAATCGATGATTAATTCTGGGGATAATTCGAAAATATAACGAGATTGACTGTTGAGAATGATATGAGCGTCCGCTTCAAACGTATGCTGACTCGGATTGACTTTTACTGCTAAATCAAGGGTTGGCGTGAATGCCTGAGCCGAGAAACTCACTACCGAAAGCTGAATAACAATTAAGAAGCGCTGTATCGTCATTTGGGTAAACTGCATGGTCTATGGTGCAAAAGTCGACCATGGATCAAGTAAAGTTAATCCAACGATATTAATAAAATCTTTAGTATTTCGTGTTGCTAAGGCAAATTCATGGCGTAATGCAATTGCCGCAATCTGAGCGTCCTCGGTAGAAATCGGTAAACCAGAATGAGTTCGCATAGCGACCAACGTTGCATATTCTTGTGCCGCCAAATCGTCGAAAGGCAAACAAAGACCAATAAAATCTTGCTTAAACATCTGTTCAATCGCTCCGGCAATTAAATCTCTGCGCTTACCATTGGGTAATAAAGCTACACCCAATAATAATTCGGCTTGCGTGATTGCACTGGTATAAAAAATGGCAGTTTTTTGTTGTTCAAACCAGGCTAAAACAGCCGCAGAAGGCAGAGGACGCATTAACTCAGAAAGTACATTTGTATCCAAAAGTACGCCCTGCATGCTTATTCTTCAACTATGGGAGGTGTTCTGGTGATTTTTCGTTCAGGTATAGGTAATGTATCTACATCTAAACTAGCAAAATGTTTTTGAATCTTTTGTGCAAAAGAGACTTGATCTTGCTGTGGCAAAACGGCTCGTAACAAAATATCTCGCACCTCCTGCTCCATAGAGCATCCGTGTTGAGCAGCCTGTAAACGCAATCGCCTCTTCACTTCCTCATCGACATTCCTAATCGTAAGCGCAGCCATATTCATCCCCAAAATTGACATCAATGCCATCATTGTAATCAAATATGAACTCATCAACAATAAAAACCTAACTCACCGTCACTCGCTCTCACAAACCTCACCTCTACCCTTTCATTTAAGCGTTTCCACCTAACTTGACAATCAGCCATAACCCTAGCTAATAGTTTATAAAATGTCTGACCATGGTTACGTATTTTTAAGTCACGTAAGAAACTGGAAAGTATTCCTAATGCCTATGAACATGATGCAAGTCAGGCGTATGAGGGTGGCTATGCGTCATTTGATCATGCTGATGGGAATGACTGTGCACTCCCACTCCCACCGGCATTTGAGCATGAATATGGGCATGGTGTCCGTCATCATGAGAATGCGCATGTTCATGCGCTAACGCCTCATGCTTATGTTTGTGTTCATGCCGTTCTGAGATATGCAGCACGATACCCATCACCATCAGTGCTGCACCCCCTAACAACCACGGACTCAAGACCCGTTCACCTAGTCCAAAGGCAATGAGTGCACCGATAAAAGGCGCGGTAGCAAAGATTGACCCTGTTCGTGCCGCGCCCAATGCACGCTGAGCCAGCAAATAGAAGCGCAGACTCAGGCCATAACCGGTCACGCCAATCAGAAAAAGACCCACACCTGCAGACTGTGACAACGCTGTTTCGCCGGTTATTGCTGCTATCAGAAATGAACAGGCCGAACCCAATGCTGCCTTACCTAACACCACTTGTCCGGGGTCAAGATCAGCAAGCTTTCGCGACAAGGTATTATCCGCAGCCCATGCAACAGTGGCTACCATGACTGCAAGTAAACCAATAAGCTGTATTGCTCCATTCTCGATCCGATCGAATACCAGCAAACCGCCCCCTATGGTCAAGAAAGTGATTGCCAACACTACCCGGCGGTCGATAGGCTCTCTATAAAGCAGACAAGACAACAACACAGTAAAAACAGCTTCCAGCGTGAGCATCAGTGATGCACTCACGTCGCTAGTCCGTTGCAAACCCCAGGCAAACACCACAGGGCCAAACACGGCACCACACAGTGCCATCAACAAAAGGCGCGGCCAGTGCTGTTTCCGCAAAGCGGCTTCTTTAGCAGTGCCAGAACGTAGCAATAATCCTGCTACCGCAGCACCTGCATATAGCATGGCAGCCGTCATCCAGGCGCTTACACCGATGCCAAGCCGTTGAATCAGTGGCGTACTGGCTCCAAATAAAAGTGCCGCCAACAATGCAAAGAACGCACCGCGCGCTGCAGGAAGATTTTTCACGCTAGGTTTCCCAGTGAGGAATTGAAATGACTCATCATTTTAGACTGGATTCTGCCATTCACCTGAAATACTTTTGACTCACAGCTGCCGATCACGGTTTTGCAGGAAGTGCTGCGTCATAGCGGCTTGGATGTTATTCTATTTACCCCCGTCCACGTCGAAGTGAGTCAGCGTAAGCGTGTTCTTCAAGACCAGTTAAGGAGTTCATCCATCAATGTACAATCGTCAGATATTTTCTCTATTATTGCTCGGCGTCATGTTGGGGTTGGGTTATTGGGTAGTCAAACCCTTTCTGGTACCCGTGGCTTGGGCAGCCATCATCGCATTTCCGACCGCCCTCTCTTGTTGCCGGATGCAATAGCCCGTATTCCTATTTATAGGTTCCACTCTGCATGATTTGCTGACAAACTATTGGAACGATCCCTTGTTTTGGAAAGTTGTAGTTCATCCAACTGACAATATCTTGCGACCTTTACTGATCAGCAGTGCCACCGATATTCCCTTATTGATAGTTGTCTTCGGGGTGGTGGGTGGCTTGTTTGCCTTCGGAATCGTTGGAATGTTTTTAGGCCCTCTGATTCTGGCCGTTCTTCTTGCGATCTAGCGGGAATGGCTGGGTAACGACCAGCCCAAGCCAACTGATTCCGTTTAAGCATGGAGCGTTCCAAATAGGGAGCCGACGGCTGCGGTCATTCCCATAGCCAGCACGCCCCAGAAGGCGACACGAAAAGCCCCTTTAATAAGGCCTGACCCCCCAGTATAGGCCGCTAACATACCCAGCAGGGTAAGAAATAGCAATGATGAGAAGGACACCAGGACGATTAAATCGTCGACAGGGGCAAACATAACTATCAATAAAGGCAAAATAGCACCCACGGCAAAGGTAGCCGCAGAAGTCAGCGCCGCCTGAATAGGCCTTGCCGTCATTGTTGCCGAAATGCCCAGTTCGTCACGGGCATGTGCGCCCAAAGCATCATGCTTCATCAATTGCTCTGCGACCTGCTCGGCCAGTAAAGGCTCAAGTCCGCGTGACACATAGATAGACGCTAATTCATTTTTCTCATGCTGTTCATTTTCATTCAGTTCTTTGTGCTCACGTTTTAAATCAGCCTGTTCAGTATCGGCTTGCGAACTGACGGATACATATTCACCGGCTGCCATAGCCATCGCTCCAGCAACCAAGCCAGCAACACCCGCCAAAACCAGGTCGTTATGTGTTGCATGAGAAGCGGCAATACCCAAGATTAAACTGGCTGTAGACACGATGCCGTCGTTCGCGCCCAAAACAGCAGCGCGTAGCCAACCGATGCGATGAGATCGGTGCATTTCAGGGTGAAGGGTTAATTTTGGGGTACCCTTTTTGATAAAATCTGAAAGTGATTTGGGCGGTATCGCTGCTCTCAAAGCATTTAAGACGGCAAAGACATCAATAATTTCCTGGGTTATGGCTCCCGCGACCGGGGTTAGATACCCCAATCCGGCAAACACCATCCCTATCAAACTCAGCGTCATTCCCCCTACCGCGCTTTGCAGGGCAATTTTACGCATCCGCTCACCGATATGAAAAAGCTCATCGACCTTTAACAAGGAACTATCCATGATCACCGCATCCGCCGATTCGCCGGTAATGTCGCTATTCTGACCAAAGGCTATACCAATCGTTGCCGCAGTAAGAGAGGGCGCATCGTTTATACCGTCTCCCAGAAAGATGGTTTTTGCTGTTTTGGTTTCATTGCGGACTAATTCCAGTTTCTGTTCGGGGCTTTGGCTAAAATAAACATGTTCAATGCCAACCTGCTCCGCCAAATATCGAACTTCGGATTCTCTGTCGCCAGACACCAGCATGACCCGATCAAAGAGATGCTTAGGTCGCAAATGATTAATAAATGATGAGCTATCGCTACGTACTTCATCCCGGAATTGCAGGGTCGCCGCGTAAGCCCCGTCAATCAATACGACACATTCCAGTCCACCCGTGATAGGCGGTAACACCTCAGCAACATCCGGGTGTTGCTCGACAAATTTTTTACGACTAGTAATCTGTATGTGTTTACCATCAACAATGCCTTTAAGCCCCTCACCCGGTAATTCGGTGATATTGATTACGCTTAATAAAGATAGCGCCGCTTTTTCAGCGGCTTTAAGGATGGCATTGGAAAGGGGATGCTTGGAATAACGCTCTACACTGGCGATTAAGGTCAACACGTCCTGCTCATTGTGTCCCTCGCCGAGAATCAATGCTGTCAGAGAGGGCCGTCCATAAGTCAGGGTGCCGGTCTTATCAAAAATGGCTGTCCGACAGTTACCGATAGTTTCTAGAATGGCTGGATTTTTGATAATGATTTCTCGCCGCGCCGCCAGCGAAATTGAACTGATAATGGTGACGGGGATACCTATTAGTAATGGGCAAGGCGTGGCAACGACCAGTACGGCAAGGAAACGAACCACATCGCCAGTGATTGCCCAGGCTGTCAGGGCAATGATTACGGCTAAGGGCGTATACAATGCGCCAAGTTGATCACCTAGCCGTCTGATATTGGGGCGATATTGCTCGGAAGAGCGCATAACTTCCATTATTTTGGCATAACGGGAATCAACAGACAGTTTATCGGCGCGAAAAGTTAACGCCGAATCACCATTAATGGCACCAGACATGACCAGTGAACCCGTGGTTTTCGACATCATATACGGCTCGCCAGTCAAGTAGGATTCATCCATAGTACCCGAACCTTCCAGAACCGTGCCGTCAACGGGGCATATTTCATGAGGCAATATCAATAAGGTATCGCCAATATTAACCTGCTCAGTAGTAATATCGGTTAACTCATCATTAGATTTTCTATGCGCGACTGACGGCATACGCTTGGCCAACGCCTCAAGTACTGAAGAGGCTTTGCGCACGGCATAATTTTCCAGTGCGGTGCCGCCGGAAAGCATTAAAACCACCAAACTTCCCGCCAGATATTCATTCAGCAAAACAGCTGTCACAATGGACAGGCCTGCCAACAAATCGGCACCAAATTCGGCATGAAATAATTTCACGATAAGTTGATAAACCAGCGGAATACCGCCCAGCACTAATACCACAATAAGGGGCAGTTGCACTAATTGAAGGGAGAAAGTCTGTTGACCTTGATTAATTGAGGCAACCCCCGAGGTTAAAGCCTCACTCAAGGAGACAGCATAGACTTCCTGCCCGACATCAAGTGCATACCGGAGTATCAGATATATACCAATGCCGAGCAGACTCAAAGCAGCAATGATAGTTTCGGATTTTGAACTTGTGGTGATTGATTGCTGTGTTTTAGTCATGGTTTTAAGATAAGACTTAAAGTGATACATACTAATTATGTAGATTGCGATAGCTTATAGAATATTTTTAATAAGACAATACAGATTTTATATTTGAGGTGTTGATAGAGAACCTCACAGAAACAAAAAAGCCGGGCAAGCATTGCCCGGCTGCAATTATTTAAACGAACTTAATCAGCGGCAAAGCAATAAAAATAACCGACACCGTTGGTAATCTTTAAGCTCTCTGGACTACAGCCACGGCTGGCGTGAGTTGAGTTCCACGACAAATTGCCACCGACAACGCCATGATTAGTGTGATCAGAATGCCCCATCTGAACATGACCTTCGGTACTGCTCGTGTAACTCTTGCACGTGTGATCAGAACCATCTTTGTAAGCCTTGCCATCATACAAAGTCCCCGTAATGATGTCATGTTGATTGATCGTGTCGCCTGACCCTTTGATAAGTTCGCCCTTTTCGGTGAGTGTGGTCAGACGATTGACGTTATTTTCGAGCTGACCCAACGCTACTTTGTCACTGTGCAAATGCGCTAAATCTTCGGCCACAATAACACCCTTGGCATTAGCCCAAGGCCCTTTACCGATACGATCACGGGCATTAACCGCTGGCTTGTTACCGTCAGCCTGTAAGCTTAGATAAGCATGCCAACTGCGATTACCCACCCCCACTTCTCTGGCCAATTGCTGGCAATGTGCATCAGCACCCGCCAAACCACCCAGATCAGCGCCTTTGCCTAGACCACTGCTGGTTACAAAGAAGCCTAGGGGCTGCTTGGGTGATTCTAATGCCAACACATTGGTAACGCATAGAGCAAGCAGACAAACAACTCTGTTAGCTTTATTCATATACCCTCTCATTAATAATCAAATTACGATTTTTGTAACTGGAGCACAAAAGTCAGTCGTCCCATCAGGGGTGACAGCTGCAAAGCGAAATTCATAAGTTGCACCCGCCGTGAGCCCACTTAATTCAAATGTTGCGCTGGTGCTATGGCCGGCAGTGATCCATTCACCCACAACGCCCGATGCATCGACTGTACGGTATTGCAAAATATAGGCACCCGTTCTGGGTATTTTCTTGATAATATATTTGACGCTGCCAGAATGAGCACCATCAACGACTGAAAACTCAGCTTTTTGATGTACCTGAATGGGTTGAGCTGCGTGAAAACCACTTGACAAAATCAGAGCTGTATTGCCATCAGCGACTCGATCAACATAATTAGCCAGAATGTGGAAGGCTTTATCGGCAATCTTTACCTTCTCATGCAATATGGCAGTAGTACTATGGGCGCCGTCATGAGATGCCAAAAGTGCAGCCTCCAAGTCATTCAATGCTGCCTTTGCTTCTTCTAAGGAAATGTCGGGGTTACTGAAGCTGGTGTTATTAGTTAAACACGCTAGCACATTGAGATAAAAAGCAATTTTTTCGGGAATTGAAAGCTTTGTAAAATCGAGTACTACCTTGATATTTCTCATACTGAGTCATCCATTAATTATTAAATTAAGCTTGAGTATAGAGAGTAATTTTTTATTAGGTTTATTATTTACGATGATTGCAACTTTTAATGACTCAATCAGGGCAACTTTTGAGCCTCTATAAAGTAGGCGCTCCCCTGCAAAGCACTGACTATAGGTCCCGCCCCTAATTATCGACCCCAAAAAATAATTTGTTCATTAGAAGAAATCGCAATGAATACGACGCACTACCTGCCGAATACAGGATAGACTTAATAGTGTGCGGTTCACGACTTATTCTACACATCACAGACCTTATACCGGACAGCTCAGGACTTATTCATCCCACTATAGAACCTACACCGGACAGCACAGGACCTATTCAACGCACCATAGACCTTATACCGTACGATGCAGGGTCTATACTGTCTTGCATAGACCCTGTACCGGACGGAACAGAGCTTATACCGTATTGGATGGGGTTTATGCTGTGCCGCACAGGGCTAATTCGATCTTTTTCTTACAACCCTTCCCAAGGTGTATACAATCCCTCAACATTAACGCCAAACATGTCCAATATCCGCCCCACGGTTTCATTAACCATTGCAGTTAATGAATCTGTCTTGCTGTAAAAAGCAGGCATGGGGGGGAACATAATGCCGCCCATTTCGGTCACGATGCCCATATTTCTAATGTGAACCAGATTTAATGGCGTTTCACGGGGCATTAAAACTAAACGTCGGCGCTCTTTTAACACGACATCCGCCCCGCGAGAGATTAAATTATCACCAAAACCGTGAGCGACTGCCGCCAGTGTTTTCATAGAGCAAGGCGCGATAATCATGCCCTCGGTTTTAAACCCTCCACTCGATATACTCGCCGCTATATCATTAATGCCATGCGTTACATCCGCTAACTTATAAAGTTCGGCTCGCTTGATATCCATTTCATGCTTTAAATTAACCACCCCGGCATCCGAGATCACCAGATGCGTTTCCCATTCGTCCTGAGTCTGTAAAATTTGTAACATTCTTACCCCATAAACAGCACCTGTTGCGCCGGTCATAGCAATAATTAAGCGTTTTTTCTGAGTCATTTGTGATGTTTATTAGATCTGGTCAGGCCAAGTCGATAGAAAAATATTCTGCTAGTCTACTGCCTTTAAAGTTTTCAGACAAACCTATGCGTTGACAAGTGAAACTTTCTCGTCATTAATAGGACTCATTGTCTGATAAATTTATTGAACATCATAAAACTGTCACTTGCCAAAAGCGTGCATTTCAGTAAAATCAATACCCATCTGCCTCATGATTTTTGTTTTATAAATCTTGGTCTTGTAACTCAATTCGAAGGTCATGCGGGGACAGTAGTGTACATTTAGTAACTAACTCATGAGGCAACGCTTAAACCATGACAAACTCAAAATTATGGACTAACCCGGATATACTTAACGCTGGCAATAGTCAGTCATCATTTACCCCCATTTTTAATACTAATGACTACTGGTCGAGTACTAACAACAATTTTCCACCCATCACTCAATATACCCACGCCACTAGTTCATCAATCTATTCTGAACCCATATGGCTGAATAATTCGTTTGGCGCTAATGCAGGGTCGGGCCTACCCACGCCGACTCCAGGGGCTGCAGCACCCGCAGCAACTTTAGTTGGAGCAGCTGGAGGCTTTCAGATAAATCTAATCTGGGATACCACTGTCAGCACTGCACCAGCAACTTTTCAGGCGGGCATTATTCAGGCGGCACAACTACTCTGTAATTCCATATCGAATAACATTGTGTTAAACATTGGTATTACCTGCTCTGGTACGGGCGGTGGTGCATCTGCAGGACCGACAAGTGGCTACTATGAATCGTATTCGACTGTTTACTCAAATTTGATTAGCCATGCTGCAGCGGGTGATACTACTTTTAGCGCCTTACCCACAGGAACATCAGTTCAGGGGCAAGCTCAAGTTGCGGTTTGGGATGCACAACTTAAGCTTTGGGGACTGGCGACACCCGCCGGCACTACTGATGGCAGCGCAACATTTGCTACGGATATTAACGCCAGTTTATTACCCGGTGTCGCACTCCATGAATTAACCCATGCCATGGGTAGAATTCCTTATGGCACTGCACCAGACATCTTCGATTTATTTAGGTTTACTGCACCCGGCACTATGTTATTTTCTGGCACCATTCCTGCTGCAGCGGCTTATTTTTCCTTGGATGGCGGTAAAACAATCCTGGCAAACTACGGCACCGGTTCAGACCCAAGCGACTTTTTAAATACCGGCGTGCAAGGGGCCACTGATGCCTTTAATGAATACTATTCCAGTTCCACCTTACAAACGCTCTCTGCCATTGATCTAAAGCAGTTAGATGCGATAGGCTACACACTTACATCAGCAACACCGCCTGCAAACACGGGAAGCATAGCCACCTTTCTTAGCAGCTTGGCAACGCTTGGCGCGAGCAGCTATGTCATTACAGATACATCTGCCAATATAGTACCTAACTTAGATCTACTACAAACCAATATCGGCTTGATTAAATCTATTTCCCAAACGGATACGGGTGTTGCTTTGGGTATTACTGCTGCTCAATCGGTTGCTGACAATGCGGTTTTATCAAAAATATCCGGGGCACCTGCGTTAACTATTTCAGGGACTACAGGAGCCGATACCCTGCAAGACACCGCAAAGAGTATTGCCAGTTTAACGGGTGGATTGGGTATAGATACCTTTATTGTATCGGGTAATGCCTCTATTACTGATTTGGGCGCTGATGGTGCGGATAGCCTTAATGTGGCTACCGGTGGCATTGCCAATGCAACAATCAATACCGCCTGGACTGCATCTGCTGCGACTTTTAATAATGGCACGGCAAACATTACGACGTCTGGCTTAGCTGTCGATTTATCTGCCGTCACTACGGGAACCAATGGCTTTAAAGTCACTAATACGGGTGTTGCAACCACACTCACCGGTTCTGCGCTGAATGATACGCTGATTGGCGGCACAGGTGATGATACCTTGACAGGTGGCTTAGGTATCAACACCTTAACAGGTGGCGCAGGTGTTGATACTTTTAATGTCACGGGCACTGATACAATTACTGATTTAGGTAATGGTGGGGCAGATGTGCTGACAGTTGCCGCCGGTGCAACCGCCAATGCCACTATTAATACCGCGTGGACGGCGACTGCTGCAACCAGTAATAATGGTACTGCAACTATTACAACGGCTGGTTTAGCGGTTAATCTGGCTGCTGTCACCACCGGCACCAATGGCTTTAACGTCACTAATACGGGTGTTGCCACAACGCTGACAGGTTCTGCATTTAATGATACGCTGATTGGTGGCACAGGAAATGATACCCTTGTGGGCGGCTTAGGCATCAATACCTTAACAGGCGGCACAGGCATCGATACTTTTAATGTCACGGGGTCTGACACGATTACTGATTTAGGTACCGGCGGTGCAGATGTGCTTATTGTCGGAGCAGGTGCAACAGCCAACGCTACAGTAAAAACTGCCTGGACAGCATCTGCGGCAACAAGCAATAACGGCACAGCGAATATCACCACCTCTGGCTTGGCTGTCAATTTAGCGGCAGTGACCACCGGCGCCAATGGCTTTAACGTCACCAATACTGGCACTGCCGCAACACTGACCGGTTCAGCACTGGCGGATACGTTGATTGGCGGTACAGGCAATGACAGCTTAGTGGGTGGCTTGGGTAATGATAGTCTTACAGGTGGAGCAGGAGTTGATACCTTCACGGTTGCCAGTGGTACAGATACCATTACGGACTTGGGCAATGGGGGTGCTGATGTATTGACTGTTGCGGCCGGTGCTACCGCTAACGCAACCCTCTATAGTGCCTGGACAGCGACATCGGCGAGCAAAAATAGTGGCACAGTTAATATCACAACGTCGGGTCTTGCAGTTAACCTTGCATCAGTCACTGCTACCGGCACCAATGGTTTTATCGTAACCAATACGGGTACGGCAACCACGTTAACCGGCTCCGGCCTGGCAGATACTTTAACAGGTGGCACAGGCAATGACACGCTAATGGGTGGTGCAGGTAATGATATTCTTGCAGGCGGCTTAGGTACCAATGCCCTGACCGGTGGAACCGGTATTGATACGTTTAATATCACAGGTTTATCCGACATCATTAATGATTTAGGTGCTGGCGGCGCTGATGTGCTGAATATAGCCGCTGGAGCCAGTGCTATTGCGACTATCAATGCAGCCTGGACCGCCACGGCTCAAAGTACTAATAATGGAACAGCCACTATTAACACTTCAGGCTTAGCAGTCAATTTATCTGCGATCACTACCGGCACTAATGGTTTTACTGTCAATAATACGGGCGCTGCAGCCACTCTAACTGGCTCTGCCTTCGATGATATTCTGACTGGCGGCACCGGTAAAGATACGCTTATAGGAGGCAACGGTAATGATATCTTGATTGGTGGCTTGGGTAATGACACGCTAACCGGTGGCGCCGGGTCAGATTATTTCGTCTTTAATACAACACCCAATACATCGTCCAACAAAGATACGATTACTGACTTTGTTTCAGGCACTGATAAACTGGAATTCAGTAAATCAATTTTCACCGGCATTACCACAGCCGCAGGAACGGGGAACGGGGCTGCATTAACTGCAAATGAGTTTATCTCTAGTACCACAGCGACTGCCGGCACAACAGCCACCTCACATTTTATCTATAACAGCACATCGGGCGTGTTGTATTACGATGCGGATGCAAATGGGGCGGGTGCTGCAGTTCAGGTAGCGTTAATTGGTACGACTACTCACCCGGCTTTGGTAGCGGCTGACTTTTTAGTTATCGCTTAGGTTTGGTTTGGTTTGGTTTGATCCGTCATCAGGCTCTTACCTGATGACGGATTTTTAGGCATAAAAAAAGGGAGTGAATCTCTTCACTCCCTTTTTTTGGCTATCGATTTAAGCGTGATGCTTAGAAGCCAATACCTAAATAACCACCAGCAGTTAAGCCATTTGTATTTACGCCATCAACCGATCTACCAGTTAAGTTATAACGGAAATCAGCACCGACTTTAATAGCTTTCCAGATTGCGTATTCAGCACCAGTACCGAATTGCATACCTGGATTTAATACGGTTACGCCATTAGATGGTGGAGAGATGACGTTAACAGTTAAACCAAAAGGAATGATCCAAGGTCTGAATGCACTACCTTTCAAAAATTTAATTTTTGGAGAAGCGCCTAAAGTAAATTGACTAACTGTAACTGTTTTAGTATTGGCTGTGCCTGCTGCACCTTTAGTTGCCAAGCCACCATTTACAGCAGAATCAACTGTTGCTCCTAAAGGATTTACAACAGCAAAATTCTTTTCACCAAAATTACGGTAATCAAACATTAACTCAGCCATAACATCCGTTTTATCAACCAAGCCCCAAACATTGTCAGTTAAGCCAAAGTCAAAACCAGCACCGATATAATAACCATCTTGATTTGTTTTTCCTGCGCCTAAGATTCCACTACCAACTTGGTTGCCGGTTAAAATATCATCTCTTTTTGCATCATTACGTGCAAAACCACCCCGGAAGAAGATCAAGTTGTCATCATTACCGTGATGTTTTTCATGATGCTCATGTTTTCCGTGGTCGGCTTTAACTGAAGCAACCCATGCATCTAATTCTTGAATTTTTTGAGAATCAGCAGTCACAACAGCAGCTGTTGGAGCTGAAGCTTTTACTTGGGCCTTTAAGCTAGCCACTTCGTCTTCCAAAGCACGTAATTGCGCTTCTATTGCGCTAGTGTTGCTTCTTGTAGTCGTTACTGAGTGGTGATACTCAGAGATAGTCGACGCTTGAACCTTTTTAGCTTTTTTCGCCATCGCTTGTGGAGCCGCAACCATGCCTGCGACAGTGATTGTTACTAAGGCTGCACCTAAATATTTATTATTTTTATTGATCATTGCTCTCTCCCTAAAGGGTTGTTAATTTACAAACTATTTGCACAAATACAACAAACTTGGTTTCACGGAAGCAATAATAGCAGCAAATACATTTACCTACAAGTATTAATAGTTTATTTTAAAAAAATATTAATCCTTAATTATCAACAAGTAAAGAGACAACATTAACATTAAACCTATGATTGTCTAAAAAAAACAACAGGAAAGGACAAAGACTCTAACTTACAACACTGTTAAAATAGTCTCTGTTTATAACAAATTGATAGTAACGCTATCACTTAAATACCCCTAAATACCGCTCATGCACTTAGTAGAAACCAGCGTTTGGTTTCTAATAACAGACGAGAATTTGAAAGAATGTACTACTCAATGACAAAAAGCTGGATTTAATCGATGATCAAATCCTCAGATATTACTATCATCGGCGGCGGTGTTATCGGCCTTCTCACCGCACGAGAATTTTTTAATGCCGGCGCAACCGTCACGGTTATCGAAAAAAACACTTTAGGCCAAGAATCCTCTTGGGCCGGTGGTGGTATTTTGATGCCGCTTTATCCTTGGCGACAAGCCGATGCTATTACTCGCCTAACGGTACAAAGCCTTAACTTATATCCCACGTTAGCCGCTCAATTGTTAGCGGACACACATAAAGATCCCGAATGGACGCAATGCGGGATATTGATTACAAAAAACCCTGATTATGCTGAAGCAGTCAACTGGTGCAAAACAAATAACATAGCGTTTGAAGTGGCGGAATCACATTTTTTTGATGCAATAAATACGACACCAGACCACCCCCTTTGGCTACCGACCATTGCCCAGGCACGTAATCCTCGCCTGGTTAAATCTTTAAGACAGGACTTAGTGAATAAAGGCATCACCCTAAATGAACAGTGCGAATTAATCGATGTTATCCTGGACAAGAATCGGATTACGCACATCAAAACCAGTACCGGATTGCTCCCCGTACAACAATTAATTATTTCTGCCGGTGCATGGACGGGTTCACTGTTTAAACAGTTATTTCCCGAATTATCACTCGCCCCCATTGTGGCACCCGTGAAAGGACAAATGCTGATATTTGATGCCCAACCTGATACCTTACGCTCTATGGTACTGGATGGCGACCACTATTTAATCCCTCGAAGGGATGGAAAAATATTAGCTGGCAGTACTGTTGAGCACGATGGATTTAACAAAAGCACCTCTCTGACTGCAAAAGAACGACTAACGGACTTTGCCTTAACGCTGTTACCCGCACTTAAAAAGGCGCCACTCATTCATCATTGGGCCGGCTTAAGACCCGGTACTCAAGAAGGCATTCCTTATATTGACCAGCATCCAGACATTACTAATTTAAGTATAAATGCCGGGCATTTTCGAAACGGCCTGATTATGGGACCGGCCTCTGCACAACTGATGGTTGATTTAATTTTAAAGCGCCCCACTGCAGTAGCGCCGGAACCCTATCAATTAAAATCTCATGAAGCAAGGGCGTTAGCTACTCAACGGTAACAACTCATGTCAGTATTTAACTTTATATAAACCTTATAGCCAACGGCAAACCCATGAACCTTTATCCTTTACTGCGACCTATTTTATTTTCTCTCGATCCAGAAACTGCGCATGAAGTCACGTTAAAGCTATTAAACACGGCTAATGAGACTGGGATTGCTAAACTGATCTATCCAAGCATCCCGGATAAGCCAATTAATGTTATGGGACTGGACTTTAAAAATCCAGTCGGTCTTGCAGCCGGTATGGATAAAAATGGCGACTATATCAAAGCACTCGCTGCCTTGGGTTTTGGTTTTTTAGAAATAGGTACGGTAACCCCTAGACCGCAACCCGGTAACCCTAAGCCGCGCTTATTTAGATTACCCGAACATCAAGCGATTATTAATCGCATGGGCTTTAATAACTTGGGCATAGACCACCTGTTAACTCAAATCAAGTTAAGTGGCTACTCCGGAATATTAGGCATTAATATCGGTAAAAATGCCCATACTCCAATAGAACAGGCAACGGGGGATTATTTAATTGGCTTACGCAAGGCTTATGCCGTTGCAAGTTATATTGCCATTAACATCTCCTCGCCTAACACCAAAAACTTACGTCAATTGCAACAAGGCGATGAAATAGAAGCCTTAATTGCCATCTTAAAAGAGGAACAACTTAAACTCCAAGCAGAACACGGCTTTTATGTGCCTTTAGCCATCAAAATCGCGCCCGACCTTAATGATGATGAAATCAGCCATATTGCTCGCTTACTACTAGAGTTTAAGATAGACGGTGTTATTGCTACTAATACAACTATTTTTAGAGGTGCTGTTGCCGGTCATCCCTTTGCGCAAGAGGCGGGTGGCTTAAGTGGCGCACCACTTAAAGCAGCCTCTACCCGTGTCGTGCGCTGCTTGGCATCCGAGTTAAACGGCAAAGTCGCTATTATTGCTGCGGGGGGTATTTTAAGTGCAGAGGATGCTCAAGAAAAAATCCATGCAGGAGCAAGACTAGTACAGGTTTACAGTGGCTTGATTTATAAAGGTCCGCAATTAATTGAGGACATTGTTAAAGCGCTTTAAGTTAGTCACTGCATAAAATATCATCCTGCTTGTCGGATCGGGTGTATAGGGATTGCACCCTCTTACAAGTACGCTACACATGAATAAACTCAAGACCTGTTTGTGCTAGGCCAACCAAGTGGATATTATTTATATTCAGACTGGTTTCGGCAGCTAATACCCCAAGGCCGCCCACGGTTATCTGCCCTTGATTCAGCATATCAAGATAAGGTGCTTTATTAACATCTGTAGGCGTTGAGCCGACTACGTTAGTCCACAATAGAGTTACAATGGCATCGTTTGTTTTAGCTCCCGCCGCATTAATGGCAAGCGCGGCTAAATCAGAATAGCTCATGCCGTTATCCAGATAATTAAGTCCGATGCCAACATATTGCTGATTGGATACCGATCCCGCACCAAATACTGCCCCCAATATTTTGGCCACTTGACCCGCATTGCCATTTATATCGAGGGCAACATCAACATCGGAAAATTGCAGACGTTCAATATTAATTAAGGTATCAGCCCCATCAACAGCACTGCTTACGGTGAAGTGCGAGGTATTATTGACAAGCGTATAATTAGACCGAACCGATGAGTAAGTTGATGTATCGATACCAGAACCCCCATCAATGACATCATTACCCGCTCCACCCCTAATGATGTCATTTCCAGACAGCCCCATTATTAGGTCATTGCCACTGGACCCGGTTATAGTGTCATTGCCAGAGGTGCCTGTAAGAATGTTGGCACCGGCCATAGACGTATACTCAATACCTGTTTGCGTCAAACCAGCTAAGTTAATGTTGTTTATATTTAGGCCTGTATCGGCAGCTAAGACACCCAGATCCCCCACTTTCATTCCGTTGTTGAGCATGTCAAGATAGGGGGCTTTATTCGCAGCTGTCGGGGCTGAGCCGACTACGTTGGTCCAAAGTCGGGTTACAATAGCATCATGACTTAAAGCACCGGCAGAATTAAGTTCAAGTGCCGCTAAATCAGAATAACTCATGCCACTGTCCAGGTAGCTTAGTCCGATACCCACATAGAGTTGATTGGATACGGCTCCAGACCCAAATACGGCGCCTAGTATTTTAGCTACCTGTCCAGCGTTACCGTTTAGATCCAGGGCAACATTAACATCGGAAAAATGCAGGCGATCAATATTAGTTAACGTGTCAGTCCCCTCTGTTCCTGTTTTATCAGTTACAGTAAATCCATTGGTATTTTTGGTAATAGTGTAATTGCTCAGTGCTGAAGAATAAACAGCGGTATCTATGCCTGCACCCCCTGTTAGCGTATCATTACCTAAACCACCGACGAGTATGTCATTACCGGTTCCACCAATCAGCGTATCGTTCCAGTTTCCACCTTGTAAAGTAGCCGATGCACCTGGATTAGTCACTATTAAGTTATAGGGTCCACTAATCAAACCTAATGCGCTCAAATCGCTGGTAGATTGACTGGCAATAATGTTCATTGGTGTCGGCGTACCACTTTGAGTAATAGATACAATCTTACTAGCGTAGGCTTGTAAGCTATCTAAATTTAAAGCTATATTGCTTGAACTATCAATAACAGCATATCCATGATTTCCTATACTGGACTCGATGACTAAGAATGTAGCTACTGTGCCACTAGTTGAAACCGTCTGTTCTGTAATGAATGTCCCTCCATTTCCATCCGGACTGGTAGTAAATGCGATATTGGTATATGTACCGGATAAACCGATAGTATCAACAAGTAGAGAGCCATTCATAATAACCAGTTGGTTTAAATTATTGACTGTACTGGCAGTTGCAGTGGTACTAATTAGATCAAGAGATGCACCTTTTTGTACATTCAGATTATTAATGACTGACGTTGGTGAAAACGCCAGAATACCACCATCATTAACTACAGTACCGCTGGCTATGCCTCCAGCAGAGATAATTTCAGATCCACCACTGTTGACGATCGTACCGTTGGCTATACCACCAGAATCGAGAATTTGATATCCACCACTGTTGACGATCGTACTGTTAGCCGTACCTCCGAGATAACTAAAGGTCGCACCGCTAGTAAAAAAATTGATAAGTTCAGATCCACCACTATTGACGATAGTACCATTTGCTATACCTCCGGCATAAGTCGTTTCATATCCTCCACTGTTGACGATCGTACCGATAGCTATACCTCCAAGGATATCTTCAGAACATCCTGCACTCACAACTAACCCGGAAAACCTAACGCCAGTATCCAATCCAATAGACCAAAGCGCGCCATTATGAATTGTTACGCCATTGACTATATACTCGCCATTCGAGCCAGATTCTATAACCCCAGAAGTTAACTGCATATACAGATCGCCACCGCTGTTAACGATGGTAGCGCTAGCCATACCTCCAGAAGCGATATACTCATGTCCACCGCTATTCACTGTCGTACCGCTGGCTATGCCTCCAGAAGCGATATACTCAAATCCACCGCTATTGACTGTCGTACCGCTGGCTATGCCTCCTGAATCTATCGATTCATATCCAAAACTATTCACGACCGTACCGCTGGCTTTACCTCCAGAATTGATAGATAGAGAGTCAAAATTATTAAGTGTCAATCCTGATATAGTTTGCCCTGAAGTCACATTGTAAGTAGTGTAAGTAGTCATGCCTTAGTCTCTGGTTTTTTGAAAGCAATGTTTTAGCTTTTTTATTTATTAATTGACCCAGTTACAAAACCAGGTATTTTTCGTATGACGCACTTAACCGCTTCAGGTGTGATGAGTCTTGTACATTCAAATTGTCTTGCAGTCTCTTTATGTTTTGGACACCATAAGAAGTCTTTATGGTCAAAGCGATACCGCACATCGTTCCAACAACTATTGCAGGTGTGATAGTTAATCAATCGATAGGGCGTATAAAATTCATTGGTAGGATGCGTAAAGCCACTGATTAACACCACGGGTGTTTCCATTGCCCACGCTAACCAAGACAATCCGCTACTTAAGCCAATAAAGAAGTCAGCATGCTTTAACCACCTCGCACGTTCGTGTAAGGATCGATCACCGGTTTCATCTTCAGCGCCATGAGGAATATGGTTCCAGACTAAACCAAATCCGTGTGTTGCTTTCTGATCAATACAAATCACTCGATACCCGTGTTGTTTCAAATAAGTCACAAGATCCCTCCAACCCGTCGGATGATTCCAGTATTTTGCTTGAGTGGTACTTTGTACGGCAATACAGACATACTTCTCTGCAATAGGACGAGTGTTATCATCCAGTTGAATTTTGGGTGGAACTTCTGTTGGATCAACACCTAAAATATACCCTGCGGTTCTATGTAACCCCACTAATCTGAAATCACACGGTTGCAAAATCATGTCTTCATCAGCAAAGAAAAGACCAATGCGATAGGTAGCGTAATACTGTTCAGCTTTGACCTGCTCGTGTGTTAAAAACTCGATGTCTGGATATGCCGCTTTGAATAAAGAAATAATAGGCTCTGCCATCGCGCAACTCAGCTGACAGTTGTGCTGTTTCTGGAATTTAACCGCATAAGGAAACCAACCGATGATATCACCCAATGTTCCTACCGGTAGTTGAACCAAAACTTTTTGATTCTGAGCTGAATACTCATGACTGAGTACCAATTGTTCTTTATCCCAAACTTCAAGTTTAAATCTGACATAGTAGCGTTTACTACTGTTGATATAGCCTTCCAATATTATGGTTTCAAAGAGGATATTGCCTGAATCTATATCAGAAATTCGGACCCGCCAATCTCCTTTAGGTAATAACACACGACAACCATCATTAAAGTCAAAACGAATACCTAACGGAGAGATTTGCGTAGGTAGTCCTGGCGCTTTGGCAAAAGGTGGGGTTTGAGCCTCGACCAATGGATTTTCAGGAGGGGCGATTACTTTTGAGCTAGAGCTAGAGCTAGAGCTAGAGCTAGAGCTAGCTTGCTCCTCCGTTTCACTTGGTTCGATCTTAATGTCGCCATTTTTTGCGTTGCTCATAAACCTTCCACGGAACGACTTTTTAATAGGATAATAATTATAATTAAACCTCCTTCTAACCTTCTAAATAGTAGAGTGCAAGCGCTAGAAGGACAAGTAGAATGAAACTGAAATTATCGTTATATTGATATGATCTGACTCCAGATTTGCTACACTTATTCACAACCGGCTTGGGGTAACCAATAAGATAGCTCACCTTCATCATGCGATTCCCCATTGCCCCCATGGTAATATACATGGTTATCAAGCGATGAAACGCCAAGGTTGGCGTTAGTTGCGGAATAGTGTCGATGGCTATAGACACCAAAAGTCGATGTGGCGGCACCTGCTGGGGCAAACAAAGAAGCATAGTTGCTTTCCGCCCAGTTTAATAGGCAACTGGTTGTTGAGGTGGACGCTTGGCAACCTGCAAGGGGCAACCAATACGATGCCGGGCCTTCATCCTGCATCACGCCATCCGACCCCAAGTAGTAAACATGGTTATCAACTGGAGAAACGGCGAGGTAGTCATTAGTCGACGAATACTGGCGGTAGGTATAGACTGGCTCAGTCGCAATAGGTACACCTGCCGGAGCAAACAGAGTGGGGTAATTATTTTCCGCCCAATCG
>SESC01000250.1_pt1 | contig 21379 bp, 17 predicted proteins | sample 3171431 | NCBI WGS metagenome assembly SESC01 (sample SAMN06051868, study PRJNA518727) | freshwater metagenome | biome: subpolar coniferous forest; feature: holomictic lake; material: water; isolation source: holomictic Lake 227, 8 m depth | place: Canada: near Kenora, Ontario | collected... | reverse complement strand
TAAAGCGACTATTCAGCCTATTCTTGAAACAGAAACCATCCCATTACAAAATGCATTAGGGCGTGTTTTAGCTGAACCGGCTTATTCAACAATCAATAGCCCACCGGATAGAAATGCAGCGATGGATGGGTATGCCTTTTTGAGTGCCGATGTTAAACCAGAACAATCTTTTAGCTTGGAATGTGTCGGTACGTCTTGGGCGGGTCGTCCTTATACGGGACAATTAAGAGCAGGGCAATGTATTCGCATTTTTACCGGAGCGGTATTGCCACCTGAGCTGGATTCAGTGATTATGCAGGAGCAGGTGACGGTTGATGGTTTAACAATTCATTTTCCTGAGCAGACCACGGTTAAGCAGCATGTCAGAGAAGTGGGTGAAGATATAAAACAGGGTGGTTTACTGTTTGATCCTCCAAAAAAACTAACTGCTATTGACTTGGGCTTTCTGGCTTCAGCCGGTGTTACTGAAGTCACGGTTATACGATCTGTCAGAGTGGCTATCTTTTCAACGGGGGATGAGCTGGTTGAGTTAGGTAAGCCACTAGCTTCAGGACAGATATATGACAGTAATCGTCATCTGTTAAAGGGCTTATTATCTGATCCAGCGTATTCAGTCACTGATTTTGGAGTGATTGCAGATGACCCGAGTTTGTTGGAAGCGAGTTTTATTGAAGCCTCAAAAAATAATGATGTGATCATAACCACAGGGGGCGCCTCAGTAGGTGAGGCGGATTATATTAATGAGATACTGGCTCGTTGTGGCAAAGTCAATTTCTGGAAATTAGCGATAAAGCCAGGTAAACCCTTGGCTTTCGGTAAAATAGGTGAGTGTTATTTTTTTGGATTACCCGGCAATCCTGTTGCCGTTGTTGTTACCACCCACTATTTTGTTAAGCCAGCGCTTAAGCAAGTATCGGGTGTGTTGGCATCAACGCCTTTGTTCTTGACCGCAACGAGCACATCAGTATTAAAAAAATCCAAAGGACGTCAGGAATACCAAAGAGGGATTCTGACTCAAGATAGTCAGGGTGAGTTTTTTGTGGCCTCAGCGGGGCGGCAGGGTTCAAATATATTAAAATCAATGAGTCAGGCTAATTGTTATATTGTGTTGCCGGTTGATTGCCAAGGAGTGCAGGTAGGCGATAAAGTCAGGGTAGAGCTGATGCAGAGTGTTGAGCTTTACTAAAGATAAGTTGTTTTCCTGTAGCGTATAGTTGACTATATATGATGCACCCTGCATGGCGCCTGAAATATTCTAAGCGAGGTATCCTCAGCTTTTTAGTCGTATTCTGAGTTATATCCAGGCATCATCATCAATGGTTCCTATAGCCTGAAATGCGGGTTTACAGAACAAATAACCTTGTAATAAACTGATGCCAGTGCTCAGTAAGAAGTCACGTTCTGCCTTTGTTTCGATTCCTTCTGCCAACACTTTGATGTTTAATTGCTGGCTGATATGCACAATACCGGAAACTATCGCCTGCTTTACCTTGCTTGTGTCTATATTTCGCACCAAATCCATATCGATCTTAATGATATCAGGCTGAAACTCCGACAACAGATTCAGCCCGGAATAGCCAGAACCAAAGTCATCTATTGCTGTACTGAAGCCCATGCTGCGATATTTCTCGACTATATTGATCAGATGCTTTCGATCAGATAAATGTTCGCTTTCAACCATCTCAAATATGATTTGTTCTTTCGGAAAGTTGAAAGTATGTGCTGCTTCAAGGGTTAAACGTATACAGGCCGCAGGTTCGTATACTGCGTGGGGCAAAAAGTTAATAGACAACAGTTCTTGCATACCCAGTTCAGCCGCTAATTTTATTGCCTTGACCCGACAACTTTGATCAAATCGATAGCGATTATCGTCGTTAACTTTTGCCAGTACAGAGAATGCTGATTCACCGTTAATGCCACGAACCAGGGCCTCATGAGCAAAAATATTTCGGGCGTGAAAGTCAACTATCGGTTGGTAGGCAAAACAAAAATCAAAATCAAGGTCGTCCAGCTCTTTGCAGCGATTACAAGTAGTTGGTAGACAGCTTGTATCTGATAATTTATCGGCTGGAGAAATGCGGCTTTGGTTCATTTCAATAATCCCATAAAGTACAATAATTAAGCTTTATTAAATTTCAGATGAGTATAATCTAATTAATTGATATAGCTAAGTCAAAATTTTTTTAAGAAAAAGCTGAATTTAAACCTTCGATATTGAGTAGCGGCTTCTATAAGCTGTCCAAAACTGATGCCGGCATCATTGCATGGAATCCGTTCGGGCAGTAAAACCTTAAAACCTTCTGCTTCAAGTAAGGCGATAACCTGTTCGGTTAACAGTCGATTCTGGAATACCCCACCTGTTAAGCCAATCGCGACAAAATGATGTGCTTTCTGGATTTGTCTGGCTTGGGTGAGTAAAGCCAATGCCAGACTTGTATGAAAGCACTGGCCTCGTGTTGATGGATCTAAATGGGTGTTTGTTAACATGGGTAACAAGGGTGCCCAATCGCTTAACCATAAGCCATTATTGTGATGGGTTAGGGGTAAGTCAATGGGGGCAACTGTGTTGATTTGACTGGATACATTGCTTGCTGCTTCTAACCACATGGGCGCGTGACCTTCAAAGTCAGCGAATTGAACGATGCCAGTGAGCGCAGCGGCAGCATCAAAGAGACGACCTACTGAACTTGATTGAGGACTGTTGATTTGACGCTGCCAAGCCTGTTTAAGTAAGAAAGAATCAACCGGACAGTCAGGCCAATCCTGATTTTGTTCCCAGAGCAATGCCAAAGCGCTACGCCAGGGTTCTCGACTGGCTTTATCACCACCCGGTAACCGAAAGGGTTTAAAAGAACTAACCCGTTGCCAATCTCCTGGTTGACCTAAGAGTCCTTCGCCGCCCCAGAGTGTGCCGTCTTCGCCATAACCCGTGCCATCCCAGGTAAAAACAAGCAGTGGCTCAGTGTGTGTGTGTTCAGCCGCTAAAGCGGAAGCGTGAGCATGATGATGAAATACTTTATGTACGGTCAGACCCGATTGTTCTGCCCAGCGCGTGGCACTGTAATCAGGATGAGCATCACAAACACAGTGTTTAACGTTGATACCGTAAAGTTGGCTAAGATCAGCAATGGTTTGTTCAAAGACCTGTTGGCTGCGTAACGAACCTAAATCACCGATATGGGGCGACATCACCAGGCGGTTATCCCAGGCTAAAGCAATCGTATTTTTCATTTGTCCGCCCACTGCGAGGAGTGGACTTTTTAAGCAAAAGGGCAATTCTATTTCAACAGGGGCAACGCCGCGTCCGATTCTGATGGGCTGGATTTTATTGGCAATAATTTTGTAAACACTGTCATCAGCGGGTCTTAGAATAGGGCGGTTATGATGTAAGAAAGCATCAGCAATGAGTCCTAAACGTGCTTCAACTGGGTCGGCCTCAGTTAAGACGGGTTCGCCACTGATATTGGCTGAAGTCGCAATCAACGGGGCTGCATAGTCCTCAAGGATCAAGTGATGTAACGGACTATAGGGCAGCATGAGTCCATATTCTTGCATGTTGGGTGCTATGGTTTCTGCCAGTGGGGTGTTGGGTGATTTTTTAAGCAGAACAATGGGGCGCATGGGATCAATCAGTAAGGCTTGTTCCTCTGGGGTGGCATTCGTATACAATCTTACTTGATCCAAGCCATCAATACCTTGCCAGGGTAGCATGATCGCTAAAGATTTAAATCGTCGCTGCTTACGTAAGCGTAGTTTTGAAATGGCTTCTTCTGACGTGGCCGAACACAACAAATGATACCCGCCGATGCCTTTCACCGCGATAATTAAGCCTGCCCGCAGTGCGGCAATCGTGGCTTTAATGGCGGCGTCATTATCAGTAATGTCCTCCTGTTCGGGTTGCCGAAACGTAAGCTTAGGGCCGCAAGCCGGGCAGGCTAAGGGTTGGGCATGGAAGCGCCGATCTATCGGATTTTCATAGTCTGCAAGGCATTCAGGACATAAAGGAAAGTCAGTCATGCTGGTGTTGGGGCGATCATAGGGGAGTTGGTTGATTAAGGTATAGCGAGGACCACATTGGGTGCAATTGATAAAAGGGTAATGGTATCGACGTTCCCGTTTATCATGCATTTCTGCTAGGCAATCAGCACATATAAAATAATCAGGCGGGATATGTGCCTGGTTTAATTCACCGCTTAAACTCTGCAGTATGGTAAAACTGTCAATCTCAATGGGGATGACTGTGTGTGAGTTAACCTGCTGTGGTCTCGCTAGCGGTGGCGCTTCGCTTATGAGGTCGTGTTCAAATTGATCCAGTTCTTCATTGTTACCTTGTATCCATATTTCTACTTGACCGGATTGATTACGCACCCAGCCACACAGGTTTAAATGATGAGCCAGTCGGCTAACAAAGGGTCTAAACCCAACCCCTTGCACTCGACCAGTGACAGTGAGTTGTCTGGCTTGAAGAGGCCGGTTAGTCAAGGGTGTTAATGCGCTGAGTGGCTGTTCTTAATACCCGAAGCCCACCAGATTCGACAAGCACCTTCATCTGAGACCATGCAAGGCCCAACTGGATTTCTGGGTACACAGAGTTCACCGTATAAGCGACAATCGGTGGGTTTTATCTGTCCCAATATAACTTTTGCGCAGTCACAACCGGGAGGCATCATACCCGCTTTTTTTCTGGCTTCATCGGCATAACTAGGAAAACGAAGTCGCGCATTGTGTGAGGAAAACTTTTCTTTAAGTTCAAAACCGGACTGTGGAATGATACCTATCCCTCGCCACGGTGCATCAATATTATCAAATGCGGCATTCAATAGCTGTTGGGCTCTTTCATTGCCGTTAGAGGTGACGACCTGGGTGTAACAATTATCAAGAAATGGATGCTGTTCTAATCCTTGTCGGAGCACTGAGTAAATAGCCGCCAGTAAACTGTTGCTGGTAAAACCGGCCACTGCGGTCGGCATGGCATAGTGATCGACAACGAAGCGCCATTCTTCTGTTCCCATAATGGTAGCGACATGGCCGGGTGCAATGAGTGCGTCGAAGGTGGGTGTATCCGAACTTAATAACAAGGCGACCGCTGGCCATGTTAAGCGACCACTCATCAATAGCAGTAAATTTTTGGGAATGCCTTCTTCAAGCATTGCAGCAACGGGAGCGCAGGTAGTTTCAAAACCGGCGACAAAAAACACAATGGTTTTTTCTGGGTTGGATCGGGCTATGATGACGGCTTCAGTAGGTGAGGCGATGGGCCTGATATCAGCACCAGCGGCTTTGGCCTGTTCCAGAGTCCGTATGGCCTGCTTGGGCGCATTAACCGGAACCCGTAACATATCACCGAAAGCCAATACCACAACCTCTTCATTAAGACCGATCTGTATGGCTTGGTAAATGTCCTCTTCAGGGCAGATACAGACCGGACAGCCAGGGCCAGGGATGAGTTCAATAGTCGAGGGAAGTGCTGTACGTAATCCCGCCATTGAGATAGAGCGTTCATGACCGCCACACACATTCATGATGCGCACCGTTCCAGACAGCGGTAGTGCGCGGATTTTTTCGAGTAGTTGCTGTGATTCCATCAGTGTGACTTCAGTTGGTCGGTCACTGGATAAAGCTGACTATAATTAGCTTTATAATGCACTTTCTGCATCCTCTGCTAACATTTGGTCGAGTAACTCCCAGGTTGAGAGTGCCTCTTCCTCAGTTATTTTTTGAATGGCATAGCCGACATGGATTAACAGGTGGTCGCCAACATTGATTGTTTCATCATCCAATAAGAATAAACTGACTTCTCTTTCTATACCGTGGCTAGCACAGTGTGCAGTGTGGCCCTCGATTTTTGTAATTTGCATGGGCACGGCTAGACACATTAGATTTTCTCCAGAATGATGGGTATGAAATACAGCTTATTGAAAAAAGTGATCTTCGTTATCCTCAATATCCAGGTCAATGGCTTCGCCGGGGATTCTTTTTTCTTCCATTATCCATTCGCCTAAATCAATTAATCGACAGCGCTCGCAACAAAAAGGCTTAAACTCATTTTCAGGTAGCCAGGCAACAGCACGTTTGCAAGTTGGACATTTGACTGTGACGATATTGATGGGAGACGACATTAGAAAAAGCAGCGTGTTACGGAAAAGGGAATGTCATTCACGCTTTGTCTTGCGCGTTTACTATCTTGGGTGGGTTCCATGAACCGTATATTGCAGCGGTGTTTTCCACCACTAATTTCTGCAAAGCAGCCTAAAGACTTATCCAATGTAACTTTGAGCAGTTGAAAGGGTTGGGCTTTATCCAGTGAAACCTGAAAAAAACCTGCCTCAGCTAATTCATGTTTGGGAGGGCGGCTGTTACGAATAAAGTTTAGTATAAATTCTAAAGCCGTATTGACCTCGATATAAGGTTGGCTCCAGTTTTGCAGGTCTTGCGCCCGAACAGATTCATCCTGATTAAGCCAATGATGATATTCAGGTAAATCAAAAGAGAACGCTCCCCCAGGAATTGAACTGCGTTGGGCGATACTTTGCAATAGTTCATTTTCTTCTGTCTGCGAGCCTACTTTTCCATTGTAGGCATAAAGCTTATTCGAAATGTCTTCGAGCTGGTCAAGTATTTCATGCAACTTACCTGTATTGACGCCCTCGTGTGAGGCAATTTTTTTAAGTACAGAAGATTGATGATTGAGTTCTTTAAGAACTTCAGCTCTTAGGTCTGTACGTTTAAAAATGGCAATAATATCTAGCAGACAAGAGATGGCTGCACGTTTATCGATAACAGAATCAGCTTCTGAAAAATGAATGAACTGTTGGAATAGATTTTCGAGCCTTATGAAAGTACGGATTTTTTCATTGAGTGGAAATTCATAAGTAATAGTGTTAGTCACAGAAAAGTGTATCCTGGCAAATGCTTATTGAGATATAGAAATTGTGCAATGTTTTAACCTGTTCTGCAAGTCTATCATTACTTCCAGAGTTATCAATCAGATCATTAGCCTTTGAATTCCTGAAATCTCTAGAGATTTGGCTGTTAATAATTGATTGTATGCGTTTTGTAGTCATATCATCTCGTTTTAGTAAACGCTCAATTTGTTGTTCTTCCGAGCAGTCAACCACTAATATGCGGTCGACAAGCGAGGTCATATTAGATTCAAATAACAAGGGAATACTGATAATACAGTAGGGTGCTGTTAAGCGTTTAATTTCAGTTTGTATTGATTGATAAACCAAAGGGTGAATAATAGCTTCGAGCTTTTGTTTTTCTAAAGGATTGGAAAAAACCAGTTCACGTAGCTTTTTTCGATCCAGTGATCCTTCTGGTTGAAGAATATCACTGCCAAATGTTTGTTGAATTTTAGCCAGTGCCGGTTGGCCAACCGCAACCAGCTGATGAGCAATTATATCAGCATCAATGATCGGAGTGTTCAGTTGTTCAAATAAGGTTGATACAGTACTTTTGCCACTACCGATGCCACCCGTTAAACCAATTTTCAGCATACAACTACAAACCAAATGCACTAAAATAAAACTGGTTAAGGCCATGACCCCATAATAGGGCTAACCATCCAGCGGTTGCTAAGTAAGGACCAAAAGGTATCGGCTGGGCGTGATCACGATTAGCAAATATAATCATTGAGAATCCAAACAATGCGCCAACCAAAGAGGATAATAGCACAATGAGGGGTAAATATTCCCAACCTAGCCAGGCACCTAATAGCGCTAGTAATTTAAAGTCGCCAAACCCCATGCCTTCCTTGCCTGTTATCAATTTAAAGACATGATAGACAATCCAGAGGCTTAAGTAGCCTGCAATAGCCCCAATGATACTCGCATCAGAATCAGCAAAGACAGTAAACAGGCTCAAGAATAAGCCCAGCCACAGTATAGGGAGTGTAATGTTATCAGGTAATAACTGATGGTCAATATCAATAAAGCTTAAGGTTATCAGTGACCATGTCAATATTAACGCAAAAAAAGTAGTTGTTGTGGCACCAAAGTGCTGAGCCACAATGATAGACGTGATTGCAGTTAATGCCTCTATAGCAGGATATCGTAACGAAATGGATGTTTTGCAGTTTGCACATTTGCCTTTTAGAAAAAGATAACTGAGGACGGGGATATTTTGATAAGGCTTAATGGCAGCGTTGCACTTTGGGCAGTGCGATAACGGCAAAGCCAGATTAAATGGTTCAGTTTTTTGTGCCGTATTGCTGGTATCTATCTCTAAGAATTCTTGACACTCGATTTTCCAGGTTCTTTGCATCATTAGAGGTAATCGATGAATAACCACATTTAGAAAGCTACCGACCATTAACCCAATGATACCTATTAAGGGAATGAACAATGAGGGTGTGTTTAATAGGGTGTTAATTTGTTCCATGATTATTTTTATTGTCTAGGTCTGTATCAATTAATTTCACAAAAATGGGGCTTGCTAATATAAATATTTAAGTTTGCGCCCCGCAATTCATTCAGTTACAACCCAGAATATTTAGCGCCTCGACATAATCAGATGACTGAACAGCTATTTTGGTATTGATGTAATTTGCTATATCCCCGTTATCATCCCTTATATCTTTTCTAAGAGGTACGTAAATCTGAGGTTGAATATTGCTGCTAAAATTATCGGGTTAATTGTTAAAAAAATTTAAACAATAATAAATTGGATTGAAGTCTCTGCTATTTGATAGCGACAATTCGTACTCGCCGATTAACTTCACTGCCTGGATTTTTTGCATCAAGTAAACCACTTTTACCTTTCCCGACAATTTGGACTCGGGCGGGATTGATATTGAACGACTCAACCAAAAAGCGTTTTACTGAATCTGCTCTCTGCTCTGAAAGACTTTTGTTGTATACATCACCGCCTACTGCATCGGTATGACCTTCGACGATAAAGCCTAAGTTTTTTAATTTTTCAGATGCTAAAGCCTCACCGACAGGTTTTAATTGATCTTGAGCCTTTTGTGTCAGTTCTGCTGATTTAAAGTCAAAAAAGATTTCCATTGACAATGCGACTTCAGAATTTGCTTTCTGAAGTTCATGATTGATCGTTGTTTTAAGTTTCTTTTTACCCGCTTCAGGTGTTGATGAAAAAGCACTCATATCAATTGATCGTGATTTTACCTGCGGTTGACCGTCCCCCTGAGTAGCTGATCCTGGATCTAATGCGTCAATCACTTGACTTGCTGTTGGTGTTTCTTTACCAAAGTTAACTTCCCCAGCATTAACCATTTCAGTTAACACCATGAAGCCAAATGAACAAAATAATAGTTGTAGTGTTTTCATAAAAATATCCTAAAAACAGTGTGATTGGTTAAGAATTGTAGCTTCGTTGCTAATGGTAACACTCAATGATACATAACCTACAAAACATGTAATAAAGTAATTGTGTTTTTATTTAAATGTGTTAAGTTATTTTATGTAATAAAAAAATGCTGGTTGGGAGGTTTTTTATTACTAGTAACATAATAAAAACTAGAAAAATCATAATTTATATTTAAAGTCTAGATAATGTCTTTAGTTCTTGGTGGTTTAAACTTATTAAATTAGAGCCGTCAGGTGCTCGGTTTTTCTAGATAGATTAGAAGCGATCTACCAAAAGAATAGCACGGAAAAATACTTTAGGACTCAATGCATATTATCAATTTATAGTTCGAACTGATAAATATATTTGGGCCTTAGTCAACAATAATCAATTATAGAGGTTTGTCATGAATATCAAAATTATCCTTCTTGCTACTATTTCCTTGTTGGGCGGCTCATTTGCTTTCGCTGAATCAGTTCACCTTCCGCAAGCAATTGAGCATACCAATGCAGCAATCACCCACGGTGAAGCGGGTCATGCCCCTGTCCTGGTTGAACACGCATCGACTGCACTAACTCATGCCGAAGCTTCTGAGAAAGCTGAAGTAAATCAGCACACAGAAGAAGGCATTACGCATCTAAAAGCGGCTATTGATGTTGGAAAAAAAGGTGATGCTGCTGGTGGTGTTACTCATGCTAAAGCAGCGTTAAAGCATCTGGAATTAGCGAGTCAACCAAAGAAATAACTTAAGCGTTAAGATTTGTTCGTAAGTTTTGAATAGTAAATTTACTCAGGTGATTTTGTATTATTTGATGCAAAATCACCGTGTTTACTCAATGGTCGCCTTTATCATAGCTACTTTTCCACTTCTAACGATCTGTCACTGAACTTAACCAATTGCTGCGCCCATCTTAAAGATAGGTAAATACATGGCAATAATTAATCCTCCAATAAGAACGCCTAAGATTACCATGATAATGGGCTCTAGTAAGCTACTTAAATTGTTGACCAGATTGTCTACTTCTTCTTCATAAAAGTCTGCGACTTTAGCCAGCATCATATCCATCGACCCCGATTCTTCACCGACAGCTATCATTTGTTGAACCATGTTTGGAAACAGGTTGGTTTGTTGCATGGCATATTGAAGTCTTTGACCGGTTGCGACTTGTTCTCGCATATTTAAAACAGCTTCTTTATAGATTAGATTGCCGCAAGCACCTGCGACTGCTTGTAAAGCATCGACTAAAGGTACACCGGCTGCTGACATTGTAGAAAGTGTCCTTGAAAATCGGGCAACAGCCGATTTGTTTAGAATCAAACCAACGAGTGGTAATTGGAGTAAAAAATTATCCAGGAAATGATTGAAGGGTGGGGAGTGTTTTTTGAAATAGCAGAAGCAGAAAACACCAATACTTATTATGCCGAGGATAAGCCACCAATCACTGGCTACCCATTTTGAAATACTAACAACGATTTGAGTAAAAAGGGGTAACTCGGCACCAAAGCTCTTGAACATATCTTCAAAGACAGGGACAACGAATAACAGTAGTATAGTGGTGACAATAAAAGCGACCCCAATGACCGCGATGGGATAATTCAGCGCTTTTTTGATTTTCTTTTTTAAAGACTCTGTTTTTTCTTTGTAAGTGGCTACCTTATCCAGAAGTGTTTCTAATATGCCGGCTTGTTCACCAGCGGCGATGAGGTTACAGAATAATTCGTCAAAATGTTGTGGATGGTTTTTCAATGCATTTGCTAGGCTATCCCCGTTTTCAAGGTTAGCTTTTATAGTGGATAGTAAGGTTTGCATGCCGGGATTCTCATGGCCGTTACTAATAATACCTACTGCTTGTACCAAGGGAATGCCAGCACTTATTAATGTTGCTAATTGCCTGGAAAATGTGGCAATCTCGCCTGAAGTGATGTTTCTCGTTCTTGGACTAAATAATGGCTTCGAGTGTTCTTTTATTGTAGTTACTCGATACCCTTGACGTCTTAATTCTGCTTTTGCAATGAGTGCACTTCTTGCAGTAATAACGCCGTTTAATTTTTTGCTATTCTGGTCTTCACCACTCCAGATAAAGTCGAGCTGTTTACTAGATGTCATTCCTATTCCTTAGTAACCCGATCGACTTCTTCCAAACTGGTAATGCCCAGACGGATCTTATTTAAACCTGATGCTCGAAGATCATTGATGCCTTCAGCTTTGGCTAATGCTGCTATTTGTAAAGCATTTCCACCTTCCAGGATGAGTGTTCTCATGTTATTACCAAGTGTTAATACCTGAAAAATGCCGATACGACCTTTATAACCCGCTGTACAATGATCACAGCCAACAGACCCATAGAGTTTGAGATTACTTAATTCTTCTGCTTTAAAGCCGGCAGAGATAAGCACGTTATCTGGGTAGTGGACACTAGTTTTACACTGTTCGCATAAGCATCTGGCCAAACGCTGAGCTATAATAAGAATAATGGCAGAGACCAGGTTGAAGGGTTCAATTCCCATTTGCATGAGCCGGTTCAATGTCTGTGGGGCATCGTTGGTATGTAGGGTAGATAAAACTAAATGACCGGTTTGCGCTGCCTTGACTGCAATATCCGCTGTTTCCAGATCACGAATTTCACCGACCATTATGATGTCGGGATCTTGACGTAAAAACGCTCTTAAAGCATTAGCAAAGGTTAAGCCTGCCTTAACGTTCACATTAACCTGGTTGATACCTTCTACGGTGATTTCAACGGGGTCCTCTGCGGTGCAGATATTGCGTTCAACCTTATTGAGTAAGTTTAGCGCAGTATAGAGCGTGACGGTTTTACCACTTCCCGTGGGGCCGGTAACCAAAATCATGCCGTAAGGTCGATTAATCGCATTGAGAAAAACAGCTTCTTGTTCAGGTTCAAATCCTAATTTTTCTATACCAATTTGTGCGCTGGTAGGGTCCAATAGGCGTAATACAATTTTTTCTCCAAATAGTGTGGGGCAGCTATTCACTCGAAAATCAAAATCATGAGACTTGGATAAGGCGATTTTTATACGACCATCTTGTGGAATACGGCGCTCGGCAATATCCATTTTGGCCATGACTTTTATTCTAGAAATGATTCTATTAGCTGTGTTAATAGGTGGGTTAGAGATTTGATGAAGCATTCCGTCGGATCTAAAGCGAATGCGGAAGTTATTTTCATAGGGCTCCATGTGTATATCTGACGCACCTTGCTTGATGGCATCCAGTAATATTTTGTTAACAAATCGAACGATGGGTGCATCATCAATATCGGTTTTGATTTTAGAATTAGAGGTAAGTCCTTGAAGGCCTATAGGGCGGACCTGATTCTCTAAATTTTCTTCAATCAGTTCGGCCATTGAGGTGTCAGCGATTTCTAGAATAACTTCAATCGCTTTAGTGAGTTTATCTTCTTCAACCAGGATGGTTTCTGGATGCAGTTGGTTATGGAACTTTATTTCATCCAGGGCTTGCAGATTAGTTGGATCAGACATTGCAATAAAGAGCGTCTTTCCACGACAATAGAGCGGTATGGCTTTGTGTTTACGAATTAATTTTTCGCTAATTAAATGAATAGGCAGCGTCAGGAGATTTATTGAATCAAGATCTAAAAATGGAATGCCATATTCGATAGAAGCTGTTGAAGCGACTACTTTACAATTAATAAGTTTATTAGTTGCCAGATAACTTAGTAGTGACTGGTTTTTTCTTTCAGCATCCTGACAATAGCTGCTAGCTTGATTTTCAGTAAGATGTCCTTCAGCAATGAGATATTTAGTAAAACCGCTGTGTTGACAGCCTGTTTGCGCGGAAGGCGACATAAGCGGATCTTATTGGGTCATTAGCATTAATAAAAGATAACTCTAAAAGGACAGCACAGATGATAACGTTTAGGCACTCAAGGTTATCATCTGGCTAGGGTTAACGGTTAATTTACAGCGCTTGAATCTTGGCTTTTTGTTGCTCAAGGTTATTCAATATTGAACGTAGGTCAGCCAGTTTGGCTTTTTCTTTATCAATCACCTCAGGAGGTGCTTTATCAATAAAGGTTGGGTTGCTCAATTTTCCTTCAATTCGTGGCAAATCGTTGATGATTTTTTGAATTTCTTTGTCCAATCGGGCAAGTTCAGCATCTTTATCAATTAGACCTGCCATTGGGATTAATATCTTCAACTCACCGACTAAAGCAATCGCTGATTCTGGAGTTGTATCAGCCGGATTTAACCAAGTGATGGATTCTAAACGGCCTAGCTTTTTTAAATACGAGGTGTTGTTTGTTAGAAAAGCTTGGTCATTGCTTGAGCCATTTTGTAATAATACGGGCAATGGTTTACCAGGAGCAATGTTCATTTCTCCGCGAATCCTACGCACACCCAAAATGAAGTTCATTACCCAATTAGTTTCTGCAATCGCATCATTGTCTATATGTGCTTCATCGCTAACAGGGTAGGCCTGCAACATAATTGTTTCAGCATTAATACCCGCTAACGGTGCAACCCGTTGCCATATTTCTTCGGTGATAAAAGGCATTATAGGATGTGCTAGCCTTAACACAGTTTCCAAAACAGTCAACAAAGTTTTGCGAGTACCGCGTTGTAAGTCTACATCTTCTGATTGCAAGGAGATTTTAGCTAATTCTAAATACCAGTCGCAGTATTCATTCCAGGTAAATTCATAAATAGCTTGTGCGGCTAAATCAAAACGATAGTTATCAATGGCAGTGCTGGTAGTCGCTATGACTTGATGAAGTCTGGAAATAATCCAGCGATCCACTTGGGTGTAAGAACAAGGTGCGTCACTTAAGCCATTATCAAACTCTTCTGTATTCATCAGCACATAACGCGCTGCATTCCAGAGTTTATTGCAAAAGTTACGATAGCCTTCAGTACGTGCAAGATCAAAGCGAATATCACGACCGGTAGAAGCAAGCGAAGCAAAAGTAAAGCGTAACGCATCGGTGCCATAAGATTGAATACCGTCCGGGAAATGCTTGCGCGTATCTTGTTCAATTTTCTTGGCTAAATGGGGTTGCATCATGCCAGAGATGCGTTTAGCAACCAGAGCATCCAATTCTATACCGTCAATAATATCGATAGGGTCAAGGACGTTGCCTTTTGACTTGGACATTTTTTGACCTTCAGCATCACGTACCAAGCCATGAATATAGACTTCTTTAAAAGGCACTTCGCCTTGAAATTTTAGCCCCATCATAATCATTCGGGCAACCCAAAAGAAGATGATATCAAAGCCTGTTACCAGTACACTGGTGGGATAATGTTTAGCCAGTTCAGGTGTTTTTTCTGGCCAGCCTAAGGTAGAGAATGGCCATAAAGCAGACGAAAACCAAGTGTCTAGGACGTCTTCGTCTTGTTTAAGCGCATAGTCCGCAGGTAGGTTGTGTTTCTCACGAATAGCGGCTTCAGATTTGCCTACATAGATATTACCTAGCTCATCATACCAAGCAGGGATTCTATGGCCCCACCAGATTTGCCGAGAAATACACCAGTCTTGAATGTTACGCATCCATTCAAAATAGGTGTTCTTCCAATTGTCCGGGACGAATTTAATGTCGCCATTTTCAACGGCTGCAATAGCTGGTTCAGCCAAGGGAGCTACTTTGACATACCATTGGTCAGTTAACAGGGGTTCGATGACGCTATTGGTACGATCACCACGGGGCACCATTAATTTATGGTCAGCAATTTTTTCCAGTAAACCGGCAGCATCCAAATCAGCCACCATCTGTTTACGGGCTTCAAAACGATCGAGTCCACAATATTTTTTTGGAATAAGTGAGCCATTTGCGTGTTGGTTGAAGATCTCGTGTCCTTCTGGAGCTTGAATTACAGTAAATGATGGCTCATTTCTTGTTTGGAAGGCAAGTTCGTCCATTTCTTCAAAGCCGCCAAAACCAGGATAACAAATACGTGCACTGCTATCAAAAATACTAAATAATGGAAGCTCTTTATGCCGTGTCCAAACATCATAGTCATTAAAGTCATGAGCAGGCGTAATCTTAACGCAACCTGTTCCAAACTCGGGGTCAACATATTCATCAGCGATAATGGGAATCAACCGACCACTTAATGGTAGGACGACAAACTCGCCGAGTAGATGTTTATAACGGTCATCATCGGGATGAATCGCTACAGCAGCATCACCCAATAGAGTTTCGGGACGTGTCGTGGCAACAATTAAGTGCCCTTGTCCATTGGATAAGGGGTAACGTAAATGCCACATAGAGCCATTTTCTTCTTCTGATAAAACTTCCAGATCAGAAACAGCGGTGTGTAACACAGGGTCCCAATTAACCAGCCGTTTACCGCGATAAATCAGTTCTTTTCTTTTTCCATTTTCATCTTTCTCTTCATACAGTTGGATAAAGACTTCCTGAACGGCATCTGACATGCCTTTGTCCATGGTAAAGCGTTCTTTTTCCCAATCCAGAGACGAGCCCATACGTCTTAATTGACGGGTTATGGTGCCGCCGGATTCTTCTTTCCATTGCCATACTTTTTCAAGAAAGGCTTCCCGGCCATAATCATGACGGGTTTTACCTTCGGCGTTACACAGGCGTTCGACCACCATTTGGGTTGCGATTCCGGCATGGTCAGTACCCGGTTGCCATAACGTACTGAAGCCTTTCATGCGGTGATAACGGGTCAGAGCGTCCATAATGGTATCCTGAAAAGCATGGCCCATGTGTAGACTACCTGTGACATTAGGAGGAGGAATCATAATGCAATAAGATTCACCTTCTGATTTAGCGGCAAAATAGCCTTTCTCTTCCCACGTTTGATACCAACGTTGTTCTATAGAATGGGGTGCGTATGTTTTTTCCATGTAAAGCTGTCTGTATTTGTGAAGTTAACTGCATTTTAGCAGGATGATGAGGGGGTTTTATTTTTTTAATGCCCGATCTTATGAGTCGTTATGTTGATGCCCGCTTGTTGGTAGTGTCGATAACGTTGTCTACCCAGCGTTTTAGTTGCTTCGCTGTTGTCTAGAATTTCAAGGATACGTTCGCTGTGTTCGATGTTTTTCGGGCAATACGAGGACAGGTTAATGATAGTATTATTCCATTGTCCTGGCACCTCTAACGAGCCAATCAAAATGACTTTCTCAATAGTTGGCAATTGACCGGTATAAATTTGGTGCGGAATGAAACTACCTGCTCTAAAAGTCCAGAGTAGGGTATCCAGTATTTGACTCTGTTCGATGTTATCGGTAAGTACATAGCAAAAGCATTGGCTTCGATACGCTTTTTCGATGAGTTTGCAAGCAAACTCATCGCGTTCCTGTATCGATTCTGACGGTAGGATATAGAAGCTGACTTCAGCCATACGCTCGGTTAAGCAGATATTGGCTTAATAATGGCACGGGACGTCCTGTTGCACCTTTATTATTTCCAGTGCGCCAGGCAGTTCCAGCAATATCCAGATGAGCCCAATTAAAACTTTCTGCGAATTGAGACAGGAAACAGGCCGCAGTAATCGTACCTGCATCTTTACCGCCGATATTAGCCAGGTCGGCAAAATTGGATTTTAACTGTTCCTGATATTCTTCCCATAACGGTAAACGCCATAAGCTATCATTTGCTGTTTCACTGGCAGCGAGTAAGTCGTTGCATAAGGCGTCACTGTTACCTAATAATCCACTTGGTATTCTGCCTAATGCCACTAGACACGCGCCAGTTAATGTAGCCATGTCGATGACCACATCAGGATTAAAACGTTCTGCATAGGTTAGGGTATCGCAAAGTAGTAGGCGGCCTTCTGCATCGGTGTTTAAAACTTCAATGGTTTTACCTGACATACTGGTTAGAATATCACCGGGTTTGTTGGCATCACCATCAGGCATGTTTTCAGACGAGGGAATTAACCCGACAATATTAAGAGGTAACTGCATTTGAGCGGCTGCCAGTAAAGTACCCAGAACAGAGGCACCTCCACACATATCGTATTTCATTTCATCCATGCCGAGACCGGGTTTAAGCGAAATACCACCCGCATCAAAAGTAAGACCTTTGCCAATTAATACGATAGGCTTAGTATTTTTCTCACCGCCACGATAGTCCAGTGTGATCAATTTGGCAGGTTGTCGACTGCCTCGTGATACCGATAATAAAGCACCCATGCCTAATTCTGCCATATTGGCTTCTTCAAGAACGCTTACCTGAAGACTTGGATATTGGTTACCCAACTCAAAGGCTTGTTCAGCCAGGTAGGTAGGTGTGCAGATATTGCCGGGTAAGTCGCCAAGATGCTTAGTTAAATTAATGCCTTCGGCAATCGCTTTGCCTTGGCGTAAACCTAATTCTGCAAAATTAAGCTCTGCTTCAGGTGAGCTAATAATAATTTTTTCAATGTTACTGTCGGTTTCTTTGTTTGATTTTAACGCTGTGAATTGATAGATAGCATCACTGAAAACTTCCACAATTTGGCGAGTTTTCCATTGACGACTTTGGGCGATAACATCTGCATCAGCCAGTGCAACAACAACATTTTTTATGGATGTCTTTTTTAAGCTATTGATGGCAGCGAGTAAGGCTTTAATATAACTTTTTCCCGTGAGTACTTTGTTATTGCCCAGACCGACTAATAAAATACGTTCTATAGAACTTTCAGGCATCGCATTGATTAAAACGGTTTCCCCGGGTTTTCCGCTGATATCACCACGCTTTAGGAATTTGCTAATAAGTCCTTGGGTACTTTGGTCAACTGAAGTTGCTGATGCCGTCAGTTGATGATCCAAATAAACACCAACAATAAGACAATCACTTTGTATAGTTTCTAGAGGAGCGGTTTCTATAGCATATTCCATAATTTAACTCGTAATATTCACTGTTTAATAATCTTTTCATGTCAGGTGTAATGATCAACCTAATCAGGATTAGTTGTTGTTGATGATGAATTATACAACCAATATCTTGGCTATACAGCTAGAGTATGTATAAAAACATACTTGGGAGCCAATGGGGGGCATAAAAAAGATTTAGAGCTTCAGTTGCTTCTTAGTGTTATTGATCAGGGTGAGGAGCTCAATATTAACTGTTTTCAACAGATATTTTTAATTTTTGTCCTGGGCTAAGACCTTTAACAAGTGTAGACGCATTTGTTTTACGCAATTCGGCTTCACTTACTTTGAATTTTTTACATATTTGAGTGAGTGACTCGTTCTTGCCTACAGTATAACTGATCATGTGAACGGCTGGAGCAGTAACAAACGGCGAACTTAAGGATTTGATGGTCAGTTTTTTACCAGGTAATAGGGCCGTATTTATAGTGATATTATTCCAGCTAGCCAGATCTTTTGGAGTCACAGAAAAGCGTTGGGAAATATTATAAAAGGTATCACCTTTTTTGATTTCGTAGCTTTGTGAGTCTGATGTTTTTGCTTTTAGCTGCTTACTTTCTGCCAAGGCAACCACTGCTGCTTTGGGGATTGATTTATTGTCATGAGTACTTTGTGGTTTTCCAGTATTGTTTTTGGGTTTTAAGATCTCATCATTTACATTAATGGCACTTATTTTGTTATTTGTACGGGACAGATGTGTAGCTATTTCACTGTATTTTGTAGCCGCTACTATGGTTTCAGTGGCTTTACCTTTAGCGTTGCTTTCGGGTGATTTATTTTTTTCTGCATTTTGTTTGGTAGGTACGTTTTTAGCGTTGGCTACTAAATTCTCAGTCGGTTTGGTTTTGGTGTTAGAACTATTGATTGCTGCCTTAGCTGTTTTGTCATTAACAGGTGTGTTGGGTTCTTGATGTTTCTCTTGACGAACCGGCTCATCCGCACGTTCTTCCTCATATTGGATTGGGGTTACTCTTTCTGAGGGTGGCAATAATGCCAGGTTTTCTTTAAATGTTTGCGCATGAGCTACCGGTACTAATAATCTGTGAGGACCTTGAGGGGCAGTGCTCTTGCGGTTAAATCCAGGGTTTAACTTCAAGAAAGTGTGTAGCGGCGTATTTGCCAGTTCTGCAGCCTTGTGTAAATCCAGGGGCGATTGAATGTCAACGACTTCAAAATAAGGTCTATTAGGGATGTGTTGCAGATGAATATTGTATTCGTCTGCATGGGCAAATATGCGGGCAATTGCTAATAAACGGGGCACATAGTCTTCAGTTTCTTCTGGTAGATCTAGCGACCAATAGTCTGTAGGTAGGTTAAGGTTGGTATTTTTATCAATGGATTTTCTAACACGGCCTTTTCCACAATTGTAAGAGGCAAGTGCTAATAACCAGTCTCCATTAAAATCTTCACTCAGCTCTTTTAAATAATTAGTTGCGGCCCTCGTTGAATCAAAAATATCCCTACGACCGTCATACCAGTCATTTTGTTCAAGACCGTATTCTCTTCCAGTCGAAGGTACAAATTGCCAGAGTCCAGAAGCATCGGCTTTTGAATAGGCATCGGGCACAAAGGCACTTTCAACAACCGGCAGCAACGCAAGTTCTCCAGGCATGTTCCTGGCTTCAATTTCATCGAGGATATGGTTAAGATAGGGTTCAGCGCGCTGCTGAATAATAGCAAGAGAGGTGGGGTGCTCCAAATACCAGTATAATTCTCTGTTGATGCGCGGGTTATCAATTTCTGGTAATGAATAGAGTGAAATTAAGCGTTCCCAAACAGTATTCTTATGATTAGAAGCTGTTTTATTAAATTTATAGGTATGCTGGTTGACAGCTTCATTATTCTGGGTAGGTTTAACAGGGGGTTCCTGGCTTAAGTTTAAAGGTAATTTGGGTGCTTCAGTACAGCCAATGATAATTAACGATAGTGTGATTAATAATAAATTAACGAACCTGTTAAAATTAACACGTATCATTTTTTAAGCCTAAGTATATGGTTTCTTTCTATTAGTTTAATGATACCATTTTTTTTAGTAAAGATCATTAGCGTAATCAACATTATAGTGAGTGAGTTTAATGAAACGTAATTTTTTGTTTGCCTGGTATCAAACACCTAGAGGTAAACTATTAAAAGAGCTAGAGGCGGATTATTTAAAAAAATCCATTACTGTGAGTTGTCGACAAAATATATTGCAACTCGGTGGTTTAGGCTGGGAAAGTGATTTTATCGATTGCACCTTATACAAGAATTATACGATACTTGATGCCAAAGGTTTCGGTTGTGAAAGCGCTAGAAAAATAAGAGCTAAAGCCTATTGTTTGCCAATACAAACCAACAGTATGGATATGGTGATCGTACCGCATTTATTAGAGTTTGATACCCATAGATTTCAAACAATGAGGGAAATTGAGCGGATATTAAAACCAGAAGGTGTCTTGGTTGTATTAAACTTTAATCCTCTAAGTTTTTGGGTAAGGTATCAATTTTTATGGGATAAGAAAATGTCGGATTCTTGGCGTGGGCATTTTATTTTTCGGTCAAGAATTATGGACTGGCTAAAATTACTAAATTTTGAAGTGACTTTATCTTCAAAGTTTAATTTAGATACGGTCACGTCTAAACAAGGCAAATTTATCAATGAAGGTTACTCTTATTTCTTTACCGCTTATGCTATTAAGGCGATAAAACGCCGTTATAATATCATTCCATTGACGCCAGTCAAAAATGCAAATTCTAGATTAACATTAGTTAATTCATTAAATTCTGTCGCCCAAATAGAAAAACATGATTAATGTAGTAGTGATTCATACCGACGGCGCTTGTCGCGGAAATCCTGGTCCTGGTGGATGGGGTGTAATACTCAGTTATAACGGTATACATAAAGAAATGTATGGGGGAGAAAAGCTGACGACCAATAACCGTATGGAGTTAATGGCGGCGATACAAGCTTTGGAGGCTCTAACAAAACCCTGTTCTGTACAACTCAACAGTGACTCAAGTTATGTCCTGAAAGGTATTACCGATTGGTTGCCTAACTGGAAGAAAAGAGATTGGAAGACTGCGGCTAAAACACCGGTAAAAAATGAAGATCTGTGGCGTCGCTTAGAAATAGCTATAGAAAAACATAGGATAGAGTGGAAATGGGTAAAAGGGCATTCGGGTAACACTGGCAATGAAAAAGCCGATGCTTTAGCTAATTTGGGTATT
>SESC01000246.1_pt1 | contig 21626 bp, 25 predicted proteins | sample 3171431 | NCBI WGS metagenome assembly SESC01 (sample SAMN06051868, study PRJNA518727) | freshwater metagenome | biome: subpolar coniferous forest; feature: holomictic lake; material: water; isolation source: holomictic Lake 227, 8 m depth | place: Canada: near Kenora, Ontario | collected... | reverse complement strand
TGCAAATTTTTTCATGAGCATAGTTGCCCCCGTTTTATCCAGGGATAGGAGAACCGGGGGGTCTGAACTGGTAGTCAGACCTTTTTTGAGTTCTTCTTCCAGCATTGACTGGGGTATCGCGTTTTCTAAAAACCCCTCTAACGTAAATTTAAAAGTTGCAACTGCATCACCGCTTTTATCTATCGTAATATCCAGTGAATTTGCCGTGAACGCATGAACCGGTGAGATAAAAAGCACGGTGATGCAAGCGATAGCCAGGATGCGGAGCAGATTTACAGAAAACGTGTGAGGCATTGTTATCTCCATTAAAAATGGATGTGATATCGTATGGAAATATGTTTGTGTTAATCTCCGTTATATGTTTTTAATCTGATAGGATTTGAGTGGTTTTTTTACAGATACCATTTTTCGCATCTACAGATTTTTGCGGTAACTCAATTTATTAATGGCCCGGACCCATATTTTTTGTATCTCATGTTCGATTCTTTGATCAATATTTTTCTTCATCTCGATCTGAATATGATCTCTGTGGTCCAGGAATACGGGATGTGGACCTACTTTATTCTTTTCTGCATTATTTTTTTCGAGACCGGATTTGTAATAATGCCCTTTCTTCCCGGAGACTCCCTGCTGTTTGTCGCAGGTGCGGCAGCAGCCAGCGGATTTATGGATCTCCAGTGGCTTTTTATTGCGATCATTCTTGGTGCAGTACTTGGAGATACAGTAAATTACTGGATTGGGAATTATCTTGGATTGCGTGTATTTCTTGAGCGGTTTCCCACTCTTGTGAAACAAGAGTACATTGACCGTACTTATACGTTCTATGAAAAATATGGCGGCGCAACGATCTTTGTCGCACGGTTTGTACCCATCGTGCGGACGTTTGCTCCATTTCTTGCCGGTGTTGGATCTATGAACTATCCCCGTTTCCTGTTCTATAACGTGCTTGGTGGCGTGACATGGGCAATCGTGGTAATCATGGCAGGATATTATTTTGGTTCATTTACTGTAGTAAAAGAAAATATGAGCCTCATGATCATTGCAGTTATTGCTCTGAGTGCAATAACCATTCTTTTCATCCTCTATGGGATTATTTCCGGATATCTTGACAGAAGAAAAGCAGTTGGCGCCCGGAAAGAATAATCAGGTTTTTTTAAGTCCGGAATTTTTCCAGTTTTAAATAAAACGGGTTTAGAAACACACACTTCCAATCGCTCTATTAGACGGTGGTACCTCATTAGAAATTCCCTCCACGGGCATTTTGACAGGTCCCGCACATTTCACACATCACTTGTGCCAGACAAAATAAAAAAGAAAATTATTTTTTGTGAACGATCGTCATGCCTTTGTTATCGACTTTTGTGCTGATGGTAACACTCAGGCCAATGGGTTTGAGCAGTTTATCCATCGCATTCCGGTCAAGTTCAGTGACTACGGCAATGGAAGGACCTACCGAACTCATGCCGACAAATTCAATTTTCCTCTCCCGCAGCTGGCTCATGTAATGATAGATCCCGTAACTGTGGTGCTCCACTTCAGCCCGCTTTGATCCACGGAACTCGATCTCCCAGATCACATCACCAGCTTTTTTTAAGTCATCTTTTTCAAGCGCAGGTACAAGGTCCATTAAGAAAAAATACGCCTTGAGTTCCCTGTCCCGGTAGTCCAGTGTCCGTGCCTTGTTCATCAGGAGATCAAACTCCTGTGCACCGGCCGAGGAGATATCGGTTGGGGGGATGATGATATGCACATTCTTTCCTTCTGCAAATGGGTGGTGGTAAACTAACGAGAGTTCGTCACCCATGATCGCCATGCCGCCGTGAGTACTTACCGCAGGACCGACTCCGGTCTCGAATCCAAAGGCAACATTACCGTCAGCGGTCTCCTCCACATAGTTGTGGCCGATCAAATGGCGGAGCTGGGTGTTTGTGAGCGGGGAGCCAACTGCAACATTCATCGCTGTGGCAACTGCGATCATGACAGTGCTGGTGGATCCAAGTCCTACATGCTTTTGCTCATGATCTTTTGCAGTGATGGAGAAACCACCGGTATATCCGACCGCCTTTTTGAAGACCGCGACGAAGTTGTCAATGATAGGAGCGCGCCCGTAGTTGATCGAGATCTCTTTTTTTGTGCATTCCACAGATGCGGTGCAGTAACACTGGATTGCAAACCCGATACCACCGCCGCCCGGATGATCCGGGGCAAACCGGTTCATGTCGAGCACAGTCAAGTGGATGCGTGCCGGAGCTTTGACCGTAACTTTACCTTTTACCGGTGCGAGTTTGTACTTCTTCTTCTCTAAACCGAGCGTCTTTAGGATCGTCTTTGGAGCAAATGACTTGAACTCGTACTCCACGAGATCCAGGTCCCCACCGCGGATTTTCATTATCGGCATTGTAACAGTTCCCTTTAGGGGCGAGTTAAGAAAATGTTTTCGTCTGTTTTTTGTTGTAACCGTTCTACAAAATTAAGATAAAAGAAAAAATCCCCCTTTTTTCGCAAAAGTGTTACCCGCCCGCGAGACGTAGTGCTCATCCAATAAAATCGTAATGGCGCTCTGCCGTCAATGCTGGATAATTATTTGCTCGGCACGAGTCATCACCAATTAAAAAAATATATCGCCTACTAAATGAAACAGAAGAATATGAAAAATTGGCAAATTACAGGATTCATAACAGTTCTGATCATAGGAACCGTATTGATGAGTGGATGCACAAACAATGCAGCCTCACCGGTGGCGACAATTACACCCACTGTGATAACTACTCAGGCAACCCCCCTGCCATCTGTCACACCGGTGCAGATTGCAATTCCCCAGACCGGCGTGTGGATGAGGGTAACATATCCCGGAAACTATACCGGAACATACGGTTCAATTGGATACTACCAGACACCGGTGACAGACACTGGCGATCATTTCTACCCGATTGCAACAGCCACAAGCCCGGTTGTGGCATCCATAAAAAAGAAGGAGGGTAGTGGAGATACACTCACAATTGCAATCTACAAGGATGGAGTGTTAATCAAAGAGGAATCAACTACCGCACCCTATCGTTTGATGGAATTCTATTCAGACTTAAAGACATCAACGCCCGCCACATCTCTTACATCCAAACCCTTGACACAAGTGCCTACATCACAAATAACAACACAACCAACGATTCCCAACCTTGTAGGAACATGGAACGTAAATGCCCAGGGGGCAGTCATTCAAAAGTCTGGTGCACCGGGAGAATGGACTCATCACAGTGGCCAGTACAGCACCCTCGTCGCGCAGGCAGTTGTGACAGACCAAAAGGACAGAGTCATTCACGGAATTTTTAAGGCCCCACTGGGAAAGGATGAGAGTTTCATTGGTGTGATTAGTATGGACAATAAAAATTTCTATTACGCTGATAAGGATGGTATAAATGACGGACAGATTGTCAGCAATGGACAGATCAACATGGTCTACCGTCAGGTTTCAGCGAATGATACCGTAGTGGCAGTCGGAACCTGGACGCGGGTTTAGAAAAATTTCGGATCTCTGACAATAGAGATCAGGCCAATATTTTTTTAAAAAGACATCAGCATGGACTTTTGCGATTAAAACGCAATTGCCGGGCTCAGGCGTAAATATTTAAACACGGTAAAATGATTCGGACAACGGATTGCGAAGATTTTTCAAAATAAAAAATAATTTAACCCCGATCATTTCGCCACATCACGATCAAAGAAAATATTTTTGCCGGTTACAGAGAGTGGAATCGCATACGCAACCGTAGCTTCCTTTCCCAGAAGCCCGAGATCAATGGCTGCAACCCCACCGGAATACATGATCCTGTTATCGACATTATGAATCTGGGCAGTTTTTACCGCAGAACCAATGGCAATACCGAGGTCTGCCATACGTATCGCACAGTTGGGCCCGGCAAAAAACGTCATCTTCTTCTTTTTTGTTTTGCATTCATTTGTCATCTCTGCACAGGTCGCATATCCGCACGCCCCGCAGTTAACCCCGACAATGGCATCTCCCCGTGCACCGATCAGCACGCACGCATCGCTCGCGGTAATGTTCTTTGCATCCCGTAAGAAAAAGCCAATGCTGTGTTTTTCACCCAGTTCCGATAACCTTGTCGCAAGCGTGGACAATTCTTTTCCGGTAAGCACCCGGATGATGATCGTGTCCACCCCTTTTCCTTTCGGGGCTGTTCGTGCGGCAAGTGCCATAAGGTTGGCAACTGTTGTCAATGCAGTCTTTTCTGGAGTCATAGGGAATTATTATGGCGGAGCGGAATAAAAAATGGGTAGATTAACGCTTACGATTTTTTTGTTAGAGAGAGAAAAAAAGAAAAAATCAAAAATTAAGAAAAATAGTGTTACGATTGAACGATGATTGTGCCTTTCATCGAGGGATGATATGTGCAGTGGTAGGTATAGGTTCCAGGTTGTGTAAAGGTAAAGGGAAAAGACTTTCCGGTTGCTAACGAGTCTGAAATGAATGCAACCGTGGTCCCTGAGTCAGAAGCGATCTGATGTTCAGCCACATCCTGATTCATCCATGTGACAGTTGTTCCGGTTTTAATTGTCAGGATTGCAGGATTGAAGGCAAAATTGTTGATCGTAATTGAGTTTGATCCATCTGACGGAGCAGGCGTTGCGGATGGGATTGTTTTTGGACTTTGAGAAGAAGTGCAGCCGGAAAATGAACAAGTGAGGATCAGCATAATTGCACATGCGGACCAGAAAATAATACGGGTTTGCGAAGTCATAGTATCCTTAAAAGCAGTAAGGAATGAAAAATGTTTTGGCTGGATTCAATAAAACGGGGTGTCTGAAGAGACATTTCCCCTAATGGAAAACGACACCATCATTCCACGAAATGATGGGTCAGGTTCATCACATCCCGGTAAGGAATGACTCCCACAAGCCGGTTCGTATCATCTGTGACTGGGAGCGCCCGGAAATCATAGCGGGCAAAACTCAGCGATGCCTCTTTGAGTGTGCTTTCCGTATTCAGGCTGATCACATTTTCAACCATGATATCTTTTAATAGTGCCCGGTCATCGGCCTGCAAGAGTTCTTTTAAATCAATGACCCCGAGCAGTGTATCTCCTTCACCCACCACATAGACATACATGATCACATCTTTACCCTTGGCATGACGCGGATAATCGTTCTGCACGTATTCGACAGTTGTTTCTGAGGAGAATTTTAAGATCTTCTGAGTGGTGTAGTTGAGGACCTTCTCTTCCTGTTTACTGACAATTGACTGGATTTTTTTTGCCGTTTCCTTGTTCAACGCTTCTAAAATGATCTGCGCTTCGGATGATGGCAGGACCGCAAGGATGTCGGCAGCTTGGCCGGGCGTCATATCATTGATGAGTCGTACCACTTTTTCCGTACTTAAAGAGGAGATAATATCCCGCTGCACCTGTGGCTCGATCTCTTCGAGGGTATCGGATGCCTGCTCATGGTCAAGCGTTGAAAAGACCATGACACGCTGGTCGTGATCGAGCTCTTCAAGGATATCTGCCAGATCAACCGGGTGGATATCTGCGAGTGTCTCTTTTAGGACTTTTAACTTGACATTTCCTTTGAAACTGCTGATATGCGAGGGGAGCGGCTGGATATACATCCACGAGATCGATCCACTATCTTTAGGATCTTCTCTGGGAGCAAGAACTCCAGAGAGGAACCCAAACCCGAGACGGCGAAGGCGTGTGGCTTTGCTGGTGTCTACTTCAGTGACATAGAGTTTTGCATTCCGTTCAACCAGACGGATATCATAGACTACTTCCACTTCCGCATCTTCAGTATCAAGCACTTTCTTGTCAAGGATGTGATCCCGTAACAGGATTGCATCTTCCGGAGGCGAACTCTCAAATTTTTTCAGATCATCGACTTTGATAACAATCTTCTTCGGTTCTAGAGATACCATGCGTTCCCAGGGGATGAGAAGTGAAGGATCTCCAAAAGGGCGGGTAATGACAAAATTCTTCACTTCGGGAAGCTTGCCCGTCTCGACGATCATCAGATCGGTAAGTGACCCGATCTTTTTTTGCCCTAGGAAGACCTTTGCACCGAGCATCTCGCTCAACAGGAATTTCCTGTCGGGCTTTTGCGGTTTTGCATTCGTTGTGTCTGTCTGCATAACCATCCATTCCCTCATTTTACCATTGTCCAGAATTTATACCCAAGAATTAAGACCAGCAGGATCAGGTAGACTCTAATGAACATGAGTGCGATCTTTACGCCACGGGACATCGTGATCCGGGGCTTTTCATACTTTTTGTTGATCTCATGAATCTTATCCGTCCATCCACGAAATACACTTCCAATCCGTTCACCGAATATTGTTTCAAGGGTCAGCATCTGTTCCTCACCTTTTTTCCTACATCAACCACTCCGGAAAGAGGGTTGTTAACGCGTACAGTGTGGAGAGGACGATGATTGCGACAACAATGACCGTCCCGGCTATATTCTGGAGAGTCGTGTTCCGGTACTTCCCCATGATCTCTTCGTTGTTTAAGAGCAGGATCAAAAACACCAGCGCAGCAGGAAGCAGAGTTACAGCAATGACCTGTACAAAGAGCGTGATCAGGACGAGGGGGGCATTGGGAAGGAGCACGACGCCGCCGGCAGTGATGAGTGCAAACAGGTAGCAGGCATAGAACCACGGGGCTTGCCGGACCTTTAAGTTGAGCGAATGCGCCCACCCGAACACTTCGCCAAACGCCCACGAGCTGGCAAGCGATATGCAGATCGCTCCTAAAAATCCTGCATTGAAGAGGCCAATCGCAATGCACGTGCCCAGCCAGGGACTGGTGGTCATCATCATGCTTGCTGCCTGTGCTGCACTCTCGACTTCCACACCGTAAAGTACTGTTCCTGTCACAACGACTATGAAGATTGCAACCAGCACAGTGAACGCGGAGCCGATCAGGGTATCCATCTGGCCCCAGGGAATATCTTTTTCTTTCATCCCCTTATCCACCACCGCACTCTGCTGGAAGAAGATCATCCACGGGGCAATTGTTGTTCCGATATTTGCCATTAAGAAAAAGAACAATGTTCCGTTAAAACCGCCGGGGAAGTGAGGAATGAGACCAACGCTCAGCACTTCGCTGACCGAAGGGTGCACAAGGAACGCCGCCGGTATGTAGATGATATTGAGGGCGGCAAACAGGATCGCTATCTTTTCCCAGGTCCAGTATTTGCCCTGCAGGACCATGAGCATCATGACGATTGATACGATGATCACTGTAACAATCGGTGGGACATGAAAGATGGCAAGGGCAGCAGTCATGCCGATGAACTCGGTGACCAGCGTGAGCCAGTTGACAAGGGCAAGATCAATAAACGAGAACCAGCCCCAGAACGATCCAAACGCATCAAAGATCGCTTCGGCATGCCCGCGTTTTGTTACTGCTCCCAGCCGTACGGTCATCTCCTGAACAACATACGCAACCGGCAGGAGCAGCAGTAAGAACCAGATCAGACCATAGCCGTATTTTGATCCGGTGACGGCGTAAGTCGTGATTCCGCCAGCGTCATTGTCGGCAAGCATCACGATAAGACCGGGGCCGGCAAGCAGAAGATAAATCTTGAGCGTTTTTATGAACCTGCGATATTTGTAAAAAAACGTTGATCCGAAGTCCATCTGAACACTCCCCTCCACCAGTCTGTTACATTGTTCTGAACCAGTCCTTCCTTACCGTGAATTTCAAAAAAAAATGAACACTCACCCGTACGAGAGATAACCAGAGGTTAATCACCGTGAACGGTTAAAAAGATTTTTATGATGAACGGGAAGTTATTTTCTGGTTTCTTTGTTTCAAGTGAGATTATGAATGCACTCTCACCGTGAGGATAGGCACGATTTCAAACCCAAAAATATCGATCAGCGTCCTTGGTACAAGAGGATTGTTCTGTTTTAAGGAACTGTAACGAAATTTGCTGAAACTTCTAAACTGTATCGAGCAGTAATAGGAGTAAGAGCAAAATGTCAAAATTATTTACGAGAGAACAAGCAAGAGACTGGTTAAGGGAGAAGAAACTCGCAGGAAAATGAGTAAGTATTGGAAAGTGATAAGGAAAAAATGTAATCTCATCGTATGATGCTTTTCCAGCATTGACGGCAGATCTCGGCCACGTTGCATTGAAGGACGGATCTCATGATTGATGGGTAGAAAAGCGGGAAACATTAATCATCGTATGAGGGTATGCTTAAACATGAGAAAATATTTCATTGTCTTGGTAATTTCATTAATAATTTTCTCGGTGTCTATTTCTGGGTGCACATCGGAAAATAAATTATCAACTATCGAACCGTCAGAAATGACATTACAACTTTCTGATATTCCGGGAAATTTCCTTTTAGAGAAAAGCTTTCAAAGCGTTCCATCAGATGTAAGTCAATGGGCACTTGATCACGGATGGAAAAAAGGATATTATGTAATCTATAATAAAACAGACGATATCGTTCCAATTCCAGACACTACCATAACACAGTATATCGCTAAGTTCCCCATAGAAAATATTTCTCTGATTATACCAAATACAGTAAAAAATTTAAAAAACCAGACAACTGAAAGTGTATCCGTTGACGAATTATCTATAACAAACGTCAGCGATTCCAGCAGGATATTTAGAATTACCACTAAAGGTGTTAACGCAAAAACGTATGTAATATTGTTTGTGAAAAAAGATGTGTATGAGATGATACAAGTATATGAATCGATATTTGAAAAAAACAAAATGCAAGATAATGAAACTCTCAAACAATTGGTAAACGTTGCAGCTGCAAAAATCAAATAATAAAAATTCACTAACCTTTTTCTTGGATATGCATAACTAAAACACATCCATGAATATCGAACTTTCCCCCAATTGCGTTTCTGTTGGCAGATAGTCCTTTTGACGGGAAAGAGTTGTGATGAAAAAAAGTCTATTTTTGGGGTGATATCTCTAAAACCGAACCCAATAATACTCTTGGGTTTCCCCGAGATCTATTCACATTTCCGCATCCGGATACTCCACTGCTTTCACTGGAAAAAATTACTTTTTATATCCGGGCCGGTCGCTGACAATGATTGAAGATCTCGGCAATCCTCTTAAAAAAAATTACTTATTGTCGAAGCAGTCCTTGCACGTCATCTTTTTCTTCAGCAGCCCCATTATACGGATGCAGTTGCGGCATCCCTGCACCCCGCAAACATCGCATCCCCGCAACTGGTCCAAAGGGACGATCTTCGAACAGTACGGGCATTTTACAATCTCCCCGTTCTCCTTATCATCATACCCCGCTATCCCTTCTTCATCGTATTCCGGTCTTTCATCATCGTCAGGAATTGTTTCTCCTCCAGTACGGATGATATCGTATATGAGGAAAATAATGGCGGCCAGCTCGCAGAAGATCCTCCAGATTAAATTCCCTAAAATAAGGAACCCTATCCAGAACAGAGGGGAGGTGGGGGGATCTTTCATGAGGGCTGTTGTATTGGTAAACGATGCATTGGCAGCTCCGGTTTCAGTTTTTGAAAATCCCGCACTGATACCCATAAGTGAAACCAGGATAATAAGTGCCGCACCAACGATGTAGATGAGCTTGAGATAATCCCTGCCAATGAGTGTTTTGAATGGCAGTAACCCACTCCTGCCGGTGTTCTTAACGCCCGGTCTTTTTCCGGAGGTTTGAACATTACGGTGCATTCTCCCTGAGGTATTTGCAGGAACCCGGGATACCGGAGGTTCTCTCTGTTGTGGTACTTCAGTTCTTTTCGGCTGGGTTTGTGGAAACGGGTAACCACATTTGTTACAGAAAAGGGACTGATCATCAGCCATCCGCGTTCCGCAGCTGCTACAAATCTTCACCATAACTTCTCGTAAAATATATTGGTATTGAATGAACAATGAAGTTATTGTTATGGAGGTCCAGCTCATTGGTACCCCATTCATTTTGTCGATTCAGGCTCATCCCATAGGTACCCTTAATTGCTCAAATATGGCTCATCACATGGGTACCCCATAGTGATACGGTTCGTTAATCATTGTTCATGGGGTTGAGCGGGAAATTTGTCTGCATACCTTAAAAACACCCGTGTAGATCTTCCTTTATTGAATGATTGATGATTCCTGCGATGATAAAATGGGGGTGTGACGTTAAAGCTCTGTCATATTCGATCGTCAGGATCTATTTCTCACAACAAACTTTTAACACATCAATTCAAAAAAGTAGATAACAATGCTGGAATCTGTCATATCACCCGCAGTTTTTTCCTATGTATTAGTTCCGCTCCTGATCTTTTTCGCACGCGTCTGTGACATGAGCCTCGATACAATCCGGGTCATCTTTATGTCGAAAAGTATCCAGTACCTTCCGGCGATTATCGGGTTCTTTGAGGTGATCATTTATCTGGTTGCGATTGGGCAGGTGATGAATAACTTAACCAATGCCGTATGTTATATTGCGTACGGGGCCGGGTTTGCCGCCGGGACTTTTATCGGGATGGCAATCGAAGAGAGACTTTCTTTGGGGCTTATGAGCGTCCGCATCATCACAAAGGAAGACCCGTCCGAACTCATGCAGTTTTTACGCTCCAATAATTACGGCGTTACAAGTATCGATGGGGAAGGCGGTACCGGTAAGGTTAAGATGGTCTTTACCATCATCAAGAGGCAGGATCTCAAGAATGTGATCGGGATCATCAAAGATTTCCACCCGAACGCATTCTACTCTGTCGAGGAAGTAAAATCCGTAACCGAAGGTGTTTTCCCCGCACGAAACTCTCATCGGTTTTTCCGGTGGATTGACTCGTTCAGCTACAGCCCTAAAGGAAAATAATATCAATTGAATCAACATGGACCAGCGGTTCGGGAGAATGTTTTGGAATTTTTTTGTGATAATAGTCCGGGTTGAGGATCTTGCGACAGCTCAACCGATGCTCGGGATTATTGCTGGGGTGAGAGACATTTTCCCCCATTTATCCCTCCTCGATGACCTCTGGGATCAGGGGAGTGTACTATGAGAGAAAACAAGCCCAATTCGGGCTCCGTTTGCCGGGTTCTGATCCTGAAAAGTCAATAAAAACGGTCTGGTTCCGGAATGTGAAAATAAGTCTATTAATATTGCTCTGTTTGCCAAAATACGGTTGGAACGGGCTTAAAAAACGAAGGTCGCCAAGGCCCTTAAAATCGCGTTTTGTATTTTAGGGGAGGTTTACCCGTTTGAAGGGATATTTGCCCTAAAAAGGGTCGTTAACGAGGTCGTTTTTCTGATGATATTATTAAAAAATAATGAAATATGTACTGGACTAAAAAAACAATGCTTTTTGTATGGTATTAACTGATATAATCCCGTAATTTTCTTACGAGAGCAAGCTGATTATCAGCTTTGGTTTTCTGTTCTTTCTCGATAGAGTTCATGATCACAGCAATGGGTTTTGCCAGCTCGTAGACTTTTGCGGGTCGTCCCTTGTACATGGAGGAATTCTCATGACTTTTGATCCATCCCTGGTCAATCATGTATTTTGTTGCCACGCTTATTTCGGGCTGGCGCATATCGGCCCCACGTTCGATGGCCCGGCAGGATGCTTCCGGTGTGCCAGCAAGGAACACCAGCATCTTTGCGACATTCGTCTTTGTCCCAATCTCAATTAGAAGATTGATGAACTCTTCTTCTTTGTCAGTGAAATATTGTACGTTTTCCTGTCTCACTTGAACCCCCCCGATTTTTTAGTTATCCACAATTGACTTTTTTTGAATCGATAAATGCATTCCGGTTGTATTTTTTAAAAAGCTTGTGAAATCCAGTGCTATCTACAGATTATAGATCGGGAGGCTTTGAATCATCACCAGCCTTTCGTCCCGTAGTAAAGAGATTTTTTGGCGGAGATTTATGCTCGTGATGGTCCACTAATCTTTTCACCTTTTTGCGAGCCTTTCTGCTTATCCGTAAACACGGTGAAGAGGATGTGAATGTTGTCGATATCGTCTTTGAGGTACAATAGCATCGTAGTATTCGATGAGCGCAATCTGACGTTCGGGACCGAAGTGGTGCTCTTCTATCTTTCCTGTCATGTACCGCTCGCGCTGCTCCTCTGTCGGAGCGGCGTATTTGTCTGCATAACGAAAAACGCCCATCTCAATTTTCCTGCAATGATTGAACGTTGATTTATGTGCTGATAAAATGCCGAGTGACTCATTGTCGCTTGTGTCGGGTTATTATCCATGCAAGAATTTATACGATATCGCATACGCAATCTGGATCAAGGATATTGGTGAATCAATGCTCTACCGTAAGATGAAAAAGGCCGCACCGGAACTCTCTGCCCTCGGTTTTGGGTGCATGCGGCTCCCCATGAAAGATAACGGGCAGATTGATGAGGAACAGGCTACCAGTATGCTCCGATATGCAATCGACCATGGTGTGAATTATATCGATACTGCATATCCCTATCACAACGGCGAGAGCGAACCCGTCGTCGGACGGGCACTCGCAGGTGGATATCGCGAAAAGGTTCATCTCGCAACCAAGCTTCCAAGCTGGCTGATCAAGTCCCGGGAGGACATGGACAAGTATCTCGATGAACAACTCATCAGGCTCAAGACCGAGACGATTGATTTTTACCTTGTGCACGGGCTCATTCGGCCGTTTTGGGAGAACCTGTCAGCGCTTGGAGTAACAGACTTTCTTAACGATGCCATCGCTGACGGGAGGATTCGCTATGCCGGTTTCTCGTTCCATGACAACACGACGCTTTTTAAGGAGATCGTAAAATCTTATGACTGGACGTTTGCCCAGATCCAGTACAATTTCATGGACGAGCACTTTCAGGCGGGAACGGAAGGGTTGAATTTTGCAGTAAAGAAAGGACTCGATATCATCGTCATGGAACCGATACGGGGCGGCCTCCTGGCTAAAGATCTCGCTGGTATATCTGAGATCTGGCAGACGGCAAAAGTAAAACGCACACCCGCTGAATGGGCGCTTCGCTGGGTCTGGAACCATCCGGAAGTGACAGTTGTCCTATCAGGTATGTCAACGCCAGAGCAGGTCCGGCAGAATGTCGCCATTGCAAAAGACGGACTACCAAACTCACTCACAAAGAAAGAGCTTGCCCTATACGGGAAGGTCAAAAAAGAGTTTGAAAAACGGATCATAATCCCATGCACCGGATGCAAGTATTGCTCGCCATGCCCGCACGGCGTGAATATTCCGGAGTGTTTCGAGTTTTACAACCGTGGGCACATGTACGAAGACAAAGAACAGACCCTGCAGTTCTATACAATGTTCCTCGGTGGTTTCTTTGATGGCATCCCAAATTACGCGTCTCTCTGCCGGGAGTGCGGAGAATGTGAGGAGAAATGCCCCCAGAGCCTCCCGATCCGGAAGAACCTAAAGAAAGTGGTAGAATATTTCGGGAAATAATGAGGAAGAAACCTTCAATCCGTTCAAACACAGCAAAAAAATGTAAAAGCTGGCCTGAAAAAAAAGCAGCAACCGAAGGTATTACGGAGACAACTCCCGGGTCATCTTTTCATGAAGCTCTACGATGTTTAACGGGTTTAAGGGTTTGCAGAGAATCTCGTTGACCCGGAGCTTTTTCAGATGTTGCGAGGACGCTGCCTGCATAACCATCGCAGTATCTGATCCCCTTCCTGTGCCGGCTATGGCAATGATCTTTTCACCGCTTTTCACATGACCTGCATCGGTTGCCATGAGCACAATCTCAAAGCAGACCTTGAACCCCTGGCAAAAACAGCGCAGCAGGTTTGCCATCACTACCGGTATTGTCGATTCGTACAGGTCGTTGGTGTGAAAAAGCATTGTGCCGAAGTGAACCACATGTCCTGCATCCCGTAATGTCGTTGCCAGTTCCGGTGGGAAGATATTGACCTCGCGGTGAAAATCCCACTGGTGGGGGATGATGACCAGCTGCACACCGTCGTTTTTGAAATACTCCATCGCTTTCTTCGCAGTAGCCCCCGTAGTAGACGCGATCACGATCTGCCGGATCCCGAGCTCGTGTGCCCGTTCGCGTGCCAGCCGGAACGTAACTTCTGTGTTCTCCGGATCGAAGGTTTCAAAGTATGTAACCGTGCGTTCCATGACATGAGTTATGGCAGGAGAGATTGATAAGTGGTATGATCAGGTAACAGCACTTGAGGCTGTAACGCATAAATACCGTTTAACATCAAATGCAGTGTTGATTTATCATGGAGATCGTAACGGGAATTCACCAGATCGTTGCCGGGGACCGCCCGATCTTATGACGAACAACGAAACCTCCGGTAGTGGCACAGTCCCCGTCAAAAAAGGGATTGACTACAAGTGGATCGTACTCTCGATCACGACCATCGAGATGTTTATGGTTTCTGTAAACGGGAGCATCACCTTAATCTCGCTGCCCGCAATCTTCAATGGTATCAACATCGACCCGCTCACCTCGTTCCAGTACCTGATCTGGGTACTGATGGGGTACAGCCTCGTCACCGCAACACTACTTCTCAGTTTCGGCCGGCTCTCGGATATGTACGGGAGGGTTAAACTTTACAATGTCGGATTTGCCATCTTCACTCTCGGTTCCATCCTGCTTTTTCTCACTCCGGACAAGGGTGACTTAGGTGCCCTTGAGATTATTGTATTCCGTCTGATCCAGGCCGTGGGGGCATCTTTCACCTTCTCCAACAGCGCTGCGATCCTCACCGATGCATTCCCTCCCAATGAACGGGGCAAGGCGCTGGGACTGAACATGATGGCATTTTTGTCCGGTCAGTTCATGGGCCTCATCCTCGGGGGCATTCTCGCATACTACAACTGGCGGTACGTATTTCTCGTTAGCGTACCGGTCGGCATTCTGGGCACGATCTGGGCATTTGTAAAACTCAAAGAGACCCCGTTGCCGAAACGTGCCCGGAAGATCGACATGTGGGGCAATATCACCTTTGTCGGCGGACTGACAATATTTTTGATCGGCATTACGTATGCGCTGCTCCCGTACGGGCAGGACCCGATGGGATGGGGCAACCCGTGGGTTCTCGCATCGATATTTATTGGCATCGTTCTCCTCGTTGCATTTCCGATCATTGAAAGCCGGGTTGAAGACCCGATGTTCCGGTTGAGCCTTTTCAAGATCCGGGTATTCTCGCTTGCAAATACTGCCGGGTTCCTGGGCGCACTTGCACGGGGGGGCATGATGTTTCTCCTGATCATGTTGCTGCAGGGGATCTGGCTGCCTCTCCATGGTTACAGCTACGAGTCGACACCATTCTGGGCCGGGGTATTTATGCTGCCGCTCACCGCCGGGTTTGTGATCATGGGTCCCCTCTCGGGCTGGCTCTCTGACAAGTACGGTTCCCGGTGGTTCGCCACGTCCGGCATGATCCTTATCGCCATTTCATTCGTGATGCTGGCCATGCTGCCATATACGTTTGATTACCCGATCTTTGCCATAGCACTCCTGATCATGGGCCTCGGAAATGGCATGTTCGGGGCACCGAATATCGCAGCCATCATGAATTCAGTACCTTCTGAAGACCGGGGTGTAGCATCGGGCATGAGGTCGATGCTGCAGAACAGCGGGATGGTCATATCCATGGCCCTGTTCTTTACCATCGTCATCGTCAGCCTGACGCATCTGTTTCCCACGGAACTCGCAACATCACTTACCGATGCCGGAGCCACGGACTTGATCATTCCTATGAGCGCAATTCCCCCAACAGGAGCTTTGTTTGCCGCATTCCTGGGATACAACCCGGTCCATGCGATCCTTGTCACTTTACCCCAGTCAGTCTTTGCTGCGATCAGCCCGGCAACCATGACAACCCTGACCGGCATTACCTGGTTCCCGACAACGCTGGCAAAGGCTTTCATGCCGTCACTCAGGATCTCCTTTTTCATAGGTGCCCTGCTCTCCATCATTGCCGCGATATTGTCCTCAATGACCGGGTCACGATTCGTTCACGAGATTCACGGGAAGCCGGATGAAAAAACCGGGATAACTTCCGAACCCATAGATGATCCCGGCTGGGATATTGTCGAATAATTCTGGCTCTAAAGTATTTATTTTTCAAACGATCGATTGAGCATGATTGACAAAATGAAAGGGGTCGCCTTATGCTGAACCTTTCCAGATAGGAATATCTTTTTTATATTAACAGCGATTGATGGTATATAAAAGGGAAATAAAATGACTATCATTGAAAAAAAACGTTTTTTAAGTTTTGGATTACTTCTAATTTTAATATCGGTGCCAATTTTCCTGTCAAGCTCTTTTTTAATAAAATCACCATTTTTAAATTTTGGTATACTGTCGGAATTGGATGTTTCAACGGCTCTGTTCGTACTTGCAATAATTTTCGTAATTGTTGGAATATATTTTTGGTCGAAAACATTCAAAGTAAAAGACGAGTGATTTTTTATAATTATCCGGATATATGGCTGAATGGTAACCATAGAAATTCTTTTTTTTTTCAGGGTTTTATCATGAAAATTTTGAAACCATCCGACGATGAAGCAGACAAATGGAAATTGTGTTTGGAGAGCAAAATTTTCATTACTTTGGTGCGAAGTCTTTGACTTCATGCGGGTTTTTTTAATAACACATTTTGACAGTGGATTGATGAAAAAGATAATCTGACTTTTAACATCTGAATCCTTTCAGCAGCACGTTATTGCCGGTCTTTCTACACTTTAAATTTCAAGGTCGATAGTACGGCAATTTCTCGTTCATTCCTCACAAATCCGATGCATTCAATGCAATCTTTCGCAGATTTCTCATCGCTGTCGCTAATTCATCTGTATCAAAATCCTTCATGAGCAACGTATTCATCCGGTAACCGATTCGTTCCATCTCCGGGCGGAGATTCCGGCTTTTTTCCGTAAGGTACAGTCGTTTTACCCGCTTGTCATCCTGATCAATCTCACGGCGGACAAAGCCCTCGTCTTCCATTCTGACAACGGATTTTGCAATCATCGTTTTATCAAATCCACGGGACGATGCAAGGCTGTCCTGACTCCGGCCTTCCATCTCGTAAAGAGCCATAAGGATTGCAAAGTGTCCCCATCCGATATGATAGGGTTTTAGTTCTTTTGCAAAAGATCTCTGAATGGTTCGATAAGTGTATGAAATTAATGCTGCTGGCACATCAATATCCGAAATCCACCGGAGGATCGATTCTTCTCCGTTCTGTCCCATGGTTTCAAGACCCAACAATTAGTTGAATAGTCATCTATTTATAAGGGAGGGTTGCATCTGTTGTTGTTGCACAGTCAACCATTCTGGAAGGTGGAACGAAGTGAAGAGTATTACCGCAGACAAACTCCGGCTGGACCACGAACCCGTGGCAATTCTCTGGAGCAATAAAAAACCCGAAGGGGCAATGCAGATAAAACCGCATGGATTCGGCTGTATCATGCCGTTCTTTGCTCATGTAGCAATGAAGGGAAAGACCGCGGTTTTTGACCGGGAAACCTATGGCTGTCCCGGTGCCCGGGCCGGTCTCGGTTTTGGCAATGGTTACTACGATGCTTTTGGCGGTGCAGGCATTGAATTTATGTCGGCATTCTTCGTAAAAGGGAAAGAGAGCAGCAAGAACCCGGAGGCGTATTGCGCACTGATGAAGCATATTCCCGAGCGGGAGCGTGCGAAATTTCTGCACGGGGAGCGCCTCCATAAAAATACCGAGAAGGCAAAAAAGTTCATGACCACTGACCTGCCTATCACAGATATTGCAGAGAAATACGTGATCTTCACTCCTTTGAGCAAGGTAAAAACCGGTGAAAAACCGGTTGTCGTGGTCTTTGTTGCTGACCCGCTGCAGATCACCGGGCTTGTCACGCTGGTCGGGGCGATCCGTGAGGGTACCGATCCTGTGCGGGTTCCGCCAATGGCCGCCTGCCAGCAGATTGGGGCTTTCGTGTACGAAGAGGCGAAAAAGGAGCACCCCCGGGCAGTCCTTGGGTACACGGATCTTTCAGCACGGGAGAGTGTTGGCAAGACTATTCCGGCGAACATGTTCACCTTTGCCGTGCCGTTCTCTCTCTTTGAGGAGATGGAGGAAGAGGCAAAGGATGGTGTATTCGACGGCCCGATCTGGAAAGGGCTGGTGTCAGTGAAATGAGATATGGTGATGATCATTGAAATTCATCCCGTGAGAAAAATGAGCACTAAAAAGACAGTCATGTATTAATAGAAGAAGTGGGGAATTATCGAATATCAGACAGAGGTGTGTATTATGGAGTTTAGTAAGATTGTGATGTCGCGGTATGCGACAAAAAAGTTTGATGGTAAAAAAATTCCTGAAACAAAGATTAACGAACTTCTCGAGATGGTGAGGTTTGCTCCGTCGGCAATAAACCTCCAGCCATGGAAGATCAAGATCGTGACCGATCAGAAGACAAAAGAACAGTTAAAGCCGGCTGCCTTCAACCAGGAACAGATCACCACTTGTTCACACCTGCTTGTCTTCTGTGCCGATCCCGATTACGAAAGCCTCATCAAACGGCTCGGGACACTCTTAAAAAAGAGCGGCGCACCGGAAGAGATGCAGAAAATGATCATGGGCATGGCGGTAAATTTCACCAAGTCGATGTCTCCGGAACAGAAGCTGGCATGGTCACAGGCCCAGACCTATCTCGCACTGGGGAATGCTCTGAACGGTGCAAAAGCACTGGGATTTGACTCCTGCCCGATGGGGGGGTTTGACCCCAAGGAGTTCTCCCGGATCCTGAAGATCCCTGCGCCCCTTGTACCGGTGATGCTCTGCCCGCTGGGGTACGCGGCTGATAAGATGATGCCGAAAGTGAGGTTCGCAAAAGAGGACATTGTGTTCTGACCCAGGGTATTATTTTTTTAAAATTTCTTCGCAATCAATTACGTATGATTTTTAAAAAAGCAACACGGGAATGATGGTCATACTGAGATGCCTCTGTAGTTTATCGATCGCACATCACTACCGGAACAATACTTGCGGTTCTTCACATTGGCTTTAAGGATAATCCATTCCACTCTTTTTCCAACCTATAGATCGATAACATCGGGACAACCATCCGGCCTTGCACACAATCTCACCGGAAACAGGTATTCCGGAATATTAGGGAATCCTTAACATTACTGACCGCAATTATCGGATCACTGGTACCAATCAGGCAGTGTGATTTTATGGGTGATCCCTTAAACGCGATAGAGGTTTCGCACCTCACCAAACACTTCGGGCAGCTGGTCGCACTCAATGATGTAAACTTCTCTGTAGCAAAAGGCGAGACGTTCGGGTTCCTCGGTCCCAATGGAGCAGGGAAGACCACCACGATCCGGATCCTGACCGGCATCACAGTCCCAACTGGCGGTGTGGCGAAGATTTTTGGAAAAGATATCGTAAAAGAGACGATCGCCGCACGAAAACAGATGGGGATTGTGCACGAGACTTCGAACATCTATACCGATCTCACTGCATGGCAGAACCTGATGTTCACTGCGGAACTCTACGATGTTGCGAAAGCCGAGCGTGAGAAGCGGGGCCGGGAACTCCTCGAACTCTTCGGCTTGTGGGAGCGCAAAGACGACCGGACGAATGGGTTTTCAAAGGGCATGAAGAGGAGGCTCACGCTCGCGATGGGGCTCATCAATGACCCCCGCCTTGTCTTCCTCGACGAACCCACATCCGGTCTCGACGTCCAGAGCAATCTTATCATCCGCGATGTCATAAGCGACCTTAATGCCCGTGGTGTCACCGTCTTTCTTACAACCCACAACATCGAAGAGGCAAACCTTACCTGTGACCGGGTCGCGATCATCAACCGTGGCATGATCGCCGCGATCGACTCTCCCGAAAAACTGAAAAAAACTATCCAGAGCGTCCAGTCAATCGAGATCGCACTCGACCCGGTCCCGCACCAGTGGGAAGACCTCCGCGAAATTGCAACCGTCAGCGAAGTGCGGAAGCTCGGGGACAAGTTCCGGCTCATTACAGAAGACCCCCCAACCGTTATCGCTGGCGTCATGGCCTACGCCGAGAAACATCATACCCGGGTGATCGGAGTGAACACGTACGGCCCAAGCCTGGAAGACGTCTTTATAAAACTCACCGGTCTCGATATCCGGACACGTGGGGTGAAGACCGTTGAATGATCAGGCGGAATGGTTCCGACAGATCCGGGCGGAGTTCATCGCGGCATGGGCGATCGCAAAAAAAGATATTATCATCTACTATCTCAAACCGAATATCATCGTCTCGGGAATGCTTTTTCCCCTCTTCATGTTCCTCGCATTCGCAGTCGGGAGACCCGGTGAGCCATCAGTGATGATCCCAGGCCTTATCGCGATCACGATCCTCTTCTCAGCATCGTCCATCGAACCGGTCTCGATCCCGATCGAACGGCGGATGAAGACGTTCGACCGGCTCATCTCTGCCCCGGTTTCTTTGCATGCGGTAGTCCTCGGTGAGAGCCTGAGCGGTTTTTTGTACAGTATCGGTATAGCGTTCGTCCCGTTCATCGCGGGGATTATCCTCTTTGGGCTCCCTATCCTCAACGTAGTCCTGCTCGTCATCGGGGTTCTGCTCACGTCGTTTTGCTTTGCCACAATGGGGACCCTCTTTGCCTCGTACCCGACCGAGAGCCCGGGCGACATCATGTCGATGCTCAACGTAGTCCGGCTCCCGCTTATCTTCATATCAGGTATTTTCATACCGGTTGAGTCAATCCCTTCCTACGCGCAGTTCGCGGTGTACTTCTCGCCCCTTACGTACGGTAATGACCTCATCCACGCGGCATATTCCGGAACTACGTACATCAACCCGGTCGTAGACATCGCAATGCTCATCGTGTTCATCCTTATCTTCCAGTTCGCAGCAAACCGGTTGTACAAAAAGTTCAACGAGTGATATATGCAAGAGGATCGTGGAATAAAAAAGATCCGTAAAGGAGCAGATATCAGCTGCTGAACACGAGGGAGCCAAAGCCGACTTGTACGGTTCATTCGGTTCATTCAGTTCATTCAGTTCATTCAGTTCATTCGATTTTTTTTCACATAAAAAAGCTAATTGCTGATATTTTAAAGAAAAAAACCGGGCACGCGGAAAATAAAATCCCAGCCCGGCATCCCATCCATCAATGCCTGCCCCTCTCGTACCAATCCCTGCCACTCCCTGGATAATCCCCAAAACCCCCCTTTCACCAGACGGTCCGTGGGGTCAGAGAATAAGGGAGGGCTGCAACCCCTAAAACCCCGTAAAAGGCCCGGTTTGTCAAACGGGGCATTTATGAAAAACCCCGCAAAACGTCCGGATTCCATCGGGACGAGTATATGGGAGAAAACCGTAAAATGAGTTCATTTTAACCTTTTCAGGAGCAGGGTGAATTTTCGCTTTTAATCTTTATTTCAACGGTAGGTAGCGGATCGGAAATGAAGTGTCACCAAACCGCTATAAGGGGTCTTAGAACGCATTATATACGCCTCAATTTTGGGTTATTTTAGCGATTGGGACGTTATACGTTGAGATAAATGGTGATTAACTGGGGGTTTCCGGAATAACCATGAAAAAGAGTATGAAGGTGGGGTGGATGGCTTGTGTAGAACGGTTTTACTATTCGGTACAGGAATTTTTCTGTGCGTAAGGGTTAAAAAAAAGTTGTGGGAATT
>SESC01000240.1_pt1 | contig 21833 bp, 28 predicted proteins | sample 3171431 | NCBI WGS metagenome assembly SESC01 (sample SAMN06051868, study PRJNA518727) | freshwater metagenome | biome: subpolar coniferous forest; feature: holomictic lake; material: water; isolation source: holomictic Lake 227, 8 m depth | place: Canada: near Kenora, Ontario | collected... | reverse complement strand
GGCATTGACGATAAAGCGCCGCTTCCAGGCTGGGTTTGTCCAGATGATTTTTTTCAAGGTCACTAATAAATGACTCATCATCTTCGTATCTATCGCGGATTTCCTGGTAAGCGGCCTGTAATTCCCGGTCGGAAATAATCACGGCTCCCGCTTCCGGTGCATTCAGGATGCGGGTTTCAATGGAAAACTCGTTAGCGGCTTGAATTTCTGCTTGCCTTAATTCAGCGGCTTGCAATTCATCAGGTTTTTTTTTGAACAGCGCCAGAGCTGCCCTTAATAAGGCATATGGATCAGCTTGTACCGGATTGATAGACGGATTCATATTACGCCTCCGGTTCATTAAACGATTCAGGGTGTGCAGGTGCCAGCGCTGATTCAGGTATTTGCAAAGTTCTACCCTGAAAAGCAACATGGTATTGAATCTGTTCATTGTCTCTGAGCACTTTAAAAACCTCGCCTTCAGTGCCTTTTTTAAACAAAATGGTGCCCTGTATGCCTAAATCAATAGCACAAACAACCCGATCCCTAAACTCAAAACGACTGGGATTCCAGGGTTCATCTTCACCGATCAACTCTTCCAGTCGACAGCCGACCATGCGGCCATGATTTAAAAAATGCACGGTAAAAATAACCTGATCCTGCAGAAAAGTGCCCACCTCAACAACGTTGCCCACACTACCCCGGCGAATTAACAGGGTGCCCACATCCATGCCGGGATAAGTGCCGTCATTGCGGATGTTTCGGGTGACCCGAACCGATTCACCATAGTCAAACCGGCCCTCGTCGAAACGATCGGGTTTCATGTTTTTATATCGCCCAAAGAAACGAACGCCGTTTGCGGTTCGCCCATGGAAAATACCTTAAACACTTTTTCTGTTTGTGCATTGGATTCTACAAAATCCTGATAGGCACGCTGTAGCAGTTTAGTGTAAATCGCTCGTTTTGCCGGTTCATTTTCGGGCATGTCAGCAGCGGCATTTTGTAAATAATCATGAAAACGTTGCAGGATATGCAAGCGGTTGACATGCACGACACTGGGTTCATAGTCCAGTTGAAAATACTGCAAAAAGTCTTCAGCGGACTCCAGTTCTTCCATCTCGTCTTCAAAATTCATAGGCTTTCTCCGGTTATATTTAAAGGGGACCAACTAAAGAGACATCCTGAGTTAACAGGTAGATTACCAGCATGATAAATAGAACCAAGCTCACCATTCCCGGTATTGATACGTTTTTATCTTTCAACATGATCTTGCTCCCAAGATGTATTATTTACACTGACGTTTAACAACCAATTCCAGCAATCCCTTTGCACCGATCCGGTCTTTACTGTCCAAACCCACCAGTTTTTCAAAAATGTGCTGGCTCACATCCAGGTTATTCAAACGCATGTTTAAAAAACCGACAGCTTTTAAGGTAAACAAATACAACCTGACTTGTGTTAATAAATCGGCCGGAGTATTTGTAATATGGCTTGGCTGCAACTCCCGCCAATCATCCGGAAATGCTATCAACGGCCTGATGACTGCCAGGGCTTTAAGGGTTGCACACAACGCTTCTTCCAGTCGATGTTGGTAATAGTAAAAACGGTTTAAGGCAACCAATACGTTCAACGATTCAGGCGCAAGAAAATACGCTTTTAGTAACGGTAGTTCGGCTTCGCCCGTCGCATAATTTTCTGCGGCAGTGGCTATCATTTCTTTAACGCCTTCGGTATCCGGTTCATCAAAATACAAACCTTGCGCTTCAAAATCCAAGAGATCCATTTAAATCCTCATTGCCAGTTTTACCGGACTTTCATTTCGGGGAGCACACACACTTTCCGCTTCACAATTATCACAGTTTTCATCAATCGATGTTTTGTTGAACTGGTTTTGCTTGGCTTCCAATTCATCAATTCGTTCAATCAGACAAGAAATGGCTTTGCCAACGGGGTCAGAAATTAAATGATGATTCAGATCAATACCCTTTGAGTTTTGTATTTGCGTCCCTTTACTTTGAACAACACGTCCGGGAATACCCACCACCGTACAGCAGGGCGGCACATCTTTAACCACCACTGAATTAGCGCCGACCCGTACGTTATTACCTAAAGTAATTGCTCCAAGCACTTTGGCACCCGACCCCACCAGCACATTATTACCCAGTGTTGGATGCCGTTTTTCTTTGTTCCAGGTGGTGCCGCCCAAGGTTACGCCATGATATAAAGTCACATCATTGCCAATCTCGGTGGTTTCGCCAATGACCACGCCCAGTGCGTGGTCAATAAACAAACGTCTGCCAATGGTAGCGCCGGGATGAATTTCAACATTCGTTAATAGCCGGGTAAACGCAGCTAAAATCCTGGCGGTCAATTTCCAGTTTGCTTTCCAAAACCGGTGACTGATTCGATGCATCAGCACCGCATGGACACCCGAATAGGTGAGTAATATTTCCCAGACATTGTGTGCAGCGGGATCACGACCAAAAACACAGTAGACATCTTCATGCCATTGGGCTAAAAAACTTTGCTGCGCTTCTGTCTGGTTTGTTACCTTATCTGACATGACCATAACCATTTTTATGCTCCCGTTAAGCGTGCGGGTGTTTTGGTTTGCAAAGTTAACTTAAGCTCCAACCCGCGTTTCCAAGTGTCGGTGGGCCGGGTATTCTAAAAAAAGACCCCGGAAAGCGATCGTCTTGATCCGGTATTTCCATCAATTCTTTGACTTCCGGTTGGCATGACTCTAGTTCGATCTGTTCGTTCATGTTGAATTGTCCTGTTAAAGGTTTTGATGAAAAAGAGTTAAATCTTCAGTTTTGGGTGACCGTTTTGTATTACTGACAAACAGCCGGACTTGAGCCAATAATTTTTGTGCTTGTAAGCGATTAACCGCTATGCCTATTTGTTTATAAGCATGAATCACGCCTTGAGTACCCGAATGTTTGCCCAACACCAGTTGATGACAACGCCCGACAATTGCCGGATCAACCCCTTGATAATTATTCGGGTCTTTTAACAGGCCATCGACATGAATACCAGCTTCATGGCTAAATACATTTTTACCAATCAAACTTTTTCGACTGCCAATGGCATCACCGGAGGCTCGGGCAACTTGTTCGGACAGCAAAGGAAAATTCTGTAGCGAGATGCCCGTTTCAAAGCCATACAATTGTTTTAAACCGACTACCACTTCTTCCAAGGCGGCATTACCCGCGCGTTCACCCAAGCCATTAACGGTTGTATTAACATGCGTTGCACCGGCCAACGCCGCCGCCAGCGTATTGGCGGTAGCAAGCCCCAAATCATCATGGGCGTGCATTTCAATTTCCAGATCCGTTGCTGCACGTAATTTTTTGATGGTTTCAAACACCCCAAACGGTTCCATAATGCCCACGGTATCAGCGAAACGAATTCTGCTAGCGCCTGCCTGTTGCGCCGTTTCAGCCATGCGTACCAAAAAATCCACATCCGCTCGCGAGGCATCTTCCATGCCTACGCACACCTCCAACCCCAAGCTTCGCGCTTCCTGTACACAGCTATTAATCGTGTTTAATACCCACTGCCGACTTTGCTTAAGCTTATGTTGAATATGCTGGTCGGACGCGGAAATCGATAAATCGATTTTATGCACATTTAAATTCAAACAGGCATGTAAATCATCACGGCGCATTCTTGACCAGACAAGCAAGGTTGCAGGCAATCCCAAGGCGGCAATGGCTTTAATTTCATCCCGTTCAATGGCACCCATTGCCGGAATGCCTATCTCCAATTCCTGCACACCCAAGCCCGCCAGTTGTGTTGCAATCACCAGTTTTTCGGTTAGGGAAAAGGCAACGCCAGCGGATTGCTCACCATCCCGAAGGGTCGTGTCGTCAATGATAATGGTGCGGTTTTGAGATTTCATAACTCACCGTGGAGTAGGCTGCGCAGGATTTATGGGTTTGGTTTAAAACGGCTCGTAAGGCGTGCCTTACGCATAAGTCGGAGCAAACGCTTTTTCAGGATCAGCCACCGGAGCATCACCTTCCCAATACGGTGATAATTTACGCAACTTGGCAACGATTCCCGGCACCACTTTTAACACTTCATCGACATCCGACATAGAGTTGTAGCGTGAGAAAGAAAAACGAATGGTGCCGTGTGCTGCCGTGTAAGGAATGTCCATGGCCCGCATCACATGCGAAGGTTCCAATGATCCTGACGTACACGCAGACCCGCTGGAAGCAGCAATGCCGGCCTTGTTTAACAACATCAAAATCGATTCGCCTTCGATATATTCAAAGGCAATGTCGGTCGTGTTGGGTAAACGGTTGTACATATCGCCGGTGACAAAACAATGCGGAATCTGTTCAGTGAGGCCGCGTTCCAAACGATCACGCATGGCTTTAACAATGGTGTTTTCATACTCGATGTACTCTAACGCCAGCTCACAAGCTTTCCCCAAACCGACAATGGATGCACTGTTTTCTGTGCCCGCCCGTCGGCCACGTTCTTGATGACCGCCGCGCAACAAAGGACGATAACGGGTGCCCCGGCGCAAGTACAAGACACCGATGCCTTTGGGCGCGTGAAGTTTGTGTCCGGATATTGACAGCATATCGATTTTGGTATCTTGCAGCATCATGGGGATCTTGCCGACCGCCTGCACGGCATCGGTATGAAACATCACGCCCGCTGCGTTGGCCATGTCCGCCATTTCGGCAACCGGAAAAATAGTGCCGGTTTCATTGTTCGCCCACATCACGGAGACTAGCGCGACTTGATCGGATAATAATTTTTGATAGGCAGCCAGGTTCAAGCGGCCGGCTTTATCAACCGGCATTCTATGAATGGTGTAACCCTCTTTTTCAAGCATGTCACACACGCTTAAAATGGCTGGATGTTCCACGGTGGTGGTGATGATTTCTTTCTTGTTCGGCTGAGCTTTAATCGCAGAAAGAATGGCGGTTGAATTGGATTCAGTCCCGCAGGAGGTAAAGATGATTTCAGAATCATGCTCGCAACCGATCAGCGCCTGAACTTGTTGGCGGGCATGTTTAAGACCTTTTGCCACACCATCTGCAAATTTATGGATAGACGAGGGATTGCCGTATTGCTCCAAAAAATAAGGAATCATCACATCAACAACGGCATGATCAACCTTGGTGGTGGCATTATTATCCAGGTAAATATCTTTCATCATGCTACCTCAATATTGACTAATTTTTTCATTTCGGAGGCGGGTACAACTTTAATAAATTCACCCATCACTTCCATCAAACGTTGTTGTATACCGGCAATGGTCATCGCCGCCATTTGGCAACCGTTACAGGCACCGGTCATATTGACATAAGCGGTATTGCCTATAACTTCAACCAGTTCTACATCACCGCCATCCGCCATCAGTGCCGGTCTTAACGAGTCTAAAACCATCTCGATTTTTTTGATGCGTTGCAAGTTGGTTAGCGGTACTTTAACGGCAGCGATTTTTGCAGGCGCTTCTACGGGAGCCGCTGTTGGGTCAAATTTTTCGCCTTTTTCGGCCAATACTTTTTCCAGAATGGCTTCAATGTCTTCGTGACAAGCCGCGCAACCACCGCCGGCTTTGGTAAAATTGGTCACGTCTTCAACCGTGCGCAATTTATTGGCCCAGACCATTTCCTCAATCATTACTGCATCAATCGCAAAACATTTGCAGATTAACGCGCCTTCTTCATGATCATCTTTCCAGACTTCGCCGCGATAATTTGCTATCGCCGCTTGCAGCGCTTCACGACCCATCACGGAGCAGTGCATTTTTTCAGGCGGCAAGCCTTCCAGTTGATCGGCAATATCCTGATTGGTCACCTTTGCAGCTTCATCCAGTGTCATGCCTTTAATAATTTCAGTCAGCACTGAAGATGAGGCAATCGCTGAGCCGCAACCAAATGTTTGAAAACCCGCTTCAAGGATAATTTCACTGTCATCATCAACCTTCAAAGTCAGTCGCAAAGCATCGCCACAACTGATTGAACCGACTTCCCCGGTTGCATTGGCATCAACAACGGCACCTGCATTTTTAGGGTTAAAAAAATGCTCTTTTACTTTGTCTGAATAGTCCCACATGGCTTTATCCTCGGAGTTGGTTGTAGGTTGGGTTAGGCGCACGCCTTAACCCAACTGATTTGATCGGTAAATGTCGGGTTACGCTATCGCTACCAAAAGATGGCGCTTTAGGCGACCCAACCGACTTAATTAATTAAGAACAGGGTTTTCCGGCACCTTCGGTACTGGTATTAAAAGAAGTTCCACAGGCACAACTTTTAGCGGCATTAGGGTTGGTAAACTTAAACCCCGACCCTTCGATACTATCAAGAAAATCGATAGACATGCCGTCAAGCATCGGCAGACTCACCGGATCAATAAACACTTTTACTTCACCGCAATCAATAACCGTATCTTCCTGCGTGTGGCTACCTTCGAGTTTTAATCCGTATTGATAACCGGAACAACCACCGTCAGTCACTTCTATTCGTAAACCGGCCAAAGGCGTTTCCGAACCGGCAATAAACCGGCCGACCGCAGTAATGGCTTTTTCTGTTAATGTAATCATTTTTAAGCGCTCCTGAAAGTGTGGCATCGTTCTTGTTAATACTTATAGCAACCTGTATGCCATTTTATTTTTTATAGGCTAAGAGCTTGTTTAATAGAGTTTTAATAAAGCCTTAGTAAAATATGAAACGATTGTAGGGCAGGTTTTAATCATACAATCAGCTAACAATGTAAGCTTTGCTACAAAAACCAAGGGGATATGAAATGAAGATAGAAGATTTAGATTTAGGCGATGTCGTCTATGCCGCCACTACTATTACTGATGATGGTTCCATTCCCGATGGCCTCGAAGGCGAAATATTAGCCGAAGCAGGAACCCGTGGAGTTATTACCCTAATTGGACATGTAGAAGAAGAACCCAATCGTAGCGTTTTTCTGGTACGCTTTGAAGACAAAGAGTTGAATCTGGGTAATCCGGTTGGCTGCTGGGTTGAAGATTTGGTTATGGAACCCAAGCTTGTTCATGATTGCTAAAGATTTTCACCCCGAAGAAATATTCACCACGAAGACACGAAGGACACGAAGAAAAAGATAGTGTTTCTGGTTCTTACGAGATGCGTCACAGTCGTAGGCCGGAATAAGACCACCCAAGCGTAGCGCGTGGTGGCGTTTCCGGCACATTCGTAGCGAGTGCCGGAAACGCTTGTTCTCGCTTGCGCTCGAAAAGTCTTATTCCGGCCTACGGGGGTTCTGACAATCAATCTTCATGTTTTGAAATCTATTGAAGAATAAAATCACAGATGATAGCCGATCCTACTTAAACTTAACGCATTATGAACCAGCAAACCGAAACTGTTTTAAACTATCACAATCGCACCAAACACCGGACGGAGCGCTACGCCAAAGGCCCAGAATCTCTGGACTGGGACGATCAACCCGATCAATTTCGGCACTTTTCCGGATGTGAGATTGTAACCTTGCCCAAACCGGGAACAGATTTGGAGCCGTTGTTTACCGATCTGGATACCCCTAAAATAATCCCGCCAAAACCGGTAAACCTGGCTAATGCCGGTTTGTTGCTGGAACTGGCTTTTGGTCTGTCGGCCTGGAAACAATTCGGTCCCAGTCGCTGGGCATTGCGTTGTAATCCTTCCAGTGGCAACCTGCACCCGACCGAAGCTTATCTGATCAGTACCGGCAATGATTTTATTCAATCCGGGGTTTACCATTATGTCAGTCATGACCATACGCTTGAACAACGTTGTCAGTTTTCCGACAGGGTTCATGAGTCCGGCCTGCTAATCGGCTTATCGTCAGTCCATTGGCGGGAAGCCTGGAAATACGGTGAAAGAGCGTTTCGTTATTGCCAGCATGATATCGGTCATGCCTTGGGAGCACTGCGTTACGCGGCAGCGACACTGGGCTGGTCAATCGAATTACTGGCTGAAGCCTCAGATGACGACATCGCCACGCTATTAGGGCTTAATCGTACCAATGATTTTAAAGCGCTGGAACAGGAAACACCGGATATTATTTGCCGGATTACACCCCATTCTTACGGCAAGCCATTGGCTGGTAAGGCGCTGATAGACGCAGCCCAAGCAGGCATTTGGTCTGGCAAAGCCGATAGCCTTCGTGCCTATCATTTATATAAATGGCCAATCATTGATGAGGTCGCATTGGCCGCCAGCAAACCACGAACAGTAGAACCTGATTGGCAAGCCGTCCGGCGACCGCCAAGGATGGCGGAAGTGTCGCAATCGGTAGGGAACCGGTGCGACCAACACTCCATCAAGTCATCCTGCACAAAAACAGCCACGGCCATTATCCGTCAACGCCGCAGCGCCCAACAGTTTGACGGCAAAATGTCGCCACTACCACAAGCTGACTTTTACCGGATGCTGGCTGCCGTGTTACCGACCACAGCTGCCTTTGAACACTGGCGTTGGTCGCCCAAAATACACCTGTTTATTTTTGTGCATCGCGTTGAAGGTTTAGAACCCGGTTTATACGCACTGCCAAGAGATCATGATGCCCTGAAAAAATTACAAGCTGCAACCCTGGCTGATTTTGACTGGCAAAAAGTAGCTGACGACATACCGCTATACCATCTGTATTCCGGGGACTTTAGATTAACCGCCAAAAATATTTCCTGCCATCAACCTATCGCCAGCGACAGTGCTTTTAGTTTGGGCATGGTCGCAGAATTCAGTGAAACCATCGACAACACACCGTGGCAATACCGCCGTTTATTCCGGGAATGCGGCTTGATAGGGCAGGTGCTCTATCTGGAAGCAGAAGCCGCAGGCGTTCGCGGCACCGGAATCGGCTGTTACTTTGATGACAGCGTACATGAGCTTTTAGGCTTTAAAGATGAACAATTTCAAAGCCTGTATCATTTTACGGTAGGCAAACCGCTGGAAGATAAGCGGCTGGAAACCTTACCGGCTTATGGGCATTTGAATGAGTAGTTGTAGTACTGGAACAGACATCACAAGTAAGCGAAGTGCGCTATTTTTTGAAAAAAACGAGTGTCGTTTTTGTTTGTTTATCCTGTCCAGTTAGTTTATGGTAATCTGCCATTAACAATAACACGGTGAGCTTATGAAAAATACACGACAAATCAGGTTTTTTATAAGACAATTGTTGTCGTATATTTTACGTTAGGGTGAATAGTGCTTCGTAAGATTTTTGCAATCTGCTTTATGAGCATATTAACTAAAGTTTCCCAGTTTTTCTGCTTGTGGCGTATATAGGGAAACCAAGTTAAAGCGGGGTTTGCTATAAATTACGCAAACCCTGCATTAAATCTCTATCCCGCATAGGCAGAGTGATTGGCTTTGTTTAAAAACTGGGAAACTTCAGCATATTAATAGTGATAGGGCAAATTGTACTAGCCCATTTAGCTCCAATCGTAGGCAGTATTTTTTACATTCCTTCAGTGATTTTTCTGTCTATATAAGAAGAATCCGTTGGTTTGCAAACTCTCAAAGGTTCTCCCGACGGATGGCCAATTCCAACTGCACTTGGTTGGCAATTGACGGCAATATTTTGGTGGTTGTTTTGGGTTATGCTTCTCTCCATAATTTATGGAATCAAGCGTTATCGCTCCAAAACTATGTGCTAGTTTAAGCCTAACCCTTATTCAAGAGAGATGCGCTAAAGCGTGCACTTTAATTCAATCGTTATGAATCATTCATGAGGTTTACGTGTTCCGTAGATTCCTAAAACGCGAGAAGCCAAAAGTATTTCTGGGAACGCTGGCTGTTGTGCCCAGGACAGACATGAAGCGATATTTTGATCAGTGGGGAATGTTCCGGAACGAGGATTTTGATAAGCATCTTCGAACCGCCTTGCAAGAGATATTTTTACTGCCCTCTGCCAGCGAGGTAAACGCTCCTACATCTACCGATCTAGCGTTGGATGTTTTTATTCCATCATTTCAGTCCGGTGACTGCTTGGACATCTCTTTAGGAGAATTAGGCTTTCCAATTTTCTGGCACCCCAAGGTTACTGTCTTCTGCCGCCTTTATTATCTCAAGTCACAGAAGACAAAGTGTACTTACTCTGTGACGCAAAAGATGCCTTGGGGCGAGTTTGTGAATCGCCTACTTTCTTGGCGAGCAATCTTTCGATTCCGACCGACTTTTGACGCAGAAGATATAAATCGTCTTTTATATTTCGCATGCCACTCGCTGCTAAAAAATCTCAGAAAAGGCGCGTGATCCATAATTTAAACGTTATTAAAATTCAAGACTGCGCTGACCAATCTTCCACGGCAAGGCCGGGAACGCGCAGAAACTCGCCGGTGTTATTGGTGACCAGCGTCGCTTTTAGGGCAAGTGCATGGGCGGCAATGAGGAAATCCAGAGGTCCGATTGGCGTTCCCTGGGATTGCAAGACTTTGCGTAGCGAACCATAAGGTTTCGCTGCATCCTTGTCGAACGGTAACACCTCGAAATCCACCAGAAATCGTTCCAAGCGCTGGAAATTATTCCCTTGCCGTTTGCTGGCAGCGATTCCGAATTCAAGTTCCGCAACGGTGATGGCGGAAAGTGCAATCTGCCCGCGTTCCAGTCCGTCCATTCGCTGCACAATCCGCTCGAAGCCCTGTCGCTGATTGAGTAGAAAAATACAGATGTTGGTATCGAGTAGATAAAAACTCATTCGAAATCCCGCTCTTGCTGTTCCTTGGGTTGCTCCCTTTCGAGCTCCATCGGCCCTATCTCTTCGAACATGGCCAATAAGGTTTCAGCCTTGTATTTTTTGGGTAACAGGATAACCATGTCACCGATTTTTTTGATGATGACCTCATCCTCGTCGAAACGAAATTCCTTAGGTAAGCGCACGGCCTGACTGTTGCCATTGTTAAAAATACGCGCAGTTTGCATGTTGACCTCCTGTAATGTCGTTAAAGTACATCCTTAGTATATACAAAAATAATGCGGGTTCACGTTTTATATTTATTGACTGAATAGTGCGTTCTTAAAAATGATGTGCAAAAAATAAACTGCCGCAAATTCATTGATTGGGAACCTGGCTTCGCCAGACTGAAAGCGGGTGCTTCCAAGGCTGCATTCCCAAGTTGGAGCTTGGGAATGAGTCTAAAAACGTTCTGCTTATTTTTGTGTTTTTATGGCGTTCAAAAGCCAGTCTGAACCTTAAGACTGGCAGGTTCCTGGATCATTTTAATGATCTTTTTCCTGTTTACGTTTCAAACTTTCAAAAAGTTTCCTGTTTTTCGCTAATTGGTTCACGTCTGTCATTTCTGGTTCGTTATCTATATCTTCAAAATCCATCAACAACTGACCTATTTTTTGCCACTTCTCAAAAAGACACGTCTTCTCATGTTTGCTTAATAATTCTGGATGATCGCTATCTGTCTGACTATCTTCCTGCAATTTTTTAAGTTTAATCTGAAATTCGTCTACGATTGATTTATATTCGTTGTTCATTGTTGTGTTCTCTTTAAGTGGGTTCTGGGGATTTTCAAAGCTGTAAAGTGGATTCGTGCCGGAAAATAGCGTCAAGTCTTGAAAAATCATATTTAGGCTTGTTCCTTTGCACCAGTGCATAGGTTTGGCTGGCGAAGGAAGCCATCATTTGTGATTGATGCTCCTCGTTCCTCGATACATCCTACTGAACGGTCAAAGACTAAAGGTGAACGTTTAAACCCTATTCCTCAGAGCCATAACATTTGGGGTAATCAATACAAACATTACAAGAAGGTGCGCGACATAAATACAAGCCTTCTGCCTCACACAGCTGTTTATATAAAAACTTTTTCCATTTCATATCTTGGGTATTTTTTGCCGCCAGTTCAGGAAAATTGTAGTACAACATCGCACTTAATTGGTTGCGTGTCCAGAGGCCTAAATCCTGCCATAAGTGGTCGCTACCCAGACAACCGGCAACGATAATGGCAATGATCCACTCCATTTCAAGGGTATCCGGTTTGCTGTATTGCCTTAGCAGATTAACCAGGTCTTCTTTTTCCAGCATTCGGCTAAAGTCCAGTTGACTGCCTGATACTGCTTGTTCCGGAAGGTTAACGTCCTGAAAATAAGCCGCTTTTAAATCTTTAAACTGATTAGGCTCCAGTCCCAGATAGTCGGGCAAAACGCCTTGCCCGGCACACCAACTGGCGACCATACAGGCCAACCATTCCTCATTAGGTGATTTTATGAGGGCTGGCGATAACCGGGAATAGACGGGTTCCCGGTTATTCAGAAGTTGGAGTGCCTTGGACATGATTAATATTCGACCAGAATATCTTCGTCTCTGACGATCATCTGGCAAGCCAAACGCCAGGGTGAGGGCAGATCATCGACAATCATTTGTTCCATTTCTTCTTTGCTGATTTTGCCGCTGACGCGCAAGACGTCTTTTTCCTTTTCTGTTAAAGGGCCGCCCATGCGCTGATGCTTTTGGTCAACGCTGCTGACTTTTACCAAGCAGGTGCCACATTCTCCATCTTGGCATTCATAACTGATGGGGATTTTGTTTTCCCGAGCCAGTTTCAGTAGTGTTTCTGTATGACTACCCGCTACGGCATAGACGGTTTTATCCCGGTATTCGGGACTTGAAAAAGTAACTAAAGCCATGATTTGCTCCTTATAGTTGATGTGTCGTCGCATAGTTCCCCGCTTTTAAAAAGAGGGGGGTGGGGAGATTTTTTAAATCAACCCCTCCTCATCAATCCCCCTTTTTTAAAGGGGGAAGTGAATAACTGATGCCATTTTTTAAACCGGTTTGACTCTGATAGTCCCGCCCAGAACTTGAGCCTGACAGGCCAATCGGTTATGTTTTCCGGCCATATTTTCGCGCAGGATTTTATCTTCCAGTACCGACGCTTCGGTCAGATTGTCCCAACCTTCAGTAACTTTGGTAATACAAGTCCCACATTCGCCTTCACGGCAACCGTAAACAATACCTGAGCCCACTTTTTCTGAAATTTCAATCAGCCGGGTGCCTGCCGGTGCGTTAACGGTAACGTTTATATCTTCAAAGGTAATTGACGCTTTCGCCATTTCTATTCTCCTGTTGTGTTAAAAATTGTTAAGCAAGATCAGCGATATCTATTACTTTAGCTTGCCTTAAACCCATTAGATCCTGGGCCATTTCATGCCCGAATTCTCGACAGGTCTGAATTTCTTCCTCTGTCGGAATTAACTTGATGCGTATGCCCGGAATGGGCACACGCAACTTGAGTCCGCGTAAGCGATCCTCAACCATTTTTACCCCTTCGCCCGTCCAACCATACGAGCCAAAAACACCCCCCAGCTTTGACTTTAGATTGATAACCACTAAAGAGGATAATAAATCCCATACCGGTTTAACCGCATCGCCGTTGATGGTGGGTGTGCCAAACAGGATGCCGTCAGCGCCTTCTATCAAATCGACAAACGGGGATATTTCACTGCCTTCCAGGTCATATAAAGAGACGCGGACATGCTCAACCAGCATCGCGCCTTCATAAATCGCTTCGGCCATACGCCGGGTGTTGCCATAAGAACTGATATAAAAAATCAGCAGGGTTTTTTCGCCTGCGCTGATTTCACTTTGCATGGCAGAGCGCGATAATTCGTGATAGCGCTGCACATAACGTTGTGGTTGGTCACGCAATAACGGGCCATGGGCAGGCAATATAGCCGTCAACGGTAGCGGCTCAAGCAACACCAGTGCCCGATTAACATAGTCTTTAAAGGGCCGCATGATGTGGGCATAGTAATATTCAAACGAAAAACGAAAATCGCCGACGACATCGTTAAATAATCGACCATCACAAAAATGGCAGCCAAACACATCGCCTGAAAACAAGGTTTTTTCTTCGACCAAATAGGTGCATTGCGTATCGGGCCAATGTAAATACGGAGTGTGAAAAAATGTCAGGTTTCTGTCGCCTAAGGACACGGTGTCACCCGTGATAACCGGGGTAAAATCAAAAGCATCTTGCTTTAACAAGGCTTTAAGCATGGATTGTGCTTTCTGGGAAATATACACGTGGGCTTGTGGCGCACGGCGCATCAGTTCAGGTAACGCGCCGGTGTGGTCGGGCTCCAAATGATTTAAGACGATCACTTTAATTTCGTCATAACGCGCTACCGATTCCAAGCGGGCAAAAAAATCATTGGCAAAGTTTTCTTTTACGGTATCAATCACTGCGACACCTTCGCTGCCTCTAACAATGTAGGCGTTGTAAGTGGTGCCATTGGCGGTTTTTAAGATGATGTCAAAGTTGCGTAAATTAGGATCCAGCGCACCTATCCAATGCACCCGTTCAGATAACGCAACGGCTTGTGGCAAGCCATCCAGCGTTAATACGGGTAACTTACTCATGACCGCAACTTGCTTGGTCATGGGTTCGAGGGCAACTTTCCAAATCTGAAGTGGTTCCCGATTCAGATAAGCCTATCCAGTTGTCAACCGCTTGCTGATCAAATCCTGCCATCAAGCTATCGCCGACTTGCATTAACGGGCGACGAATTAACAACGGATTTTCCAGCATCAGTGTTAAGGCTTCTTGTTCGCTTATAGCTTCAGAATCAATCTCGCCGTGTTTGATGGCGGGTGCACTGTAATTAAACCAATCCCTTACTGCCATTGCACCAAAGAAGGCCCGCAGGTGTTCAGCCTGCCAGTTTTCAGTCAATAAATTTTTGGCAATAACCTGATGACCCGCTGCCGCCAACAGTTTCTTTTGCCGGGTATTGTTTGCGCAACCTGGTTTTTCGTAGAAAGTGACAGTAGCCATCAGTGATGTCCTGTATTAGTGGGACTGTAATTCAGCCATGGCTTCAGCCATTTTTTCCGGCGGAATGCCCGTTAAAGAGCCGGGTGGGTTAATCGCCAGCCCAAACGAATCCAGAATTGCGCCTTCTATCGGGCAAATACTGGCACATTGAAAGACCGGAAAATCACCTTCGCATTCTGTGCATTTTTTGGCATCCACCAAAAAATGCGGTTTGGCCTCATAGATTGCATGACTGGGACAAACCGGTTCACAGGCAAAACAATTAACGCAAGACTCAATAATTTTTACTGCCATAACAGACTCCTGAACTCTTTACACGACTTTCCTGGTTCCCAAGCTGGGGCTTGGGAACCAGCGTATTTATACAGCTGTTATGCACTCGCCCTGATGGCTTCAGGTATGGCATCCAACTTGCCCGCTGCCGCCATTTCTTTGTAAACTGCCAGAACGGCTTCTTCGATGGGTTCCATGGCATGTTCTCCGTTGGGTGCTATGCCCGCTGCTTCCAGTTGTTCCCAAGGTTCATAACCGACTTTGGAGCACAGTACCACTTCGCAGCCGGCCAGGGCACGGATGGTTATTTGCAAGGTCGTTTCACCGTCGCCGCAAGTGCTGTCGCCACCACAATATTGATCGGCTTTGCGATGGCTGATAAAACGTACACCATCCGGCGAGGCTTCATAAATCAGGAATTCTTTGGCATGACCAAAGTGCAGGTTGATCACGCCTTGGCCACTGGTGGCTACGGCCATTAATACCGGACGTGTGGTTAGTTTGGGTTCTTGTTTATGTTGCTGTGCCTTTTCAGCTTTTTCCAAACGTTTGCTGTCCATTTCTGCTTGTATTGCTTGATGAATCACTTTGCGTTTTTCCATTGCCGCTGCATAATCAATTTCCATATCTTCAATTTTATCCAGCGTAAATTCATCACCACGATCTTCGCCCAACATACCCACAGCATCGGCACGGCATTGGCGACAATGGCGCATCATGTTCATATCGCCGGAACAACTGTCTTGCAGGTCTTGGAGTTCATCGGGAGTAGGGCCGCGTTGCCCCATCACGCCATAAAAAGTACCGTGTTCGGCTTCGGCGATCAGCGGCATCACGTTATGCAAAAACGCACCTTTGGATTTAACCACTTTACTGACTTCTGCCAAATGCTGGTCATTGACACCGGGAATCATCACTGAATTGACCTTAACCAAAATGCCTTTGGCAATCAGCATTTCCAGGCCTTTTTGCTGTTGTTCAATAAGGATTTTTGCGCCTTTTATGCCTTTAATGCGTTTGTTTTTCCAGAATATCCACGGATAAATTTTCGCGCCAATTTCAGGATCAACGCAGTTAATGGTAATAGTGACATGATCGATATTGTGCTTGGATAACTCGTCTACGGCATCTGGCAGAGCCAAACCGTTAGTTGAGACGCACAATTTAATATCCGGCGCTTCTTGACTTAAACGCCTGAAAGTTTCAAAAGTACGTTCGGGATTTGCGAGCGGGTCACCGGGCCCGGCAATGCCCAATACCGTCATTTGCGGAATATTGGCCGCTACCGCCATGGTCTTTTTAACCGCTTGGTCGGGCGTCAACAATTCTGAAACCACGCCGGGACGTGACTCATTGGCGCAATCATATTTGCGGTTACAATAATGGCATTGGATATTACAGGCTGGCGCAACGGCAACGTGCATACGGGCAAAATAATGATGCGCGTCTTCTGAATAACAGGGATGATTCTGTACTTTTTCCCGGATAGCATCAGGCAGGGTATCCATTTGGTTTTCTGTTGTACCACAAGAACTGGCTGCACAACCGCCCTTGGTGCCATGCTCTGCGTGGGAAGGGGAATCATTTAATACTGGCAATTGCATGGTCTTGACCTCGTAAGTGTGTTTACAATAAGTAAAAGCACAGGTCGTGCCAATGTCAGTATTTATTTTATCCTATTGATTTTTATGGTTATTAGTTTTTTTGAAGGGGTGATTGTCGTAAATGCAACAGTCATTTTTTTAGGCTTTGTAATTAATAGCACAATCACTTTGTGCTGTTCATAAGGGTAATGGCGTGATTTTTTGTTTGTGATGTAAAGTAGAACGGAATAAGCCCGTATGAGTGGTAGCGGGAACCCGCTTCCCGGCGAGTATGACGGCTTACTTGAATAGTTGTGTATAACGATGAGCGAGGAACATTGGTCAACAAAAAACTGTTACCCGACTACAATTATACAATCTCAATACAAGCTTTATTGTCGATAAGTAACACTTGTTCAATGGCTTGCTGATTGTCGAGTAAGGTTTTAATAGTCGTCGCTTTCGAATGATTGCCCAACTTTAGCCAAACTATCTTGGGTGGTTGTGCATGAATCAGGCCCATTTCGTAAAAATCAACATCCTGGGTGATGATCACGTAGTCATTTTCAATGGCATATTGACGAATCACACTATCATTGACATGTTTCAGATCTATCAAAGTTACCTGGGTTGAACCGGGGTAGCTGTCTTGGATGAATGGCACAATTCGTCGTTACAAGTTTTCATCAAGCAATAGTTTCATGAGGATTTGATGGTTACAGATTGCCGCTCCCTATCGGCGGCAAATTGCAGACAGGCGATAATGCCATCATCTGTTAATTCCGGGAAGTCTTCAATGATTTCACTACGGCTCATGCCATCGGCCAGCCAGGAAAGCACATCATAAACGGTAATCCGTAACCCTCTAATGCACGGCTTGCCGCTACGTTTGCCGGGTTCAATGGTGATCATATTATGATAATCAATAGTCATGACTGGGTGCTCACTGGAGTTTGGTTTAACCGTATTATATAGCGTTGGTTAATGAATGTGATAATAACCAACCTCAAGCGACATCATAATACCAGTCCAATAGCTCTTCACCACCCCAATTTTCGGCATCGGCGGGGATGGTTTCATCGGTTTCGTAGAGCGTCATTTGTCCGGGTTTGGGCGAGGTTACCAGTAAACTTTCGGCATAATCAACGGAACAGCCTTCTTTGCCGGTTTCATCTTTTAGCCATTGCGCTGCCATAACGATGGCATCTTGCCGGGTTTCACCAAAGCCGAAAACGGCGTAATCATGTTGCACGTATAGAATAGTCATTATTACTCCAAACTGGTTGATGAAAAGTCTTTAAACATTTTTATTCACCACGAAGACACGAAGGACACGAAGTTTATTTTTTCTCTTCGTGCTCTTCGTGGCTTCGTGGTGAATAAATTGAAAATCACCTAAATCTGCTTCATGGTGATATCCAGGGTTAAAATACGATAGGCGATTTGTCTCGGGGTCATATTAAGCAAGCGAGCGGCTTTGGCTTGTACCCAACCGCTTTGTTCCAGTGCGGCAATGACGCGTTCACGGTCATCCATGTTGTCATCAGTAAAATCAATCGCCAGCGTTTTTAAGGGTTTGCTATGCAGTCCGGCTTGCGCTACGACATCTTCAAGTCCGGTACTCACCATTACATCGCGATCGATGATACCGTTAGGGCTCATGATGGCCGCGCGTTCCAGACGGTTTGCCAGTTCGCGGACATTGCCGGGCCAGTCGTGCTTCATTAATATTCGAATGGCGCTTTCCTTGATTTCCAGAGGCCGCCCACCTTGCTGGTCTGATATTCTGCCGAGCAGGAATTCTGATAATTCGGGAATATCTTCGGTTCTGTCGCGTAAGGCCGGCATCAGAATAGGCATCACATTAAGTCGATAATATAAATCTTCCCTAAACTTGCCTTCGGTAACTTCTTCTTCAAGATTGCGATTAGTGGCAGCAATAATGCGCACATTTACTTTTATCGTATGGGTTCCGCCGACCCGTTCAAATTCTCCTTCCTGTAAGACGCGGAGTAATTTGGCCTGAAACGAGGCAGAAATTTCCCCAATTTCATCAAGGAACAGGGTGCCGTTATCAGCTAATTCAAAGCGGCCTTTGCGTTGATTGATAGCGCCGCTAAATGCCCCTTTTTCATGACCAAACAATTCAGATTCCAATAAGGTGTCGGGCAGGGCGGCGCAATTCAGTTTTAAAAAGGGGCCGCTGGCACAGCCTGAATTAAAATGAATGGCATTAGCCACGACTTCTTTACCGGTGCCTGATTCGCCTCGAATCAATACCGTGGTATTCCATTTAGCAACCTGACGGATTAAATCAAACACCTTTAACATGGGCGATGAATGGCCGATGATGTTTTCAAAGCTGTAGTTTTTGATTAAGGCTTGCTTGAGTTGATCCCGTTCGCTTTGCAAGTTAAGCTGGTTGCGTTCGATTACCCGCAATATTTTGACGCTTTGGGCAATCAAGTTGGCAATCATCTCCATAAATCGTGCCCGCTCACCCAGAAAAAGGCTGTTGTTCGGTTGCGCTGCCAGTACCCCGATGGTGTCACCTTCTTCTATATAAATGGGTGAGCCAATAAAAGGTAACTCGGGATCATACAATCCTAAGCGACCCAGAAAACGAGGTTCTTCAGACACTTTTTCAACGACAATGGTACTGCCTTCATGAAGGATGGCACCCATCAAGCCTTCGCCGGGGTTGTATCGGATGGGTTGATTGAGTTTATCGATGCCTTCAGAGTGTACAACACTGACAATCATGCTGTTATTTTCAATTTCCTTTAGGGTTATCATCCCGGAACACATACCGGATCTTTTATGGAGTATCTCCAGAACCGCCTGTAATTTTGCATGCAAATCATGCGTGCTGTTTAATATCTGACTGATGAGGTACAAGGTATCAAGTTCTGCTTCGATGAGTTGTATGCGCTCTGTCATCAGGTTAACCTCCTGTGCAGCGGGAAGCTTATTTTAAACCGGCATCCCTGGGTATAAGCCGGATCTATATCAATAAATCCCTGGTGCTGGGTAATAATTTCTTTTGCCATAACCAGTCCCATACCCGCCTGGTTACTGCCCATGGGACGAGTGGTATAAAAAGGTTCAAATACTTTGGTGCGTTTTTCAAAGGGAATGCCAGGTCCGCTGTCTTCAATGCAGACAAAAATCAAATCAGCGTCAGCATCCGTGGTAATTTTTATTCGCTGTTCGCTATGGCCTGATGCGCTGATAGCATCAATCGCATTGTCTATTAATTGTTTAAACATAATACGCAGACGATTTTCAGAGCCCAGTATTTTCGGCAATGCGGGCAATGGATGCCAATGCACATCGATGCCCTTGCTCAAGATTTGTTGGTCGCTGAGTAAGAGTACATCATGAAGAATTTGATTGATGTTAACCGGAATAATAGTCGCTTGCAGAATTTTGGGGATACATTTTTCCATGGTCTTAAGGGCATCTTCACCGGATTGCTGAATTTGCTGCAAGCTATGCAACAGACCTGCCTGTTGATCAATCCCCTTGTGTCTTAACAGTTGTTCGGCTGCCCTGATTTGGTTCATTGGCATTTGAATTTGGTGCATCGCACCCAGCAAAGTTTCCCTGATGCTCCGCACCCGTTCATCTTCAGCCATGATGGTTTTTAATGTTTGAATATGCAACTCTTCCATCTGCCGGCGTTGCCGGGTGATGTCGGTGATGGTTAGTATCAGGTACTGTTTGGAAGTATTATCAAAAAATGCATCGGCATTAATCGCGTTCTCCATAAACCAGTTTCCTGCACAGGAAAACCAGTGAGGTCTTCGATTTCCTTTGCCTTCTACTCTAAACTCACGATTATTAAAGCCCAGTTCATTTTTTTGAATTTGTTGCCATAAATCCCCCATTTCATTACGCAGCAACTGTAAAAAAAATGCGGCAGGTTCACCTTTGTCCAGATCAGTAACCAGTGCTTTATAGTTATGATTATCTAAAATCACCCGATCTTGGTCATCAATAACCACCATGGCAATGGGTGACGAGTTAATGACCGACTCGATTAATAGTTTGTGATTAATAACCTTTTTTTCTGATTCATAAGTCTGGGTAATGTCTTTATGCATGCCTATGAAATGAGTAATGACACCGTGCTCATCCAGCATGGGTGCTATCGTTAAATCAGCGAGATAACGATGACCGGATTTATGTCGGTTACATAACGTCCCATGCCATGTTTTCTTGGCGGTAATGGTATGCCATAAATCGTAATAGACTTCTCGGGGTGTCGATTTGTCTGACAACAACGATTCATTTTCTCCCAGAATATCAGACGAATGGTAACCGGTGACTTTGGAAAATGAATCATTAACATACAGTATGTTGGATTTTTTATCGGTAATCGAAATTGCGATTGGCGCTTGTTCAACCGCCTCAACAAATAAGCCGTAAGGCATTTTGTCATCATTACCATTAATGCACTTGTTCCCCAGAAAATTGGGTGCCAGTTCATCAATGACGCTTTCCATATTGGTATGCATCCGTAAATATTGCAATGACTTCTTTTTCATAGATTTATAACGGGGGCTAGGGTTTAACTTAATAGATTAATAAGAAGCAAAAATTATGCCGATTTCGATACCGATGCTCTTTCTGCTTTATCAATGCGGCTATTAATCCATGCCTGTCAGGAATAATCAATAGCTGTAACGTAACTCACAGAAAATACCGACTTGGCGCATGGTTTTAAGGTGTCTGCGTGTCATTTTCATTAAGTTAAGCGGGAAAGTAAGGGCTTTAGCCATAGCTATCAACGATTGGCTGTAGACCCATCAGCCGTGTGATGCTTAACTGTGGGAACGATAAGAGTGCGGGTTGTTTTTTGCGGTTTTCCTGATGCTAATAGAGTAATCATTTTTGTTGGATTTACGACATAATTATTTTTATCGGTGCGGGTATGTATTACTTGCAACAGTTTAGTAGCCCGCATCTTGCCGCTCTTGCCCGTTAAACCGGGGGTTACTGCGTAATTATTTAATTGGCATACTTGATGCTGTAAGAAATTAAAAAGGCTTGTAAACAGCAACCCACAGCGTGGAAAAAAAATGAGTGAATATCTTTTGCTTTTATTAGGCACGGCTCTGGTTAATAACGTGGTTCTTGTGAAATTTTTGGGATTATGCCCGTTTATGGGCGTGTCCAAAAAATTGGATTCTGCCTTAAGCATGGGGCTGGCAACAACGTTTGTGTTGACC
>SESC01000237.1_pt1 | contig 22155 bp, 20 predicted proteins | sample 3171431 | NCBI WGS metagenome assembly SESC01 (sample SAMN06051868, study PRJNA518727) | freshwater metagenome | biome: subpolar coniferous forest; feature: holomictic lake; material: water; isolation source: holomictic Lake 227, 8 m depth | place: Canada: near Kenora, Ontario | collected... | reverse complement strand
CCTTAGGAATCGACAACACACCCATCTTTCAGCAAGGCGACGAACTCTCGCATTTTAGAGCCTTACAACAAACCCGTCATCTGAGCATTCAATTACAAAAGCCTGATGGCCAGTTAATCCATTTTGCAGGTGATGATCAACCCAGTCATCCTGAGAAAAGTCCGCCTGCGTGGTTTATAAAACTGGTTCAAGGGGATTACCCTACGGTTGAGCATCAACTAAAAACCAAAGAAGGCAAAGTCTTAACTTTGTTAATCCAGGCACAACCGCTAGATGAGATTACTGAAGTTTGGCAAGAAACTGTGGGATTCTTTAGTTCTATCTTACTGTTAACCCTACTGACTTTTATCGCTGTCAATTTAGCCTTTAATAAATCCTTAAAATCGATTGCCATTATCGTTAACGCTTTACGAGGCATTGAAGGAGGTCACTATCATCACCCCCTCCCCCCGTTTGCGATAGATGAGTTTGATAGCATTGCCAAAGCTATTAATCACTTGATGATTGAACTGGATAAAACCCGCCAAGATAACAGAGCGTTAACGCAACACTCCTTGGCGATACAAGAAGAGGAACGCCAGCACTTAGCCCAAGAACTGCATGATGAACTGGGACAATCACTGACTGCCATTAAAGTAATGGCGGTTACCGTGCCTCATCAAAAAGCCGATATACCCAAGATCTCTACGTCTATCGTAGAAATATGTAATCATTTAATGGCCGTAGTACGTTCCATGATGCAAGAACTGCATCCGTTGGTACTCACTGAACTGGGCTTAAAAGCTACCTTAGATGATTTAGTCCAGCATTGGTCAGAACGTAATCCTACCCTTGACTTAATGATTGACTGTGATGAACAGGTCGATAGCATCGACAAAAATATCGCTATTCAAGTCTTTAGAGTGATACAGGAATGTTTAACGAACATAGTCAGACACGCTAACGCGCACCAAGTCAGTATTAGCTTAGCATTGTCCAACACCACACAGGGAGCGTTGTTGTTAACAGTAAAAGATGACGGTCAAGGTTGTGATTTAAAAACCATCCCACGCGGCTTTGGTCTGTTAGGCATGAAAGAACGCATTAAATCTTTAAACGGGGAGATTATGTTTGACTCATGCATCGGTCAGGGAATGACCATATCTGTTGAAATTCCACTGACATGACTGACAAAATACGACTTATCCTAGTCGATGACCACGCCATTGTAAGAGCCGGCTTTAAAATGTTATTGGCAACACAGGATTCTATTGAAGTGATTGCTGAAGCCGAGCGTGGTGAAACCGCTATTCAACTGTATCAGGAACTCAAACCCGACTTACTCATTATGGATCTCTCGATGCCGGGCTTAGGCGGTTTGGAAACCATACACCGGATTATTCAAAGAGACAGTGAAGCGTGTATTTTAGTGTTTAGCGTGCATCATGAACCTGTTTATATCAACCGCGCCTTAACGGCTGGGGCTAAAGGCTATATCACTAAAAACAGTGCGCCAGAATTGCTATTAGAGGCAATTAATAGCCTTATGCAGGGTGAGAACTATGTAGAGAAAGGTCTTATCAAAACCAGTCAGTCACTTAAAACGACTCAAAACTATAAGAACCATCAAGCCATCATTGATCAATTCTCACAACGGGAGTTCGACGTATTCAGACTATTAACGCAGGATATGACCGCGCATAGAATTGCTGAAGAGCTATGTTTAGGTTATAAAACCGTTGCTAATTACATCACTCAAATTAAAAAGAAACTCTGCGCTGATTCGATTATAGAACTGGTTCGCATAGCGGAAGACTGTGGCATCCATAAGCCTTAATTGGCATGCTTCATCGAATGGTTAAATCTTGAGGAATCCAGTGTGCCAATTCACTATACAGAACGTCTGGTTCGATTGGTTTGGTTAAAAAACCGTTCATGCCGGCTGCAATACAATCCCTATGATCATCTTCGAAGGCATTCGCGGTCATGGCAAGGATGGGGATGGACTGGCCGCAGTCAAGTTGCCTGATACGGCGTGTCGCTTCCAAACCATTCATCACCGGCATCTGCATGTCCATCAGAACCAGGTCGTAGGAATTGGCCTTAATCATCGTAATAGCTTCACCACCGTGATTGGCTATCTCCACCAACAAGCCTTTATCTTCCATGAGGAGACACGCTATTTCCTGGTTGATTTCATTGTCTTCCACCAGCAAAATACGCGCACCTATACGGATTTTCGCTTCAAGCCTATTAGGGGTTTCTTCTAACTGAAGTTCATTACCGCGTTTCAAACAAGCCGTAAACCAGAAGGTGCTACCTTGGCCGGAACTACTGACAACACCGGTATCACCTCCCAAAAGATGAGCCAGACGTCGGCTAATAGTCAGCCCCAAACCGGTACCGCCATATTGACGCATAGTGGAGGCTTCAGCCTGCATAAAAGGCTGGAACAGTTTGGCTTGTTGCTCCTTACCAATACCAATACCACTATCCTGCACTTCAAATTTCAGCATAACACTATCTTCTTGCTCCTCTTCCAATTGGGCTCGCAAAGTGATGTGACCTTGCTCAGTAAATTTGATTGCATTGCTGAGATAATTGAGCAGGATTTGAGTGAGGCGTAACTGATCTCCAATGAGCGTTAAATCAACTAATCGAGAATCGATATCGTAAACCAGCGCCAGTTTCTTTGACTCAATCTGTTCAGATATCATATTCCGCGTATTATTGAGTGTATCCATGATTTTAAACGGTATTAGCTCCAGTTCAATACGTTGGGCATCAATTTTTGACAGGTTTAGAACATCATTGATAATACTCATTAAATGCTTGGCAGCGTGGTTGATCTTGTCAAGCTTATCTATCTGTTTTGGGTCTTTAAGATCACGCCACAAAAGATGAGTAAAACCAAGAATAGCATTCATGGGTGTCCGCATTTCATGGCTCATGTTGGATAAGAAATTGCTTTTAGCAATAAAAGCGGCTTCAGCAGCTTCCTTGGCTACCATAAGTTCAGCGGTTTTCAACAACAATTTTTGTTCAGCTTGTTTGAGAACACTGATGTCGGTAATAACCACACTCAGCCCTGGCATGCCTTCAAGCTCGATCTGATTCCAGGATATCAATGCTGTCAGCGGCTGCCCTTTCGAGGTTTTCAGCGTTATTTCATCCCTATTCTTGTGATGAACATTAAGGTTTTTTAAGCACTCAGCGACCACTGCCCGGTCTTGAATCGTCACATAATCGAGAAACAGCGTACCGATCAGTTTTTCCATGGGTATTTGCAACAGCGTCGCTAGCTGTTGATTACCATAAAAAATCTGCCCGGTGCCGGCTAAAAAAGCGGCACCCTCCTGCATGGTTTCTACCATGACACGGTAAGCATAGTCAGTTCCTTTTAAGCTGAAAACTTGTGCGCCCTCTGGCCTGGAAATGATTAGGGCATCCACTTCGCCATTTTGAATAGCACTTAGCGTTTCTTCAGCTTCGGCCAGGCGAAGCTGTATGCTCTGATTCTCTTTTAAGAGTTGATCTAAGGCTTGTTTTTCGAGGGTCATATAACGATTATTATGTGGGCTGATGGGGCTTTTTTATGATCTCCAGTCCCGCGAGAAGATGTTCAGTTTGTGACAGGTCACCGATAAACCTGCGTAACGGCAGCGGTAATTCCTTGACGAGTGTTGGGGCAGCGACTATCTGTCCTTGTTTGGCGTATATAGGTTGCTGGTAAACATCGATAATTTCCAGTTCATAGCGCCCTTGCAGGTGAGTCTCGCAAATCTTTTGCACATTATTGACAGCACGTTGTGAATTGGGCGTCATACCCGCCACAAAAAGCCTGAATACGTAGTGTTCATGTTCTATTTTTAACAGTGCATTCTCAAATGCCTCAGTGGAACTTTGAGTCAGTGGCTTTGGGCTATCAACGTCCTGAGACATCATCACTCCTTAGAGCATTTTCTGGGCGCAATGACCTTATATCTAAACCCACCAATACGCGTTCGGTGTTGGACAAATCACCAATGATTTTTTTAACCGGTGCTGGGAGTTTTCGTACCAGGGTTGGCAAAGCCAAAATCTGATCATCTTTGGCTAAGGTTGGGTTTATTAACAGATCGATCACTTCAATCTGATAGCTACCGTGTAAATGCTCCTCGCATATCTTTTTTAAATTAGCAAAGGCGCTGAGTGAGCGGGATGTTTGTCCGGCAACATAAAGTCTAAGCAGCCATTTGGCCTCAGGACTTTCTGTTCCGTCATCTAGGCTGATCATTTAGAATCACCTTGGTCGGTGTTTTTAAGGGGGCGCAGTAGGTCTGAAACCTTGTCGGCCTGCTTCAGTTTGGCCATAGCCAGTCTATCCATGATCAATGTATCATTGCGCTGTTTTTCTTTGTTGATAAGCCGAATTAAATCGTCTTTCTCGGCTTCAAACTGGGTGTTTAGGGCGAGAATCTGTGCTTCTATGGCCATTTTTTTTCGTTCGATCTCACGCTGTCTAAGTTCTATCTGTTGTTGGCAGTCCAAAGATTCTGCTTGATCCTTAGCTTTTTGATTATCTCTGGCTGAGCCGGTTAAAACACCGCCAAGACCAATATACACATCTCGAAGTTGAATGCCCTCGTCACTCAGGATAAATTCACGCACCTGATTGGAATGCGCCATGCCTCGGGATTTAAGTATATACAGTCCACGGTTGCGTTCGCCGTTGCCTTCCAAGACCTGCAATAGTAGCCAGCTGTCCATCAACGAGGAAACATTAACTTCAGTTCGCTCTAGACTGCTGCCACTGGTTGAAGTCAAATCTGTGCATAGCGCGGTGATCTGCTTCATCTTTAGATAATCGATCATCCGTGACAGCATCGATTTCGCTTCGATTTCACTAGCGGCCGCAACCAAACTGGAAATCGGGTCGATGACGACGCAGTCAGGTTTGAATTGATCAATTGCATTGTGCATGACTACCAGGTGCATTTCCAAACCGTACAGGGTCGCTCTAGCATTTTGAAATTGTAGTAAGCCTAGTTCTACCCACTGGCCTAAATCGATGCCGATGGAATGCATATTGCGAATGATCTGATTTTGTGACTCCTCGAAGGCAAAATAAAGGCATCGCTCGCCTCTAGCACAGGCGGCATTGACAAAATGCGCGGCCAAGCTGGACTTGCCAGTACCAGCCGTGCCGGTTATCAAAATGCTACTGCCTCGGTAGTAACCTTGAGCGCCTAGCATGGTATCCAGTCGTGGAACACCGGTAGCAATACGCTCGGTGGAAGCGGGATGGTCAAGGCCTAGCGAGGAGATCGGCATCACCGAAAACCCTTGCTGATCTATTAAAAACGGATATTCGTTGGTGCCATGCGCAGAGCCTCGATACTTGACTATACGCATCCGACGTGTGGCAATCTGCTGATAGACGGTGTGGTTAAGGAAAATGACGCAGTCGGCGACATATTCTTCGAGTCCAAAGCGAGTAAAAGCGCGCTCACCCTGTTCGCCCGTGACGATGGCTGTGACGCCCTTGTCTTTTAGAAAGCGAAATAATCTTCGCAGTTCTGAGCGTAATATATTTTCATTGGATAAACCGGAAAAAAGAGCCTCAATGGTGTCCAGTACTACCCGTTTTGCACCTAAACTATCGATGGAGTAACCTAACCGGATGAGTAATCCTTCTAGATCATATTCACCGGCTTCTTCAATTTCTGAGGGCTCCAGATGCACGTGGTCGATAGTCAGCAGATTCTTCTCTACCAGCTCATTCAGGTCAAAACCTAAAGAGAGGAAGTTTTGTTGTAACTCCTCAGATTTTTCCTCGAAGCACATAAACACGCCGGGCTCGTTAAATTGCGTGGCACCCCGCACCAAGAACTCCATGGCCAGTAAAGTCTTACCGCAGCCAGTACTGCCGCAGATTAGGGTTGCCCTGCCCTGCGGCAAACCGCCATGAGTAATCTCATCCAGACCTTTGAGCCCGTTGGGGTTTTTAACAAATTTTGCAAGACCGGTATCCTTTGTTATGAGCCTTCACTTCTACACTTCTAGAAATATGCCATGATTGACTAGGTTGATGAATCAGAGGGTTATAAGCAAACCAAGGGTAAACCAAGGAGGTTATTCTTATAAAAATAAAGTTTGTTAGGATCGTCTGTTCAATTTATGAAAGCAGTTATACTCCATAAATAACATTAGTGTTAATTCTTTTGTGGTTGTGAAAGTTCTCAATCAATTAGTTATCGTATACAGCTATAAGGAGAGTGACTGTTTTAAACATAAACTTGGCTTAGCTTATAACTTAATCTGTTATAATTCGGCAATTTTCAAAGCTGTCTAATGCCTTAAAAGCATCGAATGCCACAGCGCTACAGCAATAACGCCTTAACAACTTCACACTCAGTTAAAACACCGTGGATTTAAAACATATCAGAAATTTCTCCATTATCGCGCATATTGATCATGGTAAATCAACATTAGCAGACCGTTTTATCCAAATCTGTGGCGGCTTAAGTGCCCGAGAAATGTCCGCACAAGTCCTTGATACCATGGATATTGAGAAAGAGCGCGGCATCACCATTAAAGCGCAAAGTGTAACACTTGATTTTAAAGCCCAAGATGGTGAGATCTATCAGCTCAACTTTATTGACACACCAGGGCATGTCGATTTTTCTTATGAAGTCTCACGTTCGTTAGCCGCATGCGAAGGTGCGTTATTAGTGGTTGATGCCGCTCAAGGTGTCGAAGCACAAAGTGTCGCAAACTGCTATACCGCCATAGAGCAAGGCTTGGAAGTTGTCCCTGTACTTAATAAAATAGATTTACCCTCTGCCGAACCTGAACGCGTCCTGGCAGAAATTGAAGAAGTGATTGGTATCCCTGCCGATGAAGCCTTAAGAATTAGCGCTAAAACAGGCTTGGGTGTACAGGATGTGCTTGAACAGCTTGTACTTAAGGTGCCTCATCCTGTGGGTGATATTAATGGTCCGCTACAAGCTTTAATTATTGATTCCTGGTTTGATAGTTACCTAGGGGTCGTATCTTTAGTTAGAATTATGCACGGTAGCATACGCAGAAAACAAAAGATCACCATCATGTCTACCGGCAAATCGTTTATTGCTGAGAAGGTCGGTGTATTTACCCCTAAACGCCTGGAAAAAGATATTTTAAATACCGGTGAAGTGGGTTACGTTGTCGCAGGTATTAAAGATATCTTTGGCGCGCCGGTGGGCGATACCATCACCTGGACGGATAATCCTGCTAGCGAACAACTAACGGGATTTCAACGTGTACAACCTCGCGTTTTCGCCGGTCTATATCCGGTCAGCTCTGATGACTATGAAGACCTGCGTGAAGCGCTTAATAAATTAAACCTGAATGATGCAGCCTTGCAGTTTGAACCAGAAACGTCTCAAGCCTTAGGTTTCGGGTTTCGTTGCGGCTTTTTAGGCATGTTGCACATGGAGATTGTGCAAGAACGACTGGAAAGGGAATATGATGTCGACTTAATCACGACAGCACCTACCGTTATTTACGAAGTGATTACTCAAACAGACCAAATATTAATGGTCGATAACCCTGCTAAACTCCCTGATGGTGGAATAGTTCGAGAAATACGGGAACCAATCATTCGCGCAAACATCTTAGTTCCTCAAGCTTATCTTGGCGGTGTTATTACACTGTGTATAGAAAAGCGTGGCGTCCAAAAAGATATGCAATATGTCGGTAGCCAAGTCTCTCTGCATTACGAAATGCCTTTGAGTGAAGTCGTGCTGGATTTCTTTGACCGATTAAAATCGGTGAGTCGTGGCTTCGCTTCATTTGATTATGAGTTTTTACGCTTTCAACAGGCTGACCTGGTTAAACTTGATGTCTTAATTAACGCTGAAAAAGTGGATGCTTTATCTATTATAGTGCACCGTGACTTAAGTAATAACCGGGGCCGGGATTTAGTTGAAAAGATGAAAGATCTGATCCCAAGACAAATGTATGAAGTGGCTATACAAGCAGCAATTGGCTCTAAAATTATTGCCCGCTCTACGGTTAAAGCCATGCGAAAAAATGTTATCGCTAAATGCTATGGTGGCGACATCAGCCGTAAGAAAAAGTTATTAGAGAAACAAAAAGCCGGTAAAAAACGCATGAAGCAGGTCGGCAATATAGAAATACCCCAAGAAGCGTTTTTAGCTGTTTTACAGCTTAACAAAGAGTAGTACCCACTTAACCTTATGCATCAGGGCATTCCTAAGACGTTGCCCCACTACACACATATAAACTTTATGGACTTTGATTTTTCATTTTATCTTTTTCTAGCGACGATAGTAACTGGCATCATTTGGGGCAGTTACTTATTATTTCTTAAGTCACAGGGCAAACCATTTGATGAAAAAGATGAGCCCGTCTTAGTGGAATACGCCCGTTCTTTTTTCCCTGTTGTATTGATTGTTCTTCTGTTACGTTCATTTATTGCAGAACCATTCCGTATACCTTCAGGTTCAATGATGCCAACACTATTGGTCGGCGATTTTATCCTGGTCAATAAATTTACTTACGGGATACGCTTACCCGTTATCAATAAAAAGATCATTGAAATCAATGAGCCTAAACGAGGCGATATAGTGGTATTTCGCTACCCCAAAGACCCCACTGTTGATTATATTAAACGGGTAATCGGTTTACCGGGTGACAAAATCGTTTATAGCAATAAAAAACTCACTGTTAATGATGTCCCCGTTAAACAAGTCTCCTTAGGCACCTATCAAGGCGTGGGTCAAGGCGAAGATATGACCGGTGCTGAACATTTATTAGAAGATTTGACCGGTGTGGAACACAGCATTCTCATCAGAAATGGTACACCTTCTGTTGAATTTGTTTATGTTGTACCACAAGGACATTATTTTGCTATGGGTGATAATCGAGACAATAGTAACGATAGTCGCTACTGGGGCCCTGTTCCTGAAGCTAACTTAGTGGGTAAAGCCTTTTTTATATGGATGAGTTGGGATTTGGAAAACAAAGGCATAGGCTTTGGCCGTATTGGCACTTTATTAAAATAACCTTCCCCCCTTTGAAAGCCTCTAAAATGATTAATGCGTATGAGACTATAAAAACAAGGGTTGGTAAGCTGTGATAAAAAAGCCCGAAGTATTATGTAAGAAGTTGGGACTAACCTTTAATAACCCGCAACTTTTTACTACGGCCTTAACTCATCGTAGTGCGAACTCTAATAATAATGAACGCCTGGAATTTCTGGGCGATTCGATTTTGGGTTTTGTGGTTGCTCAAAAGTTATATGATCTTTTCCCAGGTGCCAGTGAAGGCGTTTTAAGCCGACTCCGGGCCAACCTGGTCAATCAAAGTTCTTTGGCCGACTTAGCCAGAAAACATCAACTAGGGGATTATTTGTTGCTGGGGTCAGGCGAATTAAAAAGTGGTGGCTTCCGTCGCGACTCTATTCTATCTGATGCCCTGGAAGCCATCATGGGGGCCTTATTTAAAGATCAAGGCATAGAGGCCTGTCAGTTGTGGGTCGAACAATTGTTCGCTGAAAAACTGGACAATCTATCTCTAGAGAACTGGCAAAAAGACCCAAAAACCCAACTTCAAGAGCTCATGCAGTCCAAAAAACAGGCATTACCCGAATATACTTTAATCACCATGTCAGGACTTGCGCACGAACAACTATTCCAGGTCAAATGCAGCATTCCCCTCATAAAAGACACCTGCATTGGATCGGGTATATCCAGAAAAAGAGCTGAGCAATCAGCAGCAGAGCTAATGCTCGAATTATTAAACAAGGATAATCAATGAATTGTGGTTTCGTTGCGCTTATAGGGCGCCCCAATGTCGGCAAATCTACGCTGATGAATCATTTACTGAAACAAAAAATCAGTATTACCTCACGCAAACCACAGACGACTCGACATAGAATCCTGGGGATTAATACCACCGAAGCAGGCCAAGCCATCTACATGGATACGCCTGGCATGCACAACAGTGAAAAACGTGCGTTAAACCGGTATTTAAATCGTACCGCTGAAACAACTTTACTGGGCGTCGATGTCATTGTCTGGCTCATTGATGGTTTATCATGGCATGAATACGATGAGGTCATCTTTAAGAAACTGGAACAAGCGGGATTACCGGTTATTCTGGCTGTGAATAAAGTGGATAAAGTAAAAGATAAGGATGAGATTCTAGCGTTTTTTTCCCAAGCACAACATCGCTACCCTTTTGAACACCTGGTTCCTATTTCTGCCTTAAAAAGAACCAACCTGGATCAACTTGAAAGCCTGATTATGGCCTTATTGCCTGAAAGCGATCTTATTTATCCTGAAGATCAAATAACTGACCGACCCGAACGTTTTCTAGCCGCTGAAATTGTCCGGGAAAAGCTCACCCGTCGTTTAGGCGATGAATTGCCGTATGCGCTGACCGTTGAAATGGAACGCTACGAAGAGCTTCCAAACATCACTAAAATATACGCGATTATCTGGGTAGAGCGCCTGACTCAAAAGAACATTGTGATTGGTAAAGACGGTGACATGCTAAAAAAAGTAGGCACGGATGCACGTTTTGATATTGAGAAACTCATCGGTCAAAAAGTGTACTTGCAACTCTGGGTTAAAGTTAAAAAGAACTGGTCTGATAACGAACGGGCTATGCAAAGCCTGGGCTTTAATGACGGATAACACGGTCTATCTGCAACCTGCCTTTGTCCTTACTCAACGTCACTATCGAGAAACCAGTCTTATTATTGACGTTTTAACCCGAGACTTTGGCAGAGTTCCTGTATTAGCTAAAGGGGTAAGAAAATCAAAATCTAAAACAGCAGGACTCTTGCAGCCGTTTATCCCTCTCACACTGTCCTACTCTGGCAAATCAGAACTTAAGGTCCTCACCCACGTTGAAATAACAGACTCCTTCATTAACCTGGAGGGAGTTGCACTTTATTGTGGCTTTTATATTAATGAGTTAATCAGTCGTTTTTTACATCAATACGACCCCCATCCTGAAGTATTCATATATTATAAAAACTGCATAGCGAGTCTTTTGGATACAACAAACGTCGAAGCGACCTTACGTCTTTTTGAATTGGACCTCATGGAAGCTGCTGGCTACGGCTTACAATTAGATTATGATCTGTATAATGATAAAGTTATATCTCCGTTAGCCCATTATCATTTCGATATAGAGCAAGGCCCCATTGAAGCAACCGATGGCACCGTGTCGGGCAAAACGTTAATAGCAATAAAATCTAGGAATCTTATAGATTCTCAGGTACTGTATGAAACGAAAATACTGATGAGAAAAGTCATCTCCACGTTATTAAACGGCAAACCACTTAAAAGTAGAGCAGTGATTAGCCAAATTATGCATCACTTAGAGAAATGAATAAAACACATATTTTATTAGGCGTCAATATTGATCATGTCGCCACATTGAGACAAGCGAGAGGTACTCGTTATCCTGATCCTATCCAGGCCGCACTGGTAGCAGAACAGGCCGGGGCGGATGGTATAACAGCGCACTTGAGAGAAGATCGACGACACATTCAGGATAGAGATATTTTTTTACTGAAAGACATGCTCCATACACGACTTAATATGGAGATGGCTGTTACGGATGAAATGATCAATCTAGCGGTTAAAATACAACCTTACGCCTGTTGTCTCGTTCCTGAAAAACGCGAAGAACTAACTACGGAAGGAGGGTTGGATATTGCTGGCAACCTCAATCGGATGGAATGGGCGTGCGATACGTTAAAGGAAGCAGGTATTGAAGTCTCCCTGTTTATTGACCCCGATAAACATCAAATCGATGCAGCAGTAAAAGCGGGAGCCCCTGTCGTTGAATTACATACAGGCTGTTATGCAGAAGCAAACACCCTTGAACAAAAAAACCATGAACTCCTCCGCATAAAACAGGCCGCACATTACGCTCACAGCGCAGGCTTACAGGTCAATGCAGGACATGGATTACACTTTCATAACGTTGAAGAAATCTGTGCCTTACCTGAAATAGTTGAGCTTAATATTGGTCATTCAATCATTGCGCAAGCTTTATTTTCAGGCTTGGCGCAAACCGTTAAAGACTTAAAACAGATTATGAGACGAGCTCGCTCAGACGCCTAAGGTTACTTTTCTGGGGTTGTAAAGCCGTGTTTTTGCATACGATACAACAACGTATCCCGAGTAAGACCTAACAGTTTTGCAGATTTACTACGATTGCCTTTCGTTCTATTCAGCGCTTGATGTATTAAGTTTGCTTCCAATGACTCCAGCTCAATGCCATTCTCAGGCAAAGTAAAGGCTTCAGGTTTAAACATGCTTGCGTGAGTCATAAATTGTCCCGGAAGGTTCTCAGGTTCAATGATTTTACCGGCTAAAAGAATACTTAATCTTTCGCATAAGTTACGTAACTCTCGAATATTTCCCGGCCAAGGATAGTCCTTGAGTATTTTTAGCGCAGCTTTACTAAACTTGGGTGGTTCAATTGAGTGATTATCAGAAATTATCGTTAAAAAGTGGGTAATAAGATGCTCTATATCCTCAGTACGTTTAGATAAAGGTGGAAGCTCTAAAGGCACAACATCCAATCGATAATATAAATCTCGCCTAAATTCACCCGCATCCACTTGCTGGCTTAAGTCAGAATTGGTTGCCGCAATGACGCGTACATCAACGTTATAAGGCTTAGTATCACCGATAGCCAGACATTCTCCCGACTCCAGGAAACGTAACAGCTTTGCCTGAATCGAAATGGGTAAGGAATTAATTTCATCGAGAAATACAGTCCCCCCATCAGCCGCCTGAAAAAGACCTTGTGTGTTTGATATAGCGCCTGTAAAAGAACCTTTCTTATGTCCAAACAATTCCGATTCGATTAAGTTTTCAGGCAAAGCAGCACAATTGATAGTAATAAATGACTTATGAGCACGCGTGCTCTCTTTTTGAATAGCATTAGCAAAGACTTCCTTTCCTGTGCCTGTCTCACCCTTGAGCAACACTGTCACATCAGTAGCTGCCACCATTTTGGCGCTACGAATTAAAGAGTCTAAAGAGGGAGAGTGTCCAATGATTGACTTAAAATGTCCCATAGTATCTAATTAATGTGTTGCTGCATGTGTTGTAATCGCCATTGGGTTTAGCCACGGAAAGGCTGCCAATAGCGCAAGAACAATCATAAATAACCCAATAGACTGCTTAAAACGTTGCATTTTAGATAACCGCGTCAGTACTTGGGTCATTATACCTACTCCCATAACCGCCGGTAAAGTACCCAAGCCAAAAGCTAGCATCGTTAAAGCACTCTTTGTAATATCGCCTGCAGTAGCCGCTAATGCCAAGGCCGCATAAACTAGCCCACAAGGTAACCAGCCCCACACTAAACCAAATAGATAGGCTTGCTTGAGATTTTTTACGGGTATAAGCTTTCTGCCATAGGGCTCAATCTTCTTCCAGATTAGTATTCCGGCTTTTTCAATATAGGCAAATCGTGCAAACCACCCAGCAATATAAAACCCGGCGCCCGCCATGACCGCAGAGGATAGGAGTTGTAAAATCCTATGACCATGTGTTTCACCCAAATGCATCGTCAATAATGCTTCAATGGTACCAACGAGTGCTCCTGCCATTGCATAACTGGTAATACGGCCGAAGTTATAATTAAATACAAACGGTAAAAGCAGCTTTTTGTTATTTCGTATTTCAGGGCTAAGACTGAATGTTAACGTGCCAATGATGGAGCCACACATCCCTATACAGTGCATGCTACTGAATAATCCCATCAATAATGCGACTACAAAGGAAGAGCTAAAAGCGGGGTCAAATACCATAAATACAAAATTAGGAGTTAAGTTTTAAAGTTAAAGCAACGAGGATGCAATGAAGCATCACATATATCATGATTAACTTAATTATTTAAATAATTTATCGAGAAATCGAGAATCAGCCCAGTTTTAAATGGCTATTCTACGCCGAGCTATTTTAGTCTATTGACGCCATAATTAGAATTGCTGTTTTAAACCCTAAACAGTCTAACTAGAGTTGTTACCCGTGTATAATGCTTAGTTAGAAAACATTTTTCAACTTAATTGTATTGGCAATATACTTTGTGGAATACAAAAATTATCCCATGGCCATTCTTTATGACAGAAAAATACTTTATTTATGCAACTATCGACAATCAGCCGACTATGCCGAATATGGCAGAATTCCAAGCTGGCGGAATTAACTCAGCTCCCCTTGAAATAGTTTGTTATCGAGATATTGCCGCTGTTGTAAGTATCGTTGATGTCAATTCTTTATCAGGTGACCTATCGACAGAACACGAAGAAACTCATCAGGCGCATCTTTTAAAGTATCAACAGGTTAACGAATTTCTGCTTAAGAAGACTGGCAGCAGCGGGATGCTACCCCTAAAGTTCGGATTTACCGCAACGAGCCATCAAGATGTTGAAAAAGTTCTGGAGCAAGCGTACATCCAACTGAGATCCTACCTTGATAAACTTCAAGGAACGATGGAACTCATCATCCAGGTTACCTGGGAGTTACCCAAAATACTTCAGGAAATTATAAAAGATAGCCCCGAATTAGCCAGTGCAGCAGACCCTTTACAGACCGGCAGACTCCTTTTTGAAGCCGCCGAGATAAAAAAAAGGAGCTTTACTGCCGCTATTCATAAGCAACTCATGTCTTGCTCAAAAGAGTACTCAGATGCTCCACTAAAAACCGAAGCCATGATCTTCAACCGCAGTTATCTGGTTGAAAAAGATCAAGAGTCACTATTTGATGACGCTGTAGATTTAGTAGCAACAGAATTTGAAGAGGTACTTACGTTTCGCTATATAGGCCCTCTGCCTGCTTATAGCTTTGTTAATATCGAATTAAATCAAGGCAATTTTGCAATGGTAGACAAATCCCGAAAAACATTACAATTGCCAGAGCAGGCTTCTTGGGACACTATAAAATCGGCCTATCGGCAGTTAATCATCGCCCATCATCCTGATAGAAACCCTGATAATCCGCAAACAGCAGAAGATACCAAAGCCGTAGTGGCAGCCTACGATATCGTGAGAGCGTATTGTCATAGCCAGCCCAATTTTTCAGAACAGGACAAATCTATAGAGATCTCCTTTACCCAGGAAGCCGTCGAGAAAACCTTTATCATTGATGACAAGGGCGCCCTATTGGCTCGTACAACGACTTCTAAAAATCCTGCATGAATAAAATTATCGGCATCGATCTGGGTACAACGAATAGTTGTATGGCTGTACTCATCAATGGTGAGTCGATTATCATCCCAAACGCAGAGGGAGAACGAACCACCCCCTCGGTGGTCGCCTTTACCGAAAAAGGCTTAAGGCTCATTGGCACACCCGCTAAACAGCAACAACTTAACAATCCGCAAACTACCCTCACCTCAATCAAACATTTCATGGGGCGGCAGTGGGACGAAGTCTCGGAGGCAATAGCACTGGTTGGGTATCCTCTTGAAAAAAACGAGAACAGTGATGTTATCGTTACTGTATTTGATACGCAATACACGCCTCAGGAGATCAGTGCCATCATTCTCAAAAAGCTGAAGACTGATGCTGAAAACTATCTTGGCGAAAGTGTGACAGAAGCCGTTATCACTGTGCCTGCTTACTTTAACGATGCTCAACGCAAAGCCACTAAAGATGCAGGACGAATAGCCGGTCTTAATGTTTTACGGGTCATCAACGAACCCACTGCCGCATCACTCGCCTATGGACTCGATAAGGCAGATAACCAAACGATTCTGGTTTTCGATCTGGGCGGCGGCACGTTCGATGTCTCAATCCTTGAACTGAGTGCCGGCCTGTTCGAAGTAATAGCGACAAATGGTGATAATCATCTCGGCGGCGATAATTTTGACAAAAGTATCGTTGACTGGCTGATCGACACTTTTAAGCATGATCAAGCACTAGACTTAGCCACCGATCCTATTGCCCTGTTGCGTATTTATGAAGCCGCAGAGAAAGCCAAGATTGAACTCTCAACCCTACTGGTGACACAGGTTAACTTGCCGTTTATCGCCAGCACATCCCAAGGACCGATTCACCTCAGCGCAGAACTCTCGCGTACCCAATTAAACGAACTCTGCGCGTCACTGCTTGAACGTACTGAATATCCACTTACGCAAGCACTTGCCGATGCGAAGATAAACCCCAGTGCGATTGATCACATTGTTCTGGTTGGGGGCATGACCCGTATGCCGGCCATCCAGAATAAAGTTAAAGCATTGATTGGCAAAGAACCGCTTCAGAACATCAACCCTGATGAAGTCGTTGCCATCGGTGCTGCCATTCAGGCGGGCATTTTACAGGGAGCCGTTAAAGATCTTTTACTACTGGATGTCACTTCGCTTTCACTTGGGATTGAAACCAAGGGCGGTGTCTTTACGAAATTAATTGATCGAAACACCAGTATCCCGACCAGTAAGGTAATGACCTTCACTACTGCCGAGGACAACCAGGAATCGGTAGAGATTCACATTCTCCAGGGCGAGTCAGAAATGGCGGCCTTTAATAAATCCCTAGGTACTTTTAGACTGGTTGATATTCTACCGGTACGACGAGGTCTGATTGAAATTGATGTCACTTTCGACATCGATGCGAATGGCATCATCCATGTGAAAGCCGAAGACATCATCACGGGTAACGAACATGAAATACGCATCGAAGGCGGCTCAAACCTAAGTGAAACAGACATTAACCGGATGATAAAGCAGGCTGAAGACTATGCGAATACGGCGCATCAACTGCGAGAACTGGCGGATGTTCGTAACTACGCCGAAGTCCTCGCCTTTGAAATTGAACTCTCGCTGAATGAATACTTCACCCGTCTTAGCGAAGCTGAGGAAGCAAAAATCAGAGAACTTATTACGGAGTTGCGACACGTCATGGAGGGTGTCGATATCAGTAAAATCCATCATTGTGCCGATGCCCTGGTTGAGGCATCACAAATCCTGGCTTAATTTTTTAAAAACTGAGACAGTATCTGTCCCTGAATCTTTTCTGCCATGGCTTTACGGTCTTCAGCATCACGAATAGGGCGGCCCACTACAATATAATCCGCGCCATTTTCAAAGGCCATTTCTACACTAACCACGCGTTTTTGGTCGTCCTCTTCACGATTATCAACCGGTCTAATACCCGGTGTAATCACTAATAACTTATGACCCAACTCTTCGCGCAGCATTGAAACTTCAAGTCCAGATGAAACTATACCATCACACCCAATTTGCAAGGCACGCTTGGCACGAGATAAGACCAAATCACGCACATCGCATTTAAAACCTAAATCGTCCAGATCACCCCGATCCAAACTGGTTAACGCCGTCACCGCCAACACTTTAAGATCGCCTTTAGATTTGGCTGCTGCTTCCATAATGGCATCATTACCATGAATAGTCGCCAGATCAACGCCTTTACTACTTAATGCTTTAATCGCCCGACCCACGGTTTCAGGCACATCAAAAAACTTAAGATCAACAAACACTTTCTTGTTATGTTGCTTAAGCCACTCAATGAAGCCAAAATAATCGCCTGACATGAATAATTCCATGCCCACTTTATAAAAGATAACCGAATCGCCTAACTCTTCAACCAAGGCTTGAGCTTCAGGAATGCTAGGTACATCCAAAGCCATAATTAAACGTTCACGTACTGGAATTTCTTTAGTTGATATCAATGACATAAAAGAGATAGGAAATAGAAAAGATAAAATGGTATATATTACTGGAACTGACTTTGACTGTGAATGTTAATATTACAAAACCAATAAAATGCTACGCTTATGCACTCAACTTTAATTCAAATGTCGCTGCTCATGGCTTGCGGAGTGGGCTGGAGAATCTTTAAACCCGGTGGCCTGGGTGCCGAATATACGCGCCACGTACTGACCTCTTTTGTTTATTATCTGCTATTACCTGCAATGGTTCTGGAGGTTTTATGGACATCAGAATTAGGCAAGCGTTCGTTTAATTTTATGCTCCTGGGCTTTAGTACCATCTTACTGGGCATGCTTTCAACATGGGTCATTGGCAAGCTATTTAACCTCGAAAACAGACGCTTAGGTGCCATTATATTAGCCGCAATACCCAACGTAACTTATTTAGGATTACCGGTTTTAGAGCAAACTTTTGGACACTGGGCACGCTCTGTAGCCATTCAGATAGACTTATTTTCTGCGGCACCGATTGTCTTTACCCTGGGCATTATGGTGGCACGACATTACGGTGAAGGGATAGGTAGTGGATTCCGATCCCCGCTCTCTTTTCTTAATGCCCCACCCTTTTGGGCCGCTGCCATCGCCATCCTTTTAAACCTTAACGGGCAATCGCCTCCGCACTGGTTAGCCGGCGTTTTACAAAAACTATCGGCCGCCGTTGTACCTTTGATGCTATTTTCTTTGGGATTAGCCTTAAGCTGGCGAGCCATTACTGTTAAAAACGTTCCCTATGTAGTGCCCATCGTGTTAATTAAGCTAATGTTAATGCCAGTTTTTGCAATTCTTTTAGTCACTCAACTACCCATGGAAGGAAGTTACAAAGCCGCCAGCGTCTTGGATTTAGCCATGCCCAGCATGGTCTTGGGGGTAGTTTTTTGTGATCGCTATCGACTGGATAGTTCTCTGTATGCCATGACAGTGACAGTCACCACCGCCTTAAGCTTATTAACCCTACCGTATTGGCACCACTACCTTGTTCATGAGTTTGTAAAATGAATCCAACACTTGAAATTTTCTCCCAGGGAGAAGAGATTGTTACCGGACAAACGGTAGACACCAATGCCGCTTGGTTATCCCAAGAAGCGATTCATTGCGGCTTTACTGTCACCCGGCATACCGCAGTCGGTGATAAATTACAGGACTTGATTAACTTATTACTGGATATTTCAGAACGGGCAGATTGTTGTATCTGCACGGGGGGGCTAGGCCCTACGTCTGATGACTTAACCACCGAAGCAGTGGCCCAAGCGTTTAATAGACCCTTAGAGTTTGACGCGATTGCCTTTGAGCAAATCAAGGCTTTCTTTGTGCGCAGAAACCGAGTCATGCCTGAGGTTAATAGAAAACAGGCCATGCTGCCTCAAACAGCCACCCGAATTGATAATGCTTGGGGTACAGCACCCGGCTTTTCGTTAAAACACCAACGCTGCTGGTTTGTATTTTTACCCGGTGTGCCCTCAGAAATGAAGCCCCTATTTTTAGATTACGTTAAACCGGATCTACTGACGAGGTTTACTTTACACCCACCGCAGTTAGTTACGCTAAAAACCATAGGGCTGGGTGAGTCGGCTATTCAGGAACTCATTAAAGATATTCAAATACCTTTCGACGTGCAATTAGGTTTTAGAGCGGGTACAGAAGATGTGCAAACTAAACTATTATTTCCGTTTGATTATCCTAGTGCAGCTCTTACCGCTTTGGTCTCTGAACTTTCTCAATCATTAGGTGATTATGTCTTTGCCATTGATGGCTTAGGTGAAATAACTGATGATTTAGCGTTTGAAGTTGATAAACTGATGACGGTTAAGAATCATACGCTAGCAGTGGTAGAAACGGTTAGTCATGGACTACTGGCCGCAAAATGTGTGGGTTATGATTGGTTGGTCAAAGCAAGTTATGAACAAGGTGTTATTCAGTCTGCACAAGCACTGGGCTCTGCTGAATTACTTGATACGGCAAAAGGCTTGGCGAGGGATGTTCAAGAAAAAACAGGAGTTACTTCGGTGCTTGTACAACTTTATAGTGGCGGGAAGGAAGCTTTAAGAGACAAAGATCAATCAATCAGCGTATTGAGTATATTGCTGGTTGGAGAAGTGTTTTATGAATCTACCCATTCTGTCGTAGGGTCGTTGAATCGGAAACAAAATCAAGCAGCGTTATTGACATTAGATTTATTGAGGCGTTATTTACAAGGTAAAACAATTTAGTTGATGGGTAGCATCTTGCCGTCAATCTTCTCATATAACCTGGGCAGGGATTGCTTTGTGTGGGGGATTGGTCTGTGACAACGGTACACGATTAAGCAAATAATGTCATAGTAGGTCTTTGATAAGAGAATACACAGCCTGTGAACAGTGCCATCACCTATCACGAAAAGGTCATTCACTTATTCAAACAAGTGAATAGCCGTTTAGCGCCAAGGGAATACACAAATGTAAAATAAGGCTATTCACAGTCTGGCAACTGCGCAGGCCCAACCCCTTATGCCGTTATCGCTTACTCACAACGTGCTTAACGCAGACGAACTAAAGGCTATAGCTTGAGTCTTAAAGTGCTTATTGCTTACGGCCTTATTACTATAGGGTTAGTCCGAACTGTGTAATGCCTTTTTTGTTATTGTCATAAGCTTTTTTAGCCTTGACTATACGCTTTCTTACTGTTGGCTATACGCACTTTGAGGAAGAACTGATAACTTGTCTGGTTATTTGCAGTCAACTAGAAGACCCTAAAGCTTAGGAATTATCGATGCAACCCAAACTGATTGTCGTGCTGTGTGGAAACATGCTTTATGGTCTACCACAGCCACGCATATTCACCTGCCGGATTTTAATACCCGGTCAAGCTTATTGGCTACTGATTAGTGGGATTGGTTCGAATGGCGTTGGGCTGTGGACTGATCCACTGCATATGATGGTTGTTTAAGGAAGGCTAGATTTTAGCGTGGGGGGGGGATTAAAGCCAGATGAGTGATCGTCGTCTGGCTTTTTTGTGTGTGGAGTGTTTAAACTTTTCGATCCAGTATTCTGTAGCTGATGGAGAGATTCTGATAAGTGGCACAGCGCTTTGTGCCATTTTCCGCCAGTCATCGTGTATTATCGGATGGTGGAAAAGGCTTTCGGAGGTTGACAACCATTCTGTTTTCCGCTAGAGTAAATACTTATGAAACAGAGTGTTTATTTTTCCTATACACGCAAACTAAAACATAACAAATCGCATGGAGATTTTCAATGTCTGTACCCCCTCCCACCCAGCTTTCTGTTTCTAGCTCTGATTCGAATTCTGTAACCCTGACTTGGTTTAATGCAGAGAACTACGACAAAGTGCTGATTGCTTACGTGCTTGGTGACAATCCAAGCTCACCAATCACACAACAGTTTGATTTCAATGATCCTAACCCTTCCGTGGTTGACCTTTCCTCCTACACAGTTACAGGAATAGATTCAACTTCAGGTCATGCCTTCGTATTCAAGGTAAAAGGTGGTAAACGAAGTGATATTTTTGGTGCGGGCATTACATGGGACTATTCTGACTGGACAACATTCGTCTGGAATAACCCATACGTAGGTTCTTTTGTCGACTCAGGTACTGAACGCACCACCAATATTTTTGCACTGTCCAACTTTAGGGCTGTTGAAAATGCCCATACGTTTCCAGGACACTTCTCTTGGTATGAGCATCTGGGTGCGGGCAGTGGCAGTTTCACTTGGGGGGTACAAAATGTCCCCATAACACTCACTACAGCACCCTCGTTCCGACAACTATTTTACGGCGGCGACGGAGTTATCTATGGCATCACGAATGATAACTTCTTGCATTGGTTTAGATTATATCGATATCATGGAAACATGCAAGTCACGCAGTCGCCTGAATCAAGGGGATTTATCGGTGAGGGCTGGGGTGATATCAAATATGCCCTATCGGGCAGCAACGGTGTTATCTATGCGATAACCAATGCTGGCAACTTACTCTGGTATCGTCATGCGGGCTTTCAAACCGGTACTTATTCTTGGACCGCTGGGTCAGCAAAACAGATCGGTCGTGGCTGGCAGGTTGCTCAATTTATTTTCTCTGGTGGCGGCAATGGTGTTATTTATGCTGTCATAAACAGCCAATTGAGACGTTACCATCATGCCGGCTTCCTCACAGGTGACGGCAAAGAAGATGGATCAACGCTCACGTTTGCGACGATCGCCAATAACATCAATTGGAGCCAAGTTCACCAAGTTTTTTCTGCTGGACTCGGAATCATTTATGTCGTATTAAATGATCACAGACTCTTTTGGTTCCAAGACTTAGGATTCAGTGATTTCAGCAACAACAATCTTCAATCGAGTTCAACTGCAATAGGAACCGGCTGGCAGTTCGATATCCTTACTGCGGGGCTGGATGATATTCAGGACACCTCGATAAAATAATCGCATAGTCT
>SESC01000236.1_pt1 | contig 22180 bp, 16 predicted proteins | sample 3171431 | NCBI WGS metagenome assembly SESC01 (sample SAMN06051868, study PRJNA518727) | freshwater metagenome | biome: subpolar coniferous forest; feature: holomictic lake; material: water; isolation source: holomictic Lake 227, 8 m depth | place: Canada: near Kenora, Ontario | collected... | reverse complement strand
ATTTTAACCGCAACAAGCATGAGCGTTACCACCGAACCCCTGGCCTATGTTGCGCTTTCGCTTAACGACAGTACTCTTTTGGATGCCCGCAGCGTGGATTCTACAGGGATCGCCGTGCTGAACTTCACTGCCGTGCCAGGCCCCTGTTACGCAAGACTCATCATCACCAAACAGAACCACAAACCCCTGATCGACAGTGTACAGTTTATTCCTGCCACAGGACCCTATATCACCCTGGCAAATTATACTATCAATGATTCTGTTGGAGGCAACAACAACCACCTGGCCGATTATAGTGAATATATCAGCCTGAATGTGACCCTAAACAATGTAGGCGTTATAGCATCAGGGAATGTGAACGGAACTCTGAGCACATCCGACACTAACATTGTCATAACCCAGGCTCTTCACAGTTTCGGAACTATTCCAATGGGGGGAAGTGTCACCGGGAACAATGCCTTTTCAATTGAAATAACAGATAATGTTGCCGACCAGCATAAGGTAACATGCAGCCTTGCGCTCAGCGATGGCTCTCACTCATGGAACCAGGAATTGCTGATAATCCTGAATGCCCCTATTCTGAATGCAACAACTTTCATGGTGCTCGATCCTGCCCCGGGCGGGAACAATAACGGCATTCTCGATCCAGGCGAAACAGCCACTGTCAGGATCACCTTGACGAACAGCGGCCATGCCGAAGCTGTGAACAGCGCAGCCCACATGCTGGTATCACCCCAAAGTATATTGTACATTCTGGTTACGAACCCTAATCTTTTCGTGGGCAGTATCTCACCCATGAGTTCATCTTTTGCCGACTTTAATGTCAGCGTTAACGGCGTGACTCCTTTAGGGACCGATGTGTTCCTTGATTTTACAGGCAGTACCGGCCTTTTGAACCAGTATTCCGTGTCAAGGGAATATATTTTGCAGGTTGGGCAGATCCCTGTAATTACTATGCACAGCGGGGTTGAGACAAACTGTAAAAGCTGGTTCTATGATTCGGGCGGCCCCCAGGGCAACTACTCAAACTATGAAAATTTTACACTTACCTTTAATCCAGCCACTGCAGGAGCCAGCATGAAAGTGAAATTCTACAGCTTTGATGTTGAGTCTTCAACCGGGTGTTCAAAGGATTACCTGAAAGTCTTTGATGGAACAACAACATCAGATCCTTTGCTTGGAACTTTCTGCGGAAATGTTCTTCCCGACAGCCTTACAGCCACCTCTGCTTCAGGATCGCTTACCTTCCTCTTTCATTCGAATTCGGTGGTCAATAACCCGGGATGGAAGGCACTTATAAGCTGTACAGGAGGCGTACTGAACATGCAGGCCAATGCATTCCCGGCAAATGTATGCCAGGGAGGTACATCCCAGCTTGCCGCTATACCGAGCGGTGGCAGCGGGGTGTATACCTACCAGTGGACTCCGTCGACCTACCTCGACGATGCTACAATCCAGTTCCCTGTTGCTTCTCCATTGTCGAACATAAGCTATACCGTAAGTGTTTCGGATGGAGTCTCAATGCTGAACTCCTCTCCCATTGACGTGACCCTCGCACCAGTCCCGGCAGCTCCTGCAATCACACTGAATGCGGGCATGCTGGAATCGAACATGAGCACAGGTAACCAATGGTATCTTAATAACAACGCCATACCGGGTGCTACCTCGCAAACCTTCCAGCCCATGATTTATGGCAGTTACACAGATGTTTACACCGACCCGTCAAGTTCATGCTCTTCCCAGCCTTCGAACACCATACTTTATTTCCCGACAGGTACAGGCGATATGGCCGGGGGACAGACTGTGGTTGTTTACCCGAACCCTTTCAGTGAAAAATTCACAATCGGATTTACTGGGGTAAAAGGGACAGTCAAGGCCGAAGTTTTTGACACTTACGGGAACAAGTTGATCTCTGTTAAACAGACCGCAGTCGCTGATCAGGGTATCAGCATGGATGCAGGCGGATTAAATCCGGGGATATATTTCTGCAGGATCCAGGGAGAGAATTTCACTGAGATAAGGAAAATCGTAAAAAGCCGATAGTCCTCCTGTTTATTTCGCTCGCGTTATCTTTGTGTCATTCACATTAACCACAGTGCCATACTGGGTAGTGGAAGGATCGAGAATGACAGTGATGAGAGAAAGCTGTTTGGGATTCCATGTAGTATCAGCTACCTTGTATGTCTTGCTGAAAGGATAGGACTTATTGATTTCTATTGAGCTTGTAAGAACTTCGCCGTAAGTCCCGTTCATGGATGTACGCATGGTATGCATAAAGTAATAAGGGTCAATGACCGGTGTTGGGCCGGCTGCTGTGTCTTTATTCAACTGGGGTCCTTTAATACTGTCTTCGACGATATAATAAACAATCTTCGCACCTGAAGGCAATACCGATTTGAACCAGGTATTCCCGTTGACGGTTATATTCTTTGTAGTGGCGTTGTAGGACGCGCTTACCGTAAGAAAATTGACAATTGCCTTACTGAATTGTGCCTCTGCTGCAGAAGGCCATTGCTCTGAGCCTATAGGGTATTTCCCGTTATACATAATCCTGTTCATCACCCCCTGGGGGACAAAAGGAACGCTGAAATTGTTAAATAACTCTGTTCCAACAGGAGACCTGAGATCCTGGGGATACTTGGGATCCGGCTCGGCCAGGTCGCCTGCATGTATTGATATGAGAATCATCTTTTGCTTGTAAAACTCCCGCATCTGATGTGCTTTCTGGGTGGCCAGCGGACAGTTATTGCATTTATGTCCGGTATATTCTTCGAGCAGGATGAAAGGTTTGTTAACAGAATCAAATTCGTTCTTTACAACTGCATAAGGAGGATCAAGTTTGTCGCAGGAAGAAAGTAAGCTTCCGGTGAGTAAAACGACAGGGAATATATATCTGAAAAGTTTCATAAGCCTTTTATTATTGTTCAAACTAAAAACTGCTGGTAATAGTAAGGGTGAAACCGCTTGACTTGGGAACATTGCGGCAAACACCTCCAACACAGATCACGCCCTCACGCTGACGTCCGTATCCAAACTGAATTCTGGTGGTATTATATACAAAACCGGCAGCAATATTGTAATAATGAAGTTGTTTGCTGGCATCAGAATTGCCATAGTTCCACTGATCACTTACCGAGAAGAACCATTTCGGCGAAATCGTGACCTCCATCATGCCATCGACCCAGTTCCCGTTATCCTGCTTTGTCCATAAGCCCTGAAGCTCCCATCGAAGCGACAATTTCTTATTTACATTGAATGCGACATCTGCCACAGCAATCTGGGAATATATGGTAGGATCTTCAGGATGACCCTGAACAATAGCTTTATTGTAGGTCTGATAAAGGTATTCAAAGATGGTTTTAACCTTTTTCCCTATTTTCTTGGTTATGTCAACCTGGAGTTCCTGCCAGTACACATCGTTGCCAACAGAATAAAACTTTGTTTTATAACCCAGTGTTCCCGGCATGCCGATGGGGGTGGAATCATTAACAGCAGCTTTATTGATTGAATTGACCTGGGAAAAATCAACTTCGATGGTCATGCCGTTTTTTCCGCCCAGCTTTGAATTCTTCGGAAGACTGTAAACTACGCTGGCGGCAATGCCTGCCTCACCCAGTGTCTGGGTGGCATAAGGGTACATCGCAGGCAAGGCATATGTATGCTCCTTGTTGATCGCAGGCAGGTAATTGATGTCGAGCCCGTTTACAGTATAGTTCCTGTCTGATTTATAGGAAAAGTTATCAATCCATTTTGACTTGATATCAATTCCCAGATTCTTCCTTGAATAAGAAAGGTCGATCAGTATGGCGTTGCCGGGGGCATATATAAAATCGTTCATCTTGGAGGGGTCATTGATCTTATGGGCAAATTCGGTATAGAGGTTCACCCCCGCATAATTCATGTTGATTCGTCCTCCGTAACAGGCAACATTTTCGGGGAGATTTAAAACATACATCCTGTTCCCGTAACCATAGGAAGTTGTTTTGCCTGCCTGGTAATCGCTTACAAAGTTACCTCCCAGGGTAACTTTGAACTTTCCGTTATTCCAGGCAGTGAAGATATCATTCAGGTTGAAATCAGCATCAAAACCTTTGACAATACCACGGTTGTTATTCTGGTAAGGAATCCAGAATGTCCTCTGCACCCCGTAAACACCCGTAAAGGTGATACCTTGATATGGCATGAATTTCACCCTTAACCCTCTTAGGGAGTTATCATATCCCAGGGTCCATTCCTGGTAAGTCCTGAGTGTCATTCCCAGGCCAAACTGTTCATAAAAATTACCTGCAGTTATTTCCAGTAGATCGTTTTTATACTTTACATACCAATATGGAACGCCTACACCCTGGTAAGCAGGATCATATCCTAAAAGGGGAGGAAGATAGGCCTCGAACCTCATGCCTGCATAAAAGTTCTTGTATTCGTAGTTTATTTCTGTAAACCCGTTCATGCGGATGGGCTTCCCGTCGATTGACTGGCTTGTAATACCCATAGCCGCATCAGTTTGATAAAGGGCCGCATCAGCCTGGAAAGAACCTGTTATCTGGGCATTTTTCAGAAAATCCTGGGCTTTCAGTCCCGATGGAACAAGCCAGGGAAGAAGCAGGATAAGGCAAAACAGTAAACTTTTTTTCAATGTTGTAAGTTTTTGGGTAAAACTGGGTGACTGGGGGATTGGGCGACTGGGTGATTGGGCGACTGGGTTACTTGATTTCTTCGCCTTTAACAATTTTTCTGATAACTTCAATGATGTCGTTCTCATTTCCTTCGGCATAGGTGGTATGAGTCCATACGATCTCACCTTTCCCGTTCAGGATAAATGTTTGCGGAATAGGGCCAACACCCATCGCCCGTTTAAAATCGGAGTTCTGGTCGAGGAGAACGGTGTAGTTCCATCCCTTCCCGTCAACAAAAGGTTTTACCTGTGAAGAAGACCTGGGATCGTCAACTGATATCGCAAAGACCTTAACCCCTGTTTCTTTCACCCAGTCGTCGTAAACATCGGCGATGGCACCTAATTCTTTAACACAGGGTTTGCACCAGGTTGCCCAGAAATCAATTATGATGGGTTTACCATCATTGGTGATATTCGAAGTATTGTATATATTTCCCTTGATGTCTTTGATATCAACCGAGGGGACCGTCTTGCGCCTTGCTGATGCATCTTCGCTTTGAGCGAAAGTAATGATGAAGGCACTGGTTAACAATAGTATAAGGCTTGCTTTTCTCATAAGGCTGTCTGTGATTAAATTAACATTTGCAAAAATACACTTTTATTTACACATTATACACTTCCAGGACCTTACAAACCGGAAGTGGCAGCAGTGCGAGTTTGTCCAGCACCGCAGGGATCAGCACAATTTCACCTTTCGATATTTTTTCTTTACCGTCAGGGTGAATAATTTCGGCGGAACCTTCAAGACAAATGTAGATCACAAACGAATCGATCTCTGAAAAATCCTTGGCTAGCGGAAGCCTGAAATCAATGACGGAGGTATTGAAATAAGGGCATTGTACCACGTTTACACTTCGGTTTTCGGTCATTGTATAATCGGTACGGTATGAAGCAGGAATACTGAAGTCGATAGCATCGAGGGCCAGTTCGGTATGCATCTCCCTGGGGTTTCCCTTATCGTCGACCCGGTCCCAGTCATAGATCCTGTAAGTAGTGTCGGAAGTCTGCTGTATCTCGGCAAGCAGGATTCCCGGACCCAGGGCATGGATACGGCCCGAGGGGATAAAAAACACATCACCTTTTGCAACAGGCTCAAAATTCAGAATGTTTCTCAGGGTCTTATCATTCAGGTTCTTGAGGTAGAATTCCCTGCTGATCTTCCGGTTAAAGCCCGAAATCAGCTCAGCTCCAGGTTCAGCATCAAGGATATACCACATCTCGGTTTTACCTCCCCCGAGTTTTCGTTTGGATGCAAGAATATCATCCGGATGAACCTGTACCGAAAGCCAGTCGTTTGCGTCTATGAATTTTATGAGGATGGGAAACTGCTCTTTATGTTTGCTGAAGGTCTTTTCACCCACCAGGTCATCCATATATACCTCCAGTAACTCGTTCAACTCGTTGCCCCGAAGAAACCCATTGGTGACTTGCGTCTGTGAGCCCGGAACACCCGAAAGCATCCAGGCTTCGCCAACACTTTGGAGAGGCGAAAAGTCTATCCCAAGGGAAGTCTGCAGTTTTTGTCCGCCCCAGATCTTTTCTCTGAACAAGGGCTGGAATTTGAGGGGATAGAGGGCGTTCATTGGATTTACGGTTTACGAGGTACGATTTACGATTGCATTTACGAGTTACGATGTACGATGTACGAATATTGAATATCGAATGTCGAATGTTGAATAACCAACGACCAATCACCAATCACCATTCACCATTCACCAATCACCATTCACGGCAGACGAATCACGAAATACCTTACCTTTGATTGCCTGAAGAGGCAAAATTAATATTTTAAATTGAAGCGGATATGATTTGTATCGGAATCACAGGCACTCTCGGGGCCGGCAAGGGAACCGTTGTTGAATACCTTGAAAAGTCAAGAGGTTTCAAGCATTATTCGGTCAGGGGATTCCTCCTCGACATCATCAAAAGGGAGAGCATGCCCGAGAACCGCGACAGTATGTTTCAGCTGGGAAACCGCTTAAGAAAAGAGCATGGTCCGTCGTACGTAGTTGATTGCCTCTACGAAGATGCAGCCGCTGGAGGTAAAAACTTCATCATTGAAAGCATACGGACGCCGGGCGAGGCCGCATCACTGCGTTCGAAGGGAAAATTTATTCTGCTGGCCGTGGATGCTGATCCGCAGACAAGGTATAACAGGATCACCGAACGTAAATCTGAAACCGATTCTGTGTCGTTTGAGACCTTTCTTGAGAATGAGGAACGGGAGATGACATCCGAGGACCCGAACAAACAGAATCTTAAGGAATGTATCAGGATGGCTGATTTCGTGCTTGACAACAGCGGAAGCAAGGAGGAGTTGTACGCGCAGCTTGAGGCCATTCTCAAAAAACTCTGATATGGAAGAAAAGCAGTATACCCGTCCCAGCTGGGACACTTACTTCATGGAAATAGCCAATACTGTGGCTACCCGTGCGACCTGCGACCGTGGCCGCAGCGGTTGTGTGATCGCCAGGGACAAGCAGATCCTTGTTACCGGGTATGTAGGGAGTCCGCGCGGATTGCCGCATTGCGACGAGGTAGGGCACCTCATGAAGAAGGTGATCCACGACGACGACCGAGTAACACAGCATTGCATGCGAACGGTCCATGCCGAGCAAAATGCCATCTGCCAGGCGGCAAGGCTGGGTATTTCCCTTCAGGGTGCAACCATTTACTGCAGGATGACCCCCTGCCGCACCTGCGCCATGCTGATCATCAACTGCGGAATTGTGCGGGTGGTTTGCGAACGTAAGTATCATGAAGGAAGGGAAAGCGAAGAAATGTTTTCCGAATCAGGGGTAAGCCTCGAATATGTGTATAACGAAGTACAGGAATACAAAAACCAGCAGGGTTGAGTTTTCCGGGTGCAGGCAAAACCTACCGAAAACCTGAGAATGCAGCAAGAGCAAGGACTTACAAAAGCCCGTTTTGATTCGCTGTTCCGCAGTGAATACAAAGGCATGCTGCTGTTTGCCATCCGTTACCTCAAGGAGGAAGAAGCCGCGAAGGAAATCGTTCAGGAAGCCTTTATCAGCCTTTGGGAGAAGAGGGAATCCATTGATCCTGAGCGCCAGGTAAAATCCTACCTTTCTACCGCGGTCAGGAACCGCTGCCTGAACTATTTACGTGATAACAAACGCTTTGACGGGACCCTACTCAGGCTTGAAGGTTTGTATCCCGATCCACCCTCTGAAGACAGCAGCACCATGGAGCTCAAAGAACTGGCAACCAGCATCAGGGAAGCCATTGCAGAACTGCCTGAAAAATGCCGTGAAGTGTTCGAGATGAACCGTTTTGAGCAGATGAAGTACCAACAGATCGCCGACCACCTTCAGATCTCCATCAAAACTGTGGAGACCCAGATGTCGAAGGCTCTGGCGCATCTGAGGGTCAGGATACGGCAGCCATGATTTTTTAACTATGGTATAAGGGTAAGTACGAATTTTAGTGTATAACAAGTGATAATGGAAAAAGATCTCACATATTTTGAAGGTTTAATTGCCAGGTATTTCAGCGGGGAAGCCAGTCAGGATGAGGTTTCGGAGCTTTCGGCCTGGGTTGCCGAGTCGGCCGAGAATGAGAGCATTTTCAAAGCCTCTCAGCAGGCCTGGACGGCGATGGAGACGATCAGGATTGAGGAAAGCGTTGATGTGGAGAAAGTCTTGGAAGAGAATATCGAATATCGAATATTGAATGTCGAATATCGAATGAACAGCACCAACTTGCATCCTGAATCCCGCATCCTGCATCCTGCATCCCGCATCCTGCATCCTGCATCCCGCATCCTGCATCCCGCATCCTTTCTTCTCCGCGCCGCTGCAGTCATCATCCTCCTGGCCATTCCCTCGTTCTTCCTGTACCGCTATCTCACGAAACCTGTGATGCAGGAACTTACAGCCACGACAGGCCGTGTTGAATCTACCCTGCCCGATGGTTCAAAAATTTCGCTTAATACCGGGGCATTGCTCAGGTATCCAGAACAATTCAGAGGGAAGAAAAGATCGGTAAGTCTTGAAGGGGAAGCATATTTTGACGTTGCGCATAATGCTTCCAAACCTTTTACTATTTCTGCGGATGGCATCAGGGTTGAGGTGAAAGGAACTTCATTTTACATCAATACCCGTTTGACAAACGGAGACTTTGAACTGGTTCTTACCACAGGCAAAGTCGAACTGTATTTTGAGAACGAGCCGGGAAAAACCTTCGTGGTGAACCCGGGCGAAAAAGCCATTATTCACGGGAATCAGATCAGCATCAGTCCGAACGTAGACGCCAACTACATGGCCTGGAAAACCCACAGGATCATATTCTCCAATGACCCCCTGGATGTCGTGGCCGCTGCCTTAAGCAAGGTTTACCAGGCCGACATCCGGCTCAGTGATCCGGTTCTTTCAAGCTGCCGCCTCACGGCAAGCTTTGACAATCAATCTCTTGAATCTGTACTAAACGTGCTCAAAGCAACGTTAGATGTAGATGTCAGGAATTCCGGAACTTTGGTGGAAATTTCCGGCAAGGGATGCAGATAAACCATAGCAACTTATTTTCTTCTTCCAAGGTGCAGGATGCGGGATGCGGGATGCGGGATGCAGCTAGATGCAGGATGCGGGATGCAAGATGCATGATATTGATTCTATGTATGCTTTTAGTATTCAACCTCCAGGGTCAGGTTCTTGAAAAGCAGATAAGTGTCAGGATCAAGAACCAGAGTCTTCCCTCAGCCCTGAAATCCATTGCCGATGCCGGAGGTATCAATTTTTCATACAATCCTCAAAGCCTGCCTTCCGATAAAGCCGTCAGTCTGAACTGCAAAAACAAACCCCTGAAAGAAGTTCTTAATCAGTTGCTGACCCCCCTGGGCATCAGTTTTGCTGTGGTCGAAAACCAGGTCGTACTGAAAGTTAACTCGCAAAGTGCTGCAGCACGGCCGGATGAACCGGTTAAAGCCATCCGCCAGTTTACGATCAGCGGTTTTATCAAAGAAAGGAAGAGCGGGGAAGTGCTGATCGGGGCGAATGTTTATGCAAAAGGAACATCTTACGGAACCATTACCAATTCGTACGGCTTTTATTCATTGACCCTTCCCGAAGGCAATTATATTTTGAACTATTCCTTCCTGGGATTCAGGGAGATCCCCGAAGATATCGAGCTTAAGTCCGACCAGAAGATCAGCAAGGATATGGAGGAGACCCGTCTGGACATGAAGGAGATTGTAGTCAAGCCTCAGGAAACGGGATCAGACATCCGCAGAAACCAGTTAAGTGATTTCAATATTTCAAACAAGACCCTGGCCAGTTTGCCGGGATTTGCAGGCGCTCCGGATATTCTGAAAGCCCTGCAGTCGGTGCCGGGTATCAGGTCTTACGGCGACGGCTCCTCCCTGTTTTATGTCAGGGGAGGAAACAGCGACCAGAATTTATTGCTTCTCGACGAGACTCCGATCTACAATCCATCCCATTTATTCGGATTTTTCTCGGCTCTTTCACCCGATGCCGTGAACGACATACAGGTTTACAAGGGTGATTTTCCTGCTGCTTATGGCGGACGGCTGAGTTCGGTTGTAGACGTGAAAGCAAGGGAAGGCAATATGAAACACTTCGGTTTTGGCGGAAATCTTGGTCCGTATGCTTCAAATATCTCGGTGGAAGGACCGATCTGGAAAAACCATGCATCTTTCTTTGTGTCGGGCCGGCTGTCGACCCTGAACTGGCTGAATTATTTCCTGAAAGACCAGCCCAGCTTCAACATACAGTTCTATGACATCAATGCCAAACTGAACCTGATCCCCAATGACAACAACAGGTTCTATCTTACTTTTTACACCGGACGCGACGACTTCAGCCGATACAACAGTTCGGCTTACCGTACATACGGCATCAGCTGGAATAACATCCTCGGGACTGCCCGCTGGAACCATATTTTCAACAAAAAGCTGTTTTCGAACACCACCTTCAATTACAGCCGGTACAACTACTACCTCTACACCAGTGAAAGCCAGGAAAGTTTCTGGACGTCTTCCATTGCCAACCTCACGCTCAAGTCAGATTTTACCTGGTTTCTGAACGCCGACAATACGCTGAAGTCGGGGATAGAAATAACAAACTACAAATCCAATCCGGGGAACCTGAATAAAGGGGCGGGAAGCAATAAAACATCAAGCGGGACAAGGGTTCCCGAATATACTTCGATGCAATATGTGTTTTATCTCGGGAATGAACAGCGAATTGGCAATCACCTGGTTCTGAAATACGGGATCAGGCTTCCGTTGTGGCAGGACTTTGGGCAGACCACGGTTTACTTCTTCGACGCCAATTACCAGCTGATCGATTCGTCGAAATATAAAAAGAACATCTCTTACTACACATACCTGAGTCCCGAACCAAGATTAAGTGTTATTTACAATATTACCGACCAGAGCTCGCTGAAATTCGGTTACAGCAGGAACACCCAGTTCATGCAGCAACTCACGAATACAACAGGTCCGTTCACATCACTCGAAGTATGGGCCTTCAGCGGCCCCAACATACCCGCCCAGAAAGTTGATCAGTGGGCCCTTGGCTGGTACCAGAAAGCGGCCCGGAACAGACTGATGCTCAGTGCTGAAGTGTTTTACAAAGTCTACCTTGACCACCTCGATTACAGGGACCATGCCAACCTGCTGTATAACCCCCTGATCGAAGGCGAACTCAGGTTCGGGAAGGCATGGGCTTACGGACTTGAGCTGATGCTTAGGAAAGCCGAAGGAAAGTTCACAGGCTGGATCTCGTATACTTTTTCAAGGTCCCTGGTGCAAACCAACGGGGTAAACAACAGCGAGACCTATCCTTCGAATTTTGACAGTCCAAATGATGTATGTATCAACGTTTCATACGACAACCACCGCCACTGGGCCTTTTCAGCTGTATGGTATTACCATACCGGCAGTCCGGTTACAACACCCACCGGCTTCTACTACAACAACGGGTATTCCGTTCCCGTTTACGGTGAACGGAACAACAGCCGCCTGCCCGATTACCACCGTCTCGATCTTTCGGTGACTTACCGCATCAGCAAACCTGAGAAACGTTTTCAGCAAAATGTGATCCTGACGTTATACAATGCCTACGGACGGTACAATCCCTTTGCCCTGAGTTTTAACCGTATTCTGGATGCCAACGGCAACCTGGTTGTGCCTTCGAATATGAACGGGAGCAACCAGCTTGTTCCAACTACCCTTTCGGTCGCGGGGATCATACCATCCATCAACTATCAATTCAAGTTCTGATGAAAAGGACGGTTGTTTATATTTTTCTCTTACTGTGGATGGCATCCTGCGTCAAGCAGGTCAGCTGGGATGTAACAGGGGTGGATCCGAAACTGATCGCGGTGGATGGCATTCTCACCTCGGAACGCAAAGTCCAGACGATTACCATAAACCACCCGGTGAGCAGCCTGAACGCAGCTGCCGCCCCCCTCAGTGGCGCCACTGTCCTGATCCACACAGCCGATTCCACCTGGACCCTTACCGAAGAACCCACGGGAAGCGGGAAGTACAGGACCCCATCGACCTTTATTGCCTTGCTGAACAAAACCTATACCCTGAACATTTACAGCGGCAGCTCTGTGTATTCAGCCAAAGCAAGCATGGTTGCGGGCACGACTTTCCCCCAGCTCACCTATGTTCAGAATGAAAAGGACACCTTGTATCATATAGATTATGTCGCAAGCGCATTCAGCAGCAGCGAGCCGGCCATGTGGGAAGTGCTCCTTGACTGGAGCAAGTTACCAGCTTATGCCGGCGCCGACACCAACAAATGCAAGGCGAGGCTGTTGTTCTATACCCTGCCGACCCTTGATGTGAGCGAGATCTTTGCCCCGGTTGCCGAGGCCGTTTCATTTCCCAGGGGAACCATGATCATTGAAAGAAGATATTCACTTGCTCCGGCCCATGCAGAGTTTGTTAGGGAGATGCTGCTTGAAACCAGCTGGCAGGGCGGATTGTTCCCTACCGAAGCAGCCAATGTCGCAACCAACCTGAGCCGCGGTGCGGTTGGATTTTTCGGGGTTTGTGATGTGAATGAGATCTCCTTACAAGTGGCGAAATAGCGAAAAGCGAAATAGCGAAATAGCGAAAAGCGAAATAGCGAAAAATTAGAGTCAAAAGCAATCCACTTTAAAAGTCTGTTGCTGACCGATTTTTCCACTTACTTCGGAAGGCTTATCTCTGATGCGTTACGCACCAGGACTATGTTTCCAGCCATGGCGGGATGGTTCCAGCAGCGGCCTTTGATTGCGGGAATACGAGCAAGTTCTGAAAACTGCTTCGGATCGGCTTTCACCAGTGCAAGCTCTCCTTTTTCGGTCAGGATGAGAAGCAGGTCCTGGTTTTTAAGAAGCATGTTCCAGCCACGGTAGCGATCTCCTTTCCATATTCGCTTCCCGTCTTTCATGTTCACGCAGCAAAGGCTGGGACCATCGTAAGTGTACACAAATCCTTTGCTAATCACGTGATCGTTGAAATACGCGCTGATGTCGGGGGAGAACCACTCTTCCTTTATTTTGAATTTCCCTCCCTCATTCATCACTGATAATCTCCGCAGTCCCTTGTAATCGCTGGCCATAAGGATGCAATTCGAATCAATGAGGGCTGGCTGAAGGATGCGGTCTTCGGCTTTGCTGGGATATTCCCAGATCGTTTTTCCTGTGCCTGGATCGACGCTCAGAGCCCCGGCAGCGCTCATAAACAATACCTGTTGAACACCACCCAGTGTGAAGAGTTGAGGCGAACTGTAGGACGATCCGCCATCGGGTCCCTGCCAAAGCATGGTACCGTCAATGGTATCAAATGCCGCAAGCTTTCCTGCTGTGGAAACGATAACCGCCTTCCCCTCTATCAAAGGAGAACCCGCAAAGCCCCAGGTGAGTGTCTTCACCCTGGTTTCATGAGCTGCGTTGTGCGTCCAATATGCCTTTCCCGTAGCTGCATCCAGACAGTTCAGTATTCCTGTTCCTCCCAGGGTATAGACTTTCGTCCCGTATATCGTGGGAGTAGACCGCGGACCGGCGCCTGCATGTGAATCATAGAACCGGGCTTTGTATTTATATATCCATACCAGTTCGCCGCTTTGCAGATCGTAGCAGGAAACAGCTTCCTCTTCCCCTCTCTGCTCCTGGGTGTAAACAAGGTTTCCACTCACTGCAAAAGAAGAACATCCCGGTCCGACAGGCTTCCTCCAGAGTATTTTAGGAGGATGGTTTTTCCAGTCGGTATTTATGGTCAGACCGTTCACTACTCCGTCGCGACCCGGACCCCGAAATCCCGGCCACTCGGCTTTGGTTCCCAATAAGCTTCCCGCCGGCTGAGTCATCCCGCTCGCAGTCTGCCTGCTTTCCAACAGTTTCTGTTCATTCGTTTTCGCCCATCTCCAGTTCAGGTCGTGGTTCCCTTCACCCAGCATTCCATCGGTACGCAGGAGAATCCAGAATCCTACCGAAACGATGATAGTCAGGATCATACTCACCCACCTCATCCGCCCCTGGACCTTCCTCGTAAAAATCGTCCATAATACGAAAGCTGCACACAAAGGGGGTATACAGTACATATAGAACATCAGCCCCATATTTGCCGTGGAGATGGAGATATCAAGCAGCCTTGAAGTGAGAAACACCCCCAGCGCCATGATCCCTAATGCTATCCATCGTTCGCTTACAGCGGCACGGCTCAGGAATAGCCACCACACCAGAAAACCCAGCGTCCCCAGCAGCACCGCAAGTAATCCCAGCATCAGCGCTTCGGGAATGAACAAGGGAATCACATACCAGAAAATACACATTAGCACAACAAAGGCCACCCCCGGCCACAGACGAATTGTTTTCATATCTGAAAAATATGATTGCAATTTACATAAATTTCAACAAGGTTCAAATCCAGGAAATTTAACACCGTGATTTGATGAAGCATCGTAAATATAAACGATCATCACTTTGAAAATTAACCCTCTTTGACTGCCTTTAACCAAGTTTTTTTTCTTGCTATCAGGGTAAACACCAAATCCCGTGTATAACAATCAAACAACCGAAATCAAACCAAAACCATAGAACCATGAAAACTGCAAACATCCTGCGCACAAGCACCCTCCTCGCAGCTCTGCTGATGCTCGTTCTTACTTCATGCCAGAAGTCAAAGAATACTGCTGATCCGCAAATGAACACCAACTCCATCCAGAACCTGGCCAATGACGAAAACAAGGCTAACGCCGCAGCTGATGAGGCGCTTGCCGACATCAACCAGGTCCTTGCAAATTCGGGCAACCTCAAATCAACCGCAAACATCCCCTGCAATGCCACCGTTGACTCCACATCCGTCATCAACGACACTATAACCTATTATGTCACATATAACGGGGACAACTGCAAGGGAACTCTCACCCGCACCGGGAAGATCGAGATCAGGAAACATGTTGGCACCCATTGGTACCAGGCCGGGGCCACAGTGATCTATAGGTATATCAACTTCAGGGTAACGAAGATCGCATCTCAGAAAACCATCACCCTGAACGGTCAGAAGACCTTTATCAACGAGTCGGGCGGGCTCATCTTCATGATCCCACAGTACATCTCATCCGTCACTCATAAAGATATGGGCTACATGAACATCACCTTCGACGACGGCACATCAAAGTTCTGGAACGTGGCACGAAAAGTCACCTATACCAAAGTCGACGGACAGTTTGTCCTGACATTTGACGGCTTCGGTTCGGCCGACGGGTATGACAACCTCGTTCATTGGGGGCTCAACCGTAATGGTGAACAGTTCTATATCCAGATCCTTCAGCCGATCATTCATCGTGAAGCCTGCCAGTTTGATCCCTGCGCCGGACAGAAAAAGATGAGCATTCCTGGTGACAACAAAGGAGCAACCATTTCATTCGGTTACGACAGCAACAACCAGCCGATCACCGGTTCAGCCTGTCCTGAAAAATACAAGGTTGACTGGTACAAGAACGGAAACAGCGGAACTCTCTATCTTTTCCTGTAATTCAACTATATATTACCTGATTCGACAAAGCTGTGCCGTGAAGCGGTGCAGCTTTTATTTATTCGGGCCAGATCATTACCCGGGCCGGGGACTCAGCCGAAGCGCTTCCCCTGAACATCGCATTGCTGCTGAAAGGCATTGCGATGTTCCCGTTTTTATCAAGAGCGATCAGTCCGCCCTCACCTCCCTTTGCCTTCAGAAGATCAAAGATCACGAAATGTGCGGCATCAGCCAGGCTGCGGTTTGCATACAGCATCTGAACAGCAACAGAATATGCGGCGCAGTTCCTGATGAAAAACTCCCCATGCCCTGTGCATGAAACAGCGCAGGAATTGTTATCGGCCCAGGTGCCGGCTCCAATGATGGGGCTATCACCCACCCTTCCGCTCATTTTCATCATCATCCCGCCCGTAGATGTCCCTGCTGCAAGGTTTCCGTATGAATCTAAGGCTACACACCCTACTGTTCCTTTTTTTACGGTGTCTGCGGATGAGGGGGAGGGTTTGCCCTGCGTGGATTTCTGTTTAGCCTTCTTCCAGGCCTCATACCTCTCGGGTATAATAAAATAAGCCGGATCGACGATCTGAAGTTTCATGTCTTTTGCGAATTTATCGGCACCCTTCCCTATCAGTATAACATGCTCCGTCTTTTCCATCACAGCCCTTGCAGCCGAGATTGGATTTTTTATTGTGGTCACGCAGGCCACAGCGCCTGCCTTGCCTGTATTCCCATCCATGACCGAAGCATCAAGTTCGGCAATACCATCTTCATTAAGTACCGCTCCCTTGCCGGCATTAAACAGCGGACAATCCTCCATGAACCTGACTACTGCCTCAACGGCATCCAGGCTGCTGCCGCCTTTCGAAAGAATGGCAGAGCCGATCTGAAGGGCCTTGGACAGCGAATCTGTATATTGCTTTTCCCTTTCCGGCTTCATCGTTCCTTTGGCCGGTCCGCCGGCACCTCCGTGGATCACCAGGACCCAGCGTTTGGTTCCGGTGGTGGTTGGTGCAGATGGAACCTGATTGGTTTGAGCGATCAGATATCCGCAGGTCAGGAGGAATGAGAGAATGAGTAGGGTTGGTTTCATGTTTGTTGGGGATTGGGGGTTGGGAGTTAGGGATTAGGGGTTTTTCCTAGTGCCTAGTGCCTAATGCCTAGTGCCTATTGCCTATTGGATCAAAGTATTCCCTTCAGCAGATTGGTGAAATTAACAAGGCCGGTGATCTGGAGCACAGTGAGAATGATCGAGAGGATGATGACGGCGCGGATAAAGCCTGCGCCTTTTTTCACAGCAAAATATGAAGCGATAAGAGCCCCGATGATGCTGCCAACCGAAAGAAGAAGCCCATAGATGTAGTTGACCTGTCCGCTGATCATGAACACCGCGAGCGCAAAGATGGCATAAAAGAATACGATGAGGTTTTTTACGGCGTTTGCTTTCACAAGGTCATAACCAGTGCCAAGGACAAGAGCCATTAGTAGAAAGTAGCCAACTCCGACCTGGATGAACCCACCGTAAAAACCTACAAAAAAGAATATCACGAACTGCCACCATTTTAGTTTTTGTTTAAGCAGGACCGGGTTCTCTTTCAGCCATCTGTCGGGTTTATAGAACAGGAAAAAGCCCATCATGATCATGGCGAGGATCATTGCGGTTTCTATGACTTTCTGATGCACGTCGATGGCGAGGTAAGCGCCTAAAACCGAGCCTATAGTTGCAGGGATTGCCAGCCATACCGGTCTGAGATCAGTGAACATTTTCTGTTTTGTAAAACTGCCCACCGAGGAAAGTGTCTGGAAGAAGATGCTGATGCGGTTGGTGCCGTTGGCAACACCTGCAGGAAGTCCGAGGATTACAAGCAGTGAAAGGCTGATCACCGATCCTCCTCCCGACAAGGTATTGATGAACCCGACAAGGATGCCGGCGACGATGATGACGATGATGGCGGTTATAGACATTTTGAATTACGAATTACGATTTACGAATTACGATTCAATTTACAATTACCTTCATTCCTTCAATCCTTCAATCCTTCAATCCTTCATTCCTTCATTCCTTCATTCCTTCATTCCTTCATTCCTTCATTCCTTCATCCTTCTTCAGCCTGCTATGCTTGCGTGAGTAAAAGATATAAATAACCATTCCTATGGCAAGCCACACCAGGAAGCGCATCCAGTTCGTGAAGCCCAGGTGGGCCATGAGAAAGAGGCTTGAAAGGAGACCCAGGATCGGGATCAGCGATAATTTTTTAATAATTCCAAGAACAGTGAGTGTAACTGCTGCCAGGATGAAGAGGAATAAAGGCAGATCTTCCCTGTCGAAGTCGAAGCGGGACAGCCTGCCTAGTTCATTCAGTTCAGGAGGGTTCCAATAGTAAAGCACAATAGCGATTCCAATCCAGACCAGGGGAAGCGCATACCGGGAGCTGATATAGGGGACGTGGAAGCCGCGGGACTCGGGAGGCTTGACCCGGGAGTCGTGGCCTGGGTTGTCAGATGCGGGATGCGGGATGCGGGATGTTGGATGACCTGCATCCTGCATCTTGTATCCTGCATCCTGCATCTTGTATCCTGCATCTTGCATCCTGCATCCTGCATCCCGCATCTTGTATCCCGTACCCTTTATCCCCCTGGGATTCAGCATCAGCACTCCCCCGCTGACGAGAACAAACGCGAACAGAGTGCCGATACTGGTGAGGTCAGTTACTTCAGTGAAATTCATGAAGAGCGAAGGAACGGCAACAAGTATTCCGGCGACAACTGTCGAAAATGCGGGAGTGCGGAATTTCGGGTGTATCCTTGAAAAGGCTTTTGGAAGGAGTCCGTCACGGCTCATGCTCATCCAGATTCGCGGCTGCCCAACCTGGAAAACGAGGATTACGCTGGCCATGGCTATAACGGCTGCAAGGGCGACAAACCCGGCAAAACGAGACATATGGATTCGTTCAAAGACGAAAGCCAGGGGGTCTCCCACCCCAAGTTCTGAATAGCTGACCATACCTGTAAGCACCAGGCTTATCAGCACATATAAAACCGTTGTGATTATCAAAGAGGCGATGATGGCCCGGGGCAGATCCCTTCGTGTATTCCTGCATTCCTCGGCGGTGGTTGAGATGGCATCGAATCCGATGTAGGCGAAAAACACACCTGATACACCTTTAAACACACCTGTAAGTCCGTGAGGTGCGAATGGAGTCCAGTTCTTTGGATTAATATAAAACGATCCAACTCCAATAATCAGCATCAGCACCCCTACTTTCAGCAGTACCATGGCATTCCCCACGACTTTTGTTTCATAAATCCCCACATACACAAGCATGGATATAAGCGCAACAATGGAGAAGGCCGGGATATTTGCGATAATATGCAATCCGCCCACAACCGGAGAATGCATCCAGGCCAGGTAGCATTTCTGGATAGCCGGGGTCAGCTGTTCAAAGCTACTGCCATGGGCCATGGTGGCCGCTGCATCGTAATATCCCCTGAGGGCAGTAACATAATCGGTCGAAATGTATTCGGGGATATGCAGCCCCATCCCGCTCATCAGTCCGCAGAAATAATCAGACCATGAAATTGCAACTGCAATGTTGCCGATGGCATATTCAATGATCAGATCCCAGCCGATGATCCATGCAAACAGTTCCCCAAAGCTTGCGTAGGCGTACGTATACGCACTTCCGCTGAGAGGGATCACCGATGCAAACTCAGCGTAACACAGGGCAGAAAATCCGCAGGCCACAGCAGTGAAAATAAACAAAAGTGCAACTGCGGGCCCCCCGGAAGCAGCCGCGCTTCCAATGGTAGCGAAGATCCCCGACCCAACGATGGCGGCAATGCCTAAAGCTGTGAGATCAAATACTGTAAGGCTGCGCCTCAGTCCGCCTGAAGCACGCTCATATCCATCAGCATCGCTGAGGATCAGACCAATCGGTTTCTTACGGAAAAGGCTGGAAAATGACAAATTAATTTTTGGTTAAAAGTATAAAGATTTTCAATGTAATGAAGGGCGGATGGGCAGTTTCTCAGGAGCCTGCGATCAAAATACGTACCTTTGGCACTTATTTCAGTCAGAATGAAAATTACAGTTTTTGGTGCAAGCGGCAGGACCGGATTATTACTTGTTTTCCAGGCCCTGAACCAGGGCCATGAAGTCACGGCATATGCGCGAAACGCCCGTAAAATCACTATTACCCATAAAAACATCAGGGTTATCGAAGGCGAACTTGATGATTATACAAAAATCAGGGAGGCTGTTACCGGCCAGGACGTCGTGATGTGCACACTGGGTATCGACAAGAACAAACCATCCACGGTGCTTTCCGATGCCACTCAACTTATCCTCCGGGCCATGGAAGAAAGCGGGGTTTCAAGGTTCATCTGCATGTCATCGGCCGGTGTGCTTGGCAATGACGGCGGGTTCTGGTTCGGAAGGATCATCATGCCTCTCTTTCTGAAACATGTTTTTAATGATAAAAAGAGGCAAATCGAAGTGATCAAACATAGCAGTGTGATCTGGGTTATCATCAGGCCTGTAGGCCTGACCGACTCGCCCAAAACAGGAAGGTATGCAATTAACGAAGGCCTTCCCACATCGAAATCAATACCCCGGGCAGATGTTGCAGATTTCATGCTTAAGCTCATGAGCGATAAAAAATACGATTTCAAACTTCCTGCTATTTCCAGCACATAAGCATACAAAGGATGGGGCCAAGGTTCAGGAAACAAACAATCCTGTTTTTTATACTGTTGGTATTTCTATTCCAGGGCGTCTGTCTTTTCGGGCAGGACAAACCATGGGCCAACCCGGCACCAATGAAGCCTGCATCCCAGGCCTTCTTCACAGCTCCTGACACGGTTTGTATGAATATGCCGGTCAATGTAGTTAACGGTTCAACGGCCACTACCTATTCATGGACGTTTGCCACGGCAAACACTTACACCCCTCCTGAAGGACAAAATTTTTTCAACTCGGGCAACAGGATGAAACGCCCGAAATTCATCACCATTGTGAATGACAGCGGATTGTATTTTACGTTTGTTACCAGCGCGGGAAACCGTTCAATCATCATGATAAAGAACGGCAGTTCGCTGATGAACCCTCCGATTTCGACTGTACCTATATTCTACCTTGGAATTTTATCAGATAAAATGAGAGGCATACAGATCAGGCTCGATACCTTGAAAAAATTATGGGTGGGCTTCTTTACCAGTGGAAATTCCCTGACAAGGATGGTGTTTCAGAACGGGCTTTCAAAATCCCCGAGTATTATGGATATTCCTTTCCCTGGTGTTTCAGCCAGTTCGGGACTTATCATTGCAAAAGAAGGAAATCAGTGGATAGGATTTGCCGTGGATTCGGTGAGCAACACCATTTCAAGGCTCAGGTTTGATACTACCCTTCTCAAGCTTCCCGCAGTCGACGCATTAGGAAATATCGGTAATCTTAATGGCCCTACCGGGATCTGCCATGTAAAGCAAAACGGGGAGAATTACCTGTTCATATGCAATTCCGAAAATAACACATTAAGCAGGATAGACTTCAATGGATCACTCCTTTCAACCCCTACCGGAGTAAACCTGGGAAATATCAGCGGTATCCTTGATCATAATGTCGGGATAAGCATCCTGGCCGACTGCCAGCATGTCAACGGAATTGTCTGTAACTGGTCCACGGCCCCCAGATCTCTGGTTCAGCTTAACTTTGCCGGCGGCATCAAAGGAACCATCACTGCGACACTACTTGATACAACAGGAACTCCTTACAGGCCTTACGGGGTTTCGGAACTGATAAGGATTGCCGATACCGTGTTCGCTTTTTATGTCAACGAAGGCAATTCCACGCTTTCACAGCTGAATTTCCCCCCCGGCAATGCTGCTGTCCCTCCCTCATCCACCCTCCAGCAACCTGGTCCTGTTATTTATACCGATTCGGGGGATTATAATATCATATTGCGGACTGACCTTGGATTGCCCGGGGCAGGCAGTTATTGCAAACCGATTCATGTTTTACCCGAACTCACTGTAAGCCTGGGCGGGGACCGTACGATCTGCCAGGGAGTTAGCGCACGCCTGGATGCCGGACCCGGATACTATTCGTATTTATGGTCAACGGGGGACACCACTTCGTTTATACTGGCGGCTGATTCCATGAAATACTGGGTGAGGGTGAACAACAAATACGGCTGTATTGCTTCCGACACAGTGTTCGTTCACAGGACCCCGGCCCCGAAATATGCCGTTGATACCACCATTTGTTACGGGCAGAAGTATTATGCAGGTGGCAAATACCAGACTCAAAGCGGCCATTACTCCGATACCCTGAGTTCTCCGGCCGGTTGTGACAGTATTTTATTTACCAGCCTGAACGTTAAGCCAAAGATCGATGTGAACCTTGGGCCTGATACGGTTTTATGCCAGGGAGATTCCTATGTTCTTGATGCCACGACGCCCGGAGCAACGGCATATCTCTGGCAGGATGGCAGTGTGAT